>Ga0123355_10020876_pt1 | contig 10472 bp, 9 predicted proteins | sample TergutEmb28metaG_3_FD_89872 | JGI IMG/M metagenome (GOLD analysis project Ga0123355, IMG submission 89872) | Embiratermes neotenicus P1 segment gut microbial communities from Petit-Saut dam, French Guiana - Emb289 P1 | ecosystem: Host-associated > Arthropoda: Insects > Digestive system > Gut ... | reverse complement strand
CGCGCTTCGCCGGGTCCGTTCACCACGCAACCCATAATTGCGACCTTAATTGGATTTGAATTTCGCGCATTTGGCGAAATTCTTTCCGTCATTGTCCATTGTCCATTATCAATTATCAATTGCCTTTCAACTTCGTTCGCAATCGAAATTATATCAATATTACATCTGCCGCAAGTCGGACAAGCGATTACCTCGTACCGTTGCGGGAACAGTCCGAGCGACTGCAAAATCAGCCGAGCGGCGTAGATTTCCTCAACCGGGTCAGCGGTTAGCGACACTCGAATTGTGTCGCCGATTCCGTCCGCGAGCAACGCGCCGATTCCGATTGCCGACTTGACGAGCCCGAATCGCGGCGTTCCTGCTTCGGTTACGCCTAAGTGGAGCGGATAGTCGAATTTCGCCGCCAATATTCGGTTTGCGGCGATTGTGTCGGCAACGTTGGATGCCTTAACCGATACCGCGATGTCGTGGAAATCCAATCGTTCGAGGATTTCGATATGCCTTGCGGCGGATTCCACCAACGCTTCCGGCGTTGATTTGCCATATTTTTCTAAGATATCGCGCTCCAACGAACCGCCGTTTACGCCGATTCGGATTGGAATTTGCTTACTTTTCGCCATTGCGACAACTTCGCGAATTTTCGTTTCATCACCGATGTTTCCGGGGTTTATCCGAACCGCGTCACAACCGCGCTCCATCGCCGCAAGCGCAAGTTTGTGGTCGAAATGAATATCGGCGACAATCGGAATCTTGATGCTTTCCTTGATTTGTTCAATCGCCGCAGCGCTCTCCAAGTCGGGAACGGCAACTCGAACAATGTCGCAACCCGCGAGTTCTAACCGCCGAATTTGTTCCACGGTTGCGGAAACATCGGAAGTTTTGGTGTTAGTCATCGACTGCACGGTAATCGGCGCGCCGCCGCCAACAGCGACATTCCCGACTTTAAGTTGTATTTTCGACGGCATATTTTCACCTCCGGCGATGAATTAAAATTTAAGAAATTTCCTCAACTTTCGCAAGCATAAGTTTCAAATTTTCAGCCTGCTCGTCCATTTTTCTCATTTTATTCGGCACAGTAGTTTTGATTTTGTAGTTCCGCTTGCCTTCAATCGCATTCGGGATTTCGAATGTGAAATAAGTGTTGAACTTGCGAGTTTTCACCGTTACATTGGTTATTTTATCGTACGGCAAGCTCATTTTGTCGTACACAACGTACGAAGCCCATTTGGATTCCAAAAAATAGAATTCGAATCCGTTGTCAGTTACGGTGATTAGGGTCGTGCGGAACATAAAAATTACGATAAACGGCACAAAAACAGCAGGAGCCGGTCTTGCTCCAAGGTTTCCGCCGAAAAATACATCGGCAAGCGAAATCGCCACAAGGAAAATGACGCACGCCGCAATCAACACAACTGTATGTATAGACCACGTTTTAAGCTTTCTGCCTGCCAGCGACTTGAAGGCTTTGTCGTTCATTTCGGTTGTTGAATACAGAATCGGCGCGTTTCCGCCGCCGGGTTGGAATTCCTCGATTGCGCTCTTCATTGCTTGATACTTTGATACTTTTGACATTAAAATCCCCTCCTGAATTTATGAATACGCCGAAATCACTTCGGCTTTCAACTCCTCAAACTTCCCAACCTCAATTGCTTCGCGCATTCGCGCCATTAAATTATTATAGTAGTACAAATTATGAATCACGCTCAGCCGCATTGCGAGAATCTCGTTCGCCTTGAACAAGTGCCGCAAATACGCGCGGGAGAAGTTACGGCAGGTTTCGCAACCACAATTCTCATCAATCGGAATATCGCTCAAAGCGTGAATCTCACTTTTGATATTCAACGTTCCATTTGAGGTGAAAAGCGTTCCGTGACGGGCGTTTCGCGCAGGCAACACGCAATCAAAAAAGTCGACTCCTCGCGAAACGGCTTCAACCAAATTCACCGGCGTTCCTACGCCCATAAGGTATCGCGGCTTATCAACCGGCATAAACGGCGCAACGCAATCAACGATTCGGTACATCTCCGACGCGGATTCGCCAACCGCAAGCCCGCCGATTGCGTAGCCGTCAAGTTCAATGCCAGCAATTTGCTTCATATTTTCAACTCGTATATCCTCGTAAGTGCTGCCCTGATTGATTCCGAAGATTTTAATCGGCTCACTTCGTTCGCTGTGATGTCCGTTAAGAGGGTCCGCCGAGCCGGCGTTCCGCAAAATCCGCGGATGCCCATTCGGGCCGCTCGCATTAAGCCTATCAAGCTCATCTTTACTCCGCCGCAACCACCGAACCGTCATTTCTGCCGAACGTTTCACGTAATCCTTTTCGCACGGATTTTCCACGCATTCGTCGAACGCCATTGCGATGTCGGAACCCAAATTCGCTTGAATTTGCATACTTTCTTCGGGTCCCATAAAAATTTTCCGCCCGTCAATGTGGGAGGAAAAATACACGCCTTCCTCTTTAATTTTCCGCAGTTTCGCAAGGGAAAACACTTGAAATCCGCCGCTGTCTGTTAGAATCGGCGCGTTCCAGTTCATAAATTTATGCAATCCGCCCAACTTCGCAACCGTTTCATCACCGGGGCGAAGGTGCAGATGATAAGTGTTGCAAAGCGCGACTTGACAGCCGATTGAGGTTAAATCAATCGACGATAAACCGCCCTTAATCGCCGCCGCAGTCGCGACGTTCATAAATATCGGAGTTTTGATTACGCCACGCGCTGTGTGAAATTCACCAAGCCGCGCCGCTCCGTCGGTTTTCAGTAATTTAAACATAGTGATAAATCAGCTCTCCCAGCCGCCGTCAACTCTTACAATTACCCTGTAACAGGACAACGGATTTATTGTTTCGGTAGCGTTCCATAGCATAATTTTAATTCTATTCGCATTACCCATATTTACAGGAAACGCGACATTTTCAATTCTTCCGCTTTCTATTTGATGTTTTATGATAACATTTAAAAATCTGTCACCTTCAAAAAAGACGATAATAACAGTTGCTCTGTCGAATGTAGAAACATCAAAGTTCGCGCTATTATTTTCAACTTCAATATTGAATATCCCAACAACTTCACGCAAGGTTGGCAATCGAGTTTCGGGATTCCAATGCCAAACACCTCTAAAATCCCACCGCATCGTATCTTGCCAAAATTCTTTAGTGTGAGCAATGTCAGCCGTCACACTTTGTCCGTTGTTGTTTGTTAGCGCTCCTTCGCCGGTGAAAGGTTCACCGTTTATCAGCATATCAGCGCAAGCGCGATTACTTCTTCCTCCGCCCCACTCGTGACCCCATATTCGTCCTATGCGAGTTTCGCTCCCTGAAATTATATTAGAGTTTAGTGCGACACTATTTTCAACTCCAACACTTGAAGGATTTACGCCCACTATTCCACCTGCGTCTCCTGTATTAGCTGTCACAACTCCGGTTGCAAAACTATTCATCAACAACATGCCGGAGTTATGTCCGGCAATGCCGCCTACAAATTCATTTCCCGTTATATTTCCTGTAGAATAGACATTTTGTATACGAGCGTCAACATTGTTGTTGCCCACAATGCCGCCGACATTTCTGTTTCCAGTTACGTTTCCGGCGGAAAAACTATTTGATACATTTCCGCCTGACATACCTAATCCGACAATTCCACCTACACTGCTTCCACCTGTTACATTTCCGACAGAAAAACTGTCTGTTATTCTTCCTCTATTTTCTCCCGTGATTCCACCGACTTGGCTACCACTGCCAAATACATTCGCCGTAACTGAAATATTTTCTATTAGACCGCCGCTATTAAATCCCACCACTCCACCAACAAAACTGCTACCACTTACGCTTCCGGCTACCGTTAAATTACGCACAACGCCGTTATTTCTCCTAAACAATCCTACAAAAAAACTATCAGGTAAATTTATATCAACGGTGATTGCGTGACCATTTCCGTCGAACTCGCCAGTAAACGCCGTGGTTTCCCAAATATTGACAAAGTTAGGAGCGATCATAAAATTCGCCGGTGCGACAATATCGGCGACAACCAAATAATGCTTACTCAACCTTTCAACATCACCGTTTATCCATTCCAAATGCGCAGGTGTCGATAATGAAAATGGAGAATCCGGCGTTCCTAATCCCGGCGGAGCGCCGTCCGCAACCGCCGAAATACCAAGTACGCTGAATATAATCACAACGCACAATGCCAAACCAATTAATTTCCTCATACTCTCACACTCTCTTTTGTCATTATTGTCACGCGGCGCGTTTTCGTTTCATAGCGTCAAATATGCCTTTAACGTTTCTATCCAACTCCTTAGAGTAAATGTTGATAACAAATTCTTCCGCCGACGCGACGAATTGCGCGGTCGCGATAATCAGAAATGCCGGAGCTACCGACCCAAACAAAATCCAAAGAATCGGGAATGTCACCATAACCAGCGCCGCGCCTTTGCTCGAATATGTGTGAAGCAAAGTCACCGCTTTGTACTTCACTAAGCCGATTATCATAGACGAAACACGAATTAACACAACAAATCCGATGACATAGAAAATCCACGGTCCGAATCCTGTATCAGCCGGGAACATCGGTACGAAAACCACAAGCGATGCCACAATCATCGCAACGTCCGCGAGGCTGTCAAAAAGCGCGCCGAAGTTGCTTGTTGTGTTAGTTTTTCGCGAAATCGGGCCGTCAATCAAGTCGCTTAAGATACACCAGCAATACACGATAAAAAATGAAAGCGGCAACGCTTGCATTTCCGCCGTTCCCCAACCTATAAGCACGAGTATTGCCGAACCGATTATTCTACTTGCCGTGATTGCGTTTACTAAAAACTTCATTTCCATCGCCTCGTTTTCTCAAGTTTTTCCAATGTAGCAAATTGGATTGAAAAGCGACTGTAGGTTACAATTTTCGCTTTCAATCGACCTCTCTAATATTATAACACTATTTTCGAAAATTGCAATATCTAATGTTAAAAAAACGTGAAACCTTTGATAGTCAAAGGTTTCACGTTTTGATGGCGGAGATGAGTGGATTCGAACCACCGCGCGGCGTTAACCGCCTACACCCTTAGCAGGGGCGCCTCTTCAGCCGTACTTGAGTACATCTCCGAATTGTGTTGCTGTCAATATTAAATTACCAAAAACAATTATACAACAACACTCTGCAAATGTCAAGCAAAAATTTCTAAATTTCTAAAATCCTAATTCTTCCGCAACGACAATAATGCTGTATCGCCCGGGATGCTTGCGTCCATTGTGAATAATTCCGGTGTAATTACACATTCTCGCTTGGATTTGGCAATCCTCGCATTCGCCCGACTCAGCGCACGGAGTTTGGTGATTTAATCGGCGGCAATTCATAGGCGCGATTTTCTTAATCCGCTTCAAAGCTTCGTCAATATCGTCCACAATTTTGTTCACGCTGCAAACGATAACAACGTTCTCGGGTCCGAGAATCATTCCCGCGACGCGGTTTCCGCTGCTGTCAACGTTCACGAGTTCGCCTTTTTTTGTCAGCGCGTTGGTTCCCGTCACCAAATAATCCGCCAAAAACGACTGGCGATAAACCTGATATTGCTCGTCGTAACCGCTGACATTGAACCGTTCAAAAAACTTGTAATCCTCGCCGCGGAACACGTCAACAATCGCCATATCGCCAAGCGTAACACTTCCGCCCATAGCAACGGACGAACCTTTCGGAACCAGTTCCAAAATCTTCGCTTTCGCCTCCGCTGCGTCCTGCGCGTAATACGCGTTATAACCGCAAGTCGGCAGAAATTCTACCATTTTTTTCGCAAGAGTTTCGTTTCTCCATTGTTTAAACGGATTCATATCAACACGTCCTTCCAAAAATTTCTTCAACACTCATTGTAACACACACGCACGGAAAAAACAAGGGGAAATTTGCCGTGATCGAAAAATTTCGGTTCTTCAATCGGCGGCAGTTACATTATCAACATAGCATCGCCGAACGAGAAAAATCGATACTTCTCCGCAACCGCCTCGTTGTAGGCGTTGAGAATATTTTCCCGTCCCGCGAGGCAGGAAACCAACATTACCAGTGTTGATTCCGGCAGATGGAAATTGGTAATCAGCCCGTCAACCGCACGCAATTTGTACGGCGGATAAAGGAAAATGTCGGTCTCGCCCGTTCGCGCGAACACTTTTCCGTCATCGGCTACACAGCTTTCGAGAACGCGAACCGATGTGGTTCCGATTGCGATAATTCTTCCACCGTTCGCGCGGATTTCGTTGATTTGAGCCGCGACTTCGGACGTGATTGAGAATTCCTCCGCGTGCATATGATGTTTCTCGATTTCCTCCGCCGTTATGGGTTTGAAGGTTCCCAATCCCACGTGGAGCGTTAGAAACAGGATTTTCACGCCCATTTCCTCGACTTGTTTCATCAACTCTTCGGTGAAATGTAATCCCGCGGTCGGCGCCGCCGCCGAACCTTCGACTTTCGAGTACACCGTTTGATAGCGTTCGTTGTCGATTAATTTCTCCTTTATGTACGGCGGCAACGGCATTTCACCGAGTTCGTTGAGGATTTCTTCCCAAATTCCGTCGAACTCGAACCGAACAATTCGCTTGCCTTCTTCAACAATGTCGATAACTTCAGCGAATAGTTTACCGTCACCGAAGCTGAATCGGCTACCAATTTTCGCGCGCCGCCCGGGCTTGAGGATAACTTCCCATAATGTTGATTGTGCGAAATTTTCTGCATCTTTCGGGCGGCCAATGACCACCCCTACATTGTCAGTCTGTTTTAGTTGTTTCAACAACAAAAATTCGACTTCCGCGCCGTCCGCTTCGGCGTCGTTGATTTTCACGCCGTACAGTCGTGCCGGAATTACGCGCGAATCGTTCATTACCAAGCAATCGCCGGGTTTGAGGTAGTTCAAAATATCTCGGAACGTGTTGTGTTCAACCGCGCCGGTATTTTTGTCGAGCTTAAGTAGCCTCGAACCCGCTCGGTCCTCAAGTGGCGACTGCGCAATTAGCTCTTCGGGTAAATCGTAGTAGAAATCTTTAGTGTTCATATATTATCTCCTTTTGTGTTATTCTTCATCATTGCCCTCTTTGAGTAATTTTTCCTCAAAAAACGGAAGTGCTGTAACATCATCACCTTTGTAAGAATAACTTTCATTATTAATTTTAATCGTACAAAATTTACTTGTGATTTCAATAAATCTTTTCTTTATTATAGTTGTACGCACATCTTCGCTTTTATCAACGCCCTCTTCACTAAGTTTTTCGTCTATAATTTTTTCGACTTCTTTTTTAGACAAAAGTTTTTTATTAGATTTGTAATGAGATGACTTGGCATCTGCCAAACGTCTTATCATTTCAAGTATAAGTCCGGCAATTACTGCATTCCCTATCGCGACAAAGCACAGAGAGCCAGATTCTATTTTTACGATTTTCAACGGCTCGACAGAATCAGTATCTTCTAGTGGAACAATTTCCGCTAAATTCTCATACAATTCACCAATGGCCTTGATTTTATCAGCAAATTCTACAACCCCAAACTCAACACCTAACAATTGAATATCAAGCAACATATGCTTTTCTTCATCGTAATCGCGAGGGGTTTCTTCCAAACTTTCTATAAACCAAGTATAACTGTCTATGATTTTATTGTACTCACTACAAATTTTAGTTATAATATCATAGAGTTCCAATCTCACGTTAGCATCACTATCGTTTTGGTAAAAATGTTCCACTTTTGCCACAAATGTTCTAAAATGCGTAAAAAGGTTTTCGATTTCCTCGGGATTTATACTTTCAGTTTTTATGTAACCTTTTATTTCGTTTTCTAATTTTTGATACTCTAAAGCAAAGAGTATCGGCCTAAACTCTTGTTTAAAGTCATTTATTTCTTTATCAAAACTATTAATAAAATTGGAAATAGCTCTTGTCCGAGCGGACGTTTCTTCGGCGGAGTGATGTTGATTATTCAAAATTGTTCTTATTAACGATTCCTTGTCATTTTGTATCTTTTCGCCGAATTTTGTCAAATCGTTTATGTTGTCTTGAAACTCACTCAATTTATCTATGACAAATTTATAATACTCTCTCGCTTGAATTGATAGCATATGTTATCTCCTTATTTAAGCCGCCCGATTCGTATTCGAGTGACAATATTATTTTTGGCGAATTCAAATTCGGCATACGTTCCGCACGCGACTCGGTAAAATCCGAATTCCGACTCCTTCATGCTGTACGGCTGAAACATTTTCACATGCCTGTTGTAGCCCTTTTTCCACCTGCGCCCTTCAGTTTTCGATAACTTCGGAGTGTTGGCTTCAACCTCTTCCCTCGTTGAACCAACGCCAATCAAACTTTGCTTGCGGCCCCACAGTTTGTAACGCTTGCCGACAATATCGTAATGAATAACTTTTCCGTGTTCATCGGTGAAAAACATCACCTCATTGTCGCTGATAGTGTCAATATTTTCATCACAATTCCATATGTCCAAACCATCAATCTCGTAAAAGAAGTTCGGGATTTCAATGGGCTTTATCTTGTTTTTAATTCCCATAATTACGGCAAACAGTATTGTAAAAATTGCAACTCCGGCGATAATATCATACCCGCAAGCCGCGTCTTGATAATGCGGCGTTGCAAACAAATCAAGAAAATCTAACGGCATTTCGGGTCGCTCCTTTACCTGCTCATATACGTTCCGGGGAAAAAGTGGGTCAAAATTTGGTCGAACGTGTAGCCCGCGTTCGCCATTCCGAGTGCGCCGAACTGGCTCATTCCAACAGGATTTCCCCATCCGCGGCCTGCGAAGTAGAACACATTCGGGTCTGTTCCGTACGCCGTGATGTAGGCGATATTTCCACCCGATTGTTGCGGCGGTTGCGCGGTTGCGCTCAAATTCCGAGTTTGCAACCCGCTTCCCGTCATAACGTAAACGTTCTGCTGATTAATCACGCTGACAATGCCGCTTCCGTCGATTGCGTGAATCGTTTGCGTTGCCGTTGTTCCTCCCGAAGTTCCGCCGTCAATGTTCGGCACGGCAAGAACCGACGGACCTTGCCCGCCGCGAGCGACTGCAAATCGTTGCGACAACGTTGCGGGAGCGAAGGCAATTCTCGCCTGCTCACGCAGAATGTCGTGATAGCCTTGCGTTCCCGTAACCCGAACTCGCAGAACGTTGCCCGCTCGTGTGGTTTCGAGAACCTCAATGTTCGTCACCGTTCCGACGCCTTGACCGCGCGCGTTCATTCGGTCAGTCACTTGCTGAACCGTCATTGTGTTCGTCCACACGCCGTTGTTGATGTTTTCAGTATTTTCGTAATGGTTCGACACGGGAATTAGGTACGGAATCGCTTGCATCCAAACGTTTTGCGAGTAATCACTCGGACCGCCGAACGACGACGAGTAGAAAACCCGCGCGGGAACGCCGTTGAACAGCAAAACTTGACCTCGCGTTTCGTTCACCGCTTGAACGGCGGAAGCGATTTCCGGCGTTGTTCCGAGGTAAACTTGGCAATGCACCGTGTTGCAAAGGTTGAACGGCGTTTCGCGATGCCTGTCACCCGCGCTTACCGCGAAGTTCCGAGCGGCAACAGCCTGCGCTTTGAGCGCCTCAATCGGCCAGCTTGCGGGCATTTCGCGCGGAACAACGTGGTAGAGATAATGCTCCAAATGCACAACGTTCGTCACCGTCATATCGCCGCCGTCAAGACGAGTGAAGTCCAATCCGCCGCGATAGTTGAGTTGCGATGCGGTGTAAACGTTAAACCGCTGATTTTCAATGTCCTCAGAAGCCGGACGAACGCCAAGTCCGAGTGTCATATGCCCGAACACGAACACCGTTTCCATTCGCTCGGCGCACATTACATTAATTCGCCTGTCCGACACAGGCGCAACGCTCGCTCCGGGAATCGGCGAGTTTACCGCTGCCGCGCTTGCCGCATCATAGGAAACGTGCGTTCCGCCCCAGATATGGGTCGCCAAACCGATTACGGCAACGTACGCGTGAATGCCGTGCGCCGCGAGTTCGTCAATCCGCGCTTGAGCTTGATAAATCGGCACGTTTGCGAAATACTGAACGTGGAACGGACCCCACTGAGCGGCTTCCGTGCCAACTTCGGCAATTCCGTTAACTCCTGCCGCCGACGTTGCGAAATGCGTGTCTTTACGAATGATTACGTTGCCCGAAGTCTGCCAAATCGGCGTGAACTGCGTTCCCTCGTAGAATCCGAGCCGCAATCCTTCGGATGATGTGATTCTCATATTCGCCCGCGCGTTCGAACCGAAATATAACCCGACTCGAAGGAATTCGGGCAACTCAAACGAAGCCGACACAGTTGTTGCGGGAATTAGTAGCGCGAAAATTAGGATTGCCGATATTAATATTTTAATTGAATTTCGCATCACGAAATTCCTCCTTCATTGTCAATTTTCCATTATCAATTGTCAATTGATTTTCGCGCTCTCCGCGAGGCGCAACATCTCCTCGGCG
>Ga0123355_10020875_pt1 | contig 10472 bp, 6 predicted proteins | sample TergutEmb28metaG_3_FD_89872 | JGI IMG/M metagenome (GOLD analysis project Ga0123355, IMG submission 89872) | Embiratermes neotenicus P1 segment gut microbial communities from Petit-Saut dam, French Guiana - Emb289 P1 | ecosystem: Host-associated > Arthropoda: Insects > Digestive system > Gut ... | reverse complement strand
GCAGTACATATTACAAAATAATCAGCCAGAACAGTTACATTATGGGTTCTGATTAGCTTGATATCTTGCGCTTTCTTGCTGTCTAATGCCTTAACTACAATTTCTGCAATCTCATTTGGTGTTAGCATCAATAATATACAATCCTTTCAAGTTATAAAATGTAACCGTCATCGTCATTGCTACCCGGATCAGGTGGTGGTGGTTCAGGGGCAGGAGTCTCATTAACCTGTGTTCCGGTATCCGGAGGTGTATCGGGCTGTTCAGGTGGTGTGTCGACACCGTCATTCGGAGTATCCGCCGGATCTGATGTGCCTGGCGTATCCGAAGGGACTGTAGTGTCGCCCGGATCATTAGGATCATCGAAATAATCGTCATCCGGCTCATGACTACCCTGTTCGTCAGGATCATCAGGAAGCTCACCAATATCTACATCTTCACCACCAGGTGTCCCCGGTGTACGTGGGGGATCATTGTTAGGCGTGCTTGGTGGAGTTGTGGGTGTTGTGCCTTCTGCTGGTGGTGTAGTCGGTGTAGACGGCGTAGTAGTTGCAGGTGGACGTGGGGCTTGTGTGCCACCACCACCGCCTCCACCGCCCGACAGAGTGCCTTCAAGTCGCTGCGGTTGAGATGGTCCCAGGGATGTGGCTCCCCAACTTTGATTGAAGTTCCAGTTGCCATCTGTAACAAAGAGACGTCTATCAGGACCACGTGTGAGTATGCTAAGGTCTTCTGCAGCCATTGGGGCAAACGGATTGATCCTGTCATTTAACATCTCAATCCATTCATCGAGGATTATCGAAACAAGTGACATTCCGCTGACAGAGTCACGAGCTACAGGCATTGTCATAAAGTTTACATTTTCAGGTTGAAGTCTTAGAAACTGATTTCCCATCCAGAGTAAATCATTGAAATTGTCGTCCAAATCCGTCTCAACATAGTTGAGGAATATGTTTATAAGCTCCGTTACGTTTATATTATTCCTATTGGCGAGAATCTGCTCAATGGCAGCGGTCAGAAACTGCTGTTGAATATTTATTCTTCCTATATCTCCGCTTCCCATACTTCTAAATCGCAACAGCTCTGAGGCTTGACGACCGTTTATGCGTTGCATGCCTTGTCTGAAATTTATGTGAAGTCCGGCAGCATTATCACGATAATTCATATTCATGGGAACATAGAAGTTAACACCATCAATAGCATCGACAAGTCTTGATAGTGCTCTTAAGTTGAGTAGTACCCAAAAGTCCGTTTCAAATCCTAGGATATCTGCAAACTTATCGACTGTCGCATTCATTGTGGCTTCCATGCGATTATCCGCATTGCTGTTAGCTGCACGCATATTGGCATATATTGAATTAGCTCTTTTGGTATGCCATCTTACATTTACCATAGTATCACGTGGTATGCTCACAACGTCAAAAGTTCCTGCTTCTGTGTCAAATGTCGCAACCATGATAGCATCGGTATTTGACCCGTCATCCGTTCCCAATATAAGAAATGTAATCGGACGTCTGCCCGGAGTATAGTGAGGGTCTGCCGAGAAGTCTGGTGGGCTATTGGGGTTGTTAGGATTATTGGGATTGGTCGATCCGGAAGGATTGCTTCGACCGGGTCTTGGAATAGGACTAAGCTCAGGTGGAGTTACAAGCCATTCACTCTCAAGCCATAAGTCAAGAGCCAGTACACCAACAGCAGCAACTATAGTGACGACGATACTCAAGATGGTAATCTTTACCACACTTCTCTTGCGCTTCTTCTTGCCACCTTTTATTCCATTATTCACTTCAATTGTATCCGTTGAGGTGCTTGCAACACCATTTTCGGTGTGCTTACCGCCTCTCTTTGAAGTCCCAAAAAATTTCATATAAGTTTCCTTTCAGGTCCTAGGTGCATCATCAAAAGATGATATGTGCTAACCTTTCAAATCGCCTATTGCTGCAAGTGTTGCTTCATCAGGAGCGATTCCACGGGCTGTAATATCTGAGATAGTCATTTCAAGCCCCATTATCATTGCTTCATCGATGTTCTCAAATGCTAACCGCCGAAGGTCTTCCACTCCCGGAAAATCACGAGTTTCTTCAACATAGTCTGCAAGATAAAGCACTTTAGAAAGTGTAGACATCTTCGCTTTGCCTGTTGTATGCCATCTTATCGCATCTTCTACTTCATCTGAGACACCAAATAGTGCCTTTGCTAATATAGCTCCGGTCATGGCATGGAGTAGCTTGGATTCGCTTTTTGTCGGCTTGCTGATTGATACACCGCTATACTCTTTTAGCACGCTTTGGTGCTCGTCTATATCTAATCTCTTTGTAATGTCATGGAGTATCGCAGCTTCCCTTGCATCATCTTCGTTTACATTCCAGCGCTCTGCAAGCTCAAGAGCCATTTTTTCACAAGCGATGACATGAGGTACACGCTTAGGATTTAGCATTTCGTGAGCTTTTGTCCGAAGCCAATCCCAGTCAGGTCTAGCATTATATAGTCTTGATCTTATTATATACGAATAATTTGTATCGTTTATGTATCTCATACCGCCTCGAAGCGGTAAAATATCTCTAAGTTCCGAGGAAGAAACAGGTACTACGGTGTTTTTAATTATTTCTACATGTGAGCCATATTTTTCTGTAAGATGGCTTGCATATTCTGTAATCTTCTTCAGGTCATCATCACTTCTTGAAAATACTACAGGAGTGATGTTCTTAAGTAGCGATAAATGGTCTTTCCATAATTCGAGCGAGAGAAACATATCTGTTCCCATAAGCAAAAATAATTCCGCATCAGGATACATTTTCTTTATAGCATTAACAGTCTCGATAGTGTATGCAGGTCCTGATATCCTTACTTCTATGTCTGAGACTATTGAGCCGGGAATTTCCGAAAAAGCATTTTGTGTCATCGCAAGTCGAATATCTGCCGATGGTGAGCCCTGAGGTAACCGCTTATGCGGGGGAATTCCTGAAGGAACAACAAGCAAAATATCAAGAGATAGCTGTGCTGCAGCTGTCTTTGCTGCACTTTCATGTCCGCTGTGGGGCGGATTAAAAGTTCCGCCGAAAATACCAACTCTCAACTATTTTCCCCTTTCCCTAAGACTTAAGACGAATTTATTAAGGGCCTTGCCCCTGTGAGATATCTTGTTTTTGTCATCGGAAGTCAGCTCTGCCATAGTTTTGTCTGTGCCTGAGACTTTAAAGATCGGGTCATAACCGAAGCCATTATCGCCTCGCTGCTCTGAGATTATCTCGCCAAGGCACTCGCCTTCACTCGATATATAATCTCCGTCAGGAAAGAAGCATATAATATTACAGACGAATTTTGCATCTCTTTGTTCCATATCTTTCATATTTTTTAGAAGATATGCACATCGCTCGCTGTCGCTTAACTTCGCACCACCATATGAGCTTGAATAAACACCCGGCTGCCCACTCAGAGCTGATACCACCAGTCCTGAATCGTCAGCAATTGCAGGAAGTCCCGAGGCATGGCATATAGCTTGCGCTTTAAGCATTGCATTTTCAAAGAAAGTATGCCCGCTTTCCTCAACTTCTATCTTAATGCCTATATCATCACGAGAGACCACATCAAAGCCGACATCGGAGAGAATCTCTCTCATTTCTGATACTTTGCCGGGATTAGCCGTTGCCAAAACAAAAGTCATCTTGCTCATACTGAAAGCACTGCTTCCGAAAATTCACGGCTGTCAAAATCTATAAGATCCTCAGCCTTTTCACCGACTCCGACAAGCTTAACAGGTACATTTAGCTCAGAAGCTATTGTATACACGATTCCGCCCTTTGCAGTTCCGTCGAGCTTTGTAAGAGCTATGCCTGTTATATTGGCAGCTTCTTTAAAGACCTTGGCTTGAATCAGTCCATTCTGCCCGGTTGTTGCATCAAGTACGAGTAAGGTCTCTCTATCTGCATCGGGTAGCTCTCTGTCGATTACTCTGCTGATCTTGTTTAATTCATTCATAAGATTGGACTTGTTGTGAAGTCTTCCTGCGGTATCGCAAATAACAATGTCCACATTTCTTGCCTTGGCAGCACTCAGTCCGTCAAATATAACAGAGGCGGGGTCTGCGCCTTCATCACGCCTTACAATATCCACGCCAGCCCTGGATGCCCAAACAGAAAGCTGCTCGCCTGCTGCTGCTCTGAATGTATCTCCTGCACATAGCAGGACTTTCTTTCCTTCGTCTGAGAATCTCTGAGCGAGCTTGCCGATAGTGGTGGTCTTCCCTACTCCATTAACGCCTATGACTAATATTACAGAAGGCTTGGTTGTAAGCTTAAGTGTATTATCGCCTACCTCGAGAAACCCTGTCAGAATTTCAGACAGACAGGCTTTTATTTCTTCACCTGTTCGAAATCCTTCTTCTTTAGTTCTCTCTCTAAGCTCATCAACCGCCCTTGCCGCAGTCGTAGCCCCAAGGTCTGAGAGAATAAGTGTTTCTTCCAGTTCTTCAAAAAATTCTTCATTAGCTCCCGTAAATGCAGCAAACATTCCACCGAGCTTCTGAGACATATTCTTCGTGGTCTTTGATAGACCCTCTTTTAGTTTACTTATAAAATTCAATGAATTCTCCTCTTATTTGGTAACAGATTTGCTGTTTACATGTTTCTCTGCTGCATCAAGGTCAAGCATAATCAGGCTCGATACACCCAATTCTTGCATCGTCACCCCATAAAGCACATCGACTTCTTCCATCGTGCCTCTTTTGTGGGAAATAACTATCATCTGCGAGTTATCAGACATCTTCCTCATGTAAGATGCAAAGCGAAGTACATTAGCATCGTCAAGTGCAGCATCAATCTCGTCCATAATGACAAATGGTGGCGGTCTGACGGTCAGTATGGCAAAATATATGGCAATTGCCACAAATGCTTTCTCGCCACCTGAGAGCAGTGTAAGTGTCTTTAATGACTTGCCGGGTGGCTGAACTTCTATCTCAATACCACAGTTTAGCACATCTTCCGGGTCTTCCAGTATAAGCGAGGCTCTGCCACCGCCAAATAGATCCTTGAACGTCGTCTCAAATCCCTTGTTTATTATATCAAACTCTCGAACAAAAATCTCACGCATATGAGAAGTTATTTCTTCTATTATTCCGATAAGCTCGCTCTTGGCTTTTTGCACATCATCTCTTTGCTCGGAAAGGAATGTATAGCGTGTGTTAACTCTCTCATATTCCTCTATAGCGCCTATGTTGGGATTGCCAAGGCTTGAAATTTCTTTCTTAAGGGAGTTAATCTGCCTTTGAGCTTCTGCGACATTTTCTATCGGAAATCCGACATTTATTGCAGCACTTCTGCTCAGTTCGTAGTTTTCCCAGAGCTTATCGACTATCTGTCTTTCTTCCATTTCAGCTTGCTGCTTTTGTTGCTCAAGTCTTGAACTTTCTCTTTGCAGATTAAGAAGTTCGTTATTTCTTTCTTGATTAAACTTGCCGAGTGCAGCTCTCTTAGCTTCTATGCTGAGTTTCTTGTCATTAAGCTCGGTAAGACTCTGCTTGTGTGTCTCTATTTCACGGCTTACACCCGCTGAGGAACGCTCTTTTTCTGTTATATCTTCTAAAATCTGAATATTTCTGCCCTTGAGTCCGTCTATAGTCTCAAGTTGACGTTCACGGCTTCCAATCATGTCATTGCGTATTGCAGACAGGTCTGATACGGACTTGGTAAGTGCATCTTTTTCTGCATTTAAGGAAGCAAGCTTTGCCCTTAGTTCCGCAAGCTCGGCATCTACTTTTTCTTTTTCTTGAGCTAGTTGCTCTTGACCGCTTAACTCCTTTTCAACTTCTTCTTTGATTAGTGCCATATCGGCTTCGAGTTTCTTAAGCCTTGCGTTTAGGTCTGTAGTTTCAGTAGCATTTACGCCGATTCTCTTGTTTAGATTCTCTATTTCACTTTCAAATGAGCTGATGGCTTCTTTTGCATTTGTGACGAGTAGCTCACATAACGAATGGGCGCTTTCCTGCTTTAGTAGTGTATCTTCCGCTGTGCGAAGTTCTGATTGTGCAGTCGAAAGCTCATAATCGGCGCTGTTTTTCTCTCTGATGCACTCGGCATTTTCTTTTTCAACTTGTGACAGATCCGTGGTACATGTTTCAATTCTGCCGATAAGTGAGGCTATTTCATTGGCACGTGAGAGAACTCCGGCATTATTAGCAGATGAACCACCTGTCATTGAGCCCCCGGCATTAATTACCTGACCGTCAAGTGTGACGATTCTGAATCTTTGGTTATGTTTCTTGGAGATTCTGATTGCACTGTTTAGATTGTCTACAATTACGACTCTGCCAAGAAGACTTGTATAGACTCCTGAGTATTTAGGGTCAAAATTTACAAGATCAAGTGCAAGTCCCTCATAGCCTGCATCACTGCTCAGATCCCTTTCTTGAAGTACATTGCCCTTGATGGTCGATAGCGGTAAGAATGTCGCTCTACCCCCGTCACGGCTCTTGAGAAGGTTAATTGCAGCTTTGCCGTCTTCTTCTGTTCCGACGATGATATTCTGCATTGCGCCACCTAATGCAGTCTCTATAGCCACTGTATACTTGTCGCCTGTGTTTATAAGCCCCGCTACCGTGCCGTGGATATTCCTTAGTGCTCCTCTACTCCGCTCTTGCATAACGAGCTTGACGGCTTTAGAGTAGCCTTGATAGTCTTTTTCCATCTCTGCAAGCAGAGATTTTCTTGATTGTAATGTCTTAAGTTCTAGCGAGATTCTTGATAGCTTCTCGCCCGAAAGCTCGGCTTTCTTGGCTCTGTTTACAGCTCTTAGCTCAAGTCCGCTGACGATATTGCCGAGAGAGAGAGTTTCTTCCTTGGCTTTGTTAAGGGCTTCTTTGCTTAATTCATAGTTATTCTGCTGGCTTTCCAGCATCTCCAGGGCTTCGGCACGTTCTTTCTTAACTCCGACTTCCATGTCATAGAGCTCTTGCGCCTGTGAAGCAAGGGCTGATAGTCCGGATTTATTATCAACAATTTCATTTTGGACGTTAGTTTCCTTTTGGAGCAGAGCGGAAAGTTCCTCTCCGACATGTCCGGCAGACTTGGATATCTCTAAGAGCTTCTCTGTTAAATCGGATATCTCGGATTCAAATCCAAGCTTTTCTTCTCCGATTTCACTAAGCCTCTTTTCGCCCTCGCTGATTTGGGCACCGACTCCATCTTGGGATTCGTCTTGGCTGATAAGCTCTTGTGAAAGGTGCTCAATCTGCCCGGCATTGCCTTCCATTTGCGACTTTAAGACGGCTATTTCACTTTCAATGTCCGCAAGACGTTGTTCTGCGGTTGATATAAGTCCTCTGACTGCCTCTGCATCGACTTCACAGCCTCTTGTCATATCTTCAAGAGCTTCTATTTCCTTGTAGCCGTCATCTAGTTCTTCTGATGCCTTATCTAGTGCAGTAAGTGAGAATTGATGGTCACTGTCTGCTTTTTCAGCTTTAGCCTTGAGTACATCAAGCTGTATCAGCCATACGGAAATCTCTACGCCTCGCAATTCATCACGTAGTTTAAGGTATTTCTTGGCTGTTTCGGCTTGCTCACGAAGTGGCTCAACTTGAAGCTCGAGTTCAGAGATTTTGTCGCCAATTCGCAGCAGATTATCTTCTGTCTGCGAAAGTTTTCTTTCTGATTCTTCTTTTCTATGGCGATATCGTGAAATGCCTGCGGCTTCTTCGAATATCTCTCGTCTGTCTTTGCTCTTTGTGGATAGCAAATCAGCAATTCTGCCCTGACCGATGACACTGTATCCGTCACGCCCAAGCCCCGTATCCATAAGAAGCTCGCTCAAATCCTTAAGACGAACTTGGCTACGATTTATGTAATATTCACTTTCACCCGAGCGATAATATCGTCTCGTTAGCATAACTTCGTTATTGTCTAAACTAAATCTGCCGTCTGAATTGTCAAGAACCAGCGAAACTTCGGCATATCCAACCGGAGAACGTCTCTGCGTACCGCCGAATATAACGTCTTCCATCTTGCCACCACGAAGTGTCTTGGTTGATTGCTCACCCATAACCCACAATAGTGCATCAGAAATATTGGATTTACCACTGCCGTTCGGTCCTACAATAGCGGTTATTGGTCTGTCAAATACCAGTCGGGTCTTTTCAGGAAAAGACTTAAAGCCTTGTATCTCCAAGGATTTTAAATACAGGTCGAACACCCGCCTTCTACTTATACTATCTTTGGTCAATAAATGATGGATAACACCACTCACTGACTAACGTCTCATTATACTCCACCTGAAAGATAAATTCAATCCCTATCTTGTGAATTTTCAAAGTATTTTAAGGCATAAATTACAATATAGTGTGTTTTGCGGCAAAATTATTATTAGTCATGGGTGTCTTAAAAACTCGCAATGGTTACAGTTACCAGCACACCACGCCTAGAGCTCTTACAACTTTCCTAGGCAGTAGACGTGCCTTGGCTGTAACCAACCTGTGTTTTTTAGATACCCATGACTAATAACCCTAAGAGAATTCAAGCCCTCAGCTGCACAGCAAAACGCCGGGTTAAATCGTGCTACCCACGATGAATCCCCGGATTATAATATTATTTTTTATTGATGTGATCGAAAGCCTATTCCGAGGGTAAAGAATCCTCATCCTCATAGCCGTCAGTATACTCTAGGTCTGCCGTATATTCTAAGTCAATCGTATGCTCCAGGAAAATGTCATCAGGCACAGAATCAGGCTGCTCTAAAACTTGCCAATTACGTGCAGGAATAAGACTTTCCCAATATTCATACACACTATCTTCGTATTCTCTCCAACTGAAGCTATACGAGTTCGTTGCAGACTGAATGTAGAAGTAAAACCACATATCTTCATCAACATTATCTTCCCAAACCTGCATATCCGGGAGTAAATCATCAGAAGTTTCCGAAAGGCGAACAAAAGCACGGTTAATTATCGCTGCTGCCTCTGCTCTTGTCAGAGTATCATTAGGATAAAAAGCATAACCTAATCCATAGTGACCTTGCACCCAACCTTCTGCTGCTGCAATATTTATATATGCTACCGCCCAATGTTCACTGATATCTGTAAAGTAATCGTCAGACTCGCTTGCATAGTCGTTCGACCCGTCCGTGGTTTCAATGTCTTCATCATCGTAAGCATTATCTTCGTAGTTTTCGACATCTGCAGTTTCAGCGCCTTCATGTTCGTTCACACTTTCTTCACATGCGACATCATCATCAGTATCTGCATATTCTTCTTCATATGCGTAATCTTCAGTTATTTCAGCGTATTGCGCACTGTCGGTATCTTCTTCATAAGCAACTTCATCTGCATTATACGCATCTTCGTTTCCGTTCGCAGAATCTTCATATATCGTCTCGTCGGCATATTCATCGTACAGACCCTCGTAAGCATCCTCTGCATCTATTTCTTCTTCAACAACAGCAGCAACTGCGGGTTTAAATTCGGGTAACTCACCATCATACGCCAGTCTAACTATTACAGCGGTCACTTCCGCACGAGTAATAGGACGATCAGGTTCGAACGAACCATCAGGAAGACCGTTAAAGAGCTCGATATTGGTAGTCATTGAGATGGCATTGTTAAAACTATCGTTAATTTCTACATCAGGAAAGGGATTTTCCTGCAACCAGTGAGAAGCACGCTCCCCGTCAGGGATCTGTTGGAATAAGATTGAAGCTACTTCTGCTCTTGTTATATCATCATGCGGACGTATAAGACCACCTGTGCCAAATAAGTATGCCTGACGTTCTAATGCTTCTAGTTCAAGGGATATTCTCAATCTATAGGCTACGTAAGCTTCATATTGCGCATAATAATCTTCTTCATCGGCATAATACTCTGATTCTGTCTCGTAGTATGTTCCCTCATAATCAGCATTATCTTGCACATCATCAGCTGATTCCACGGCAAAAGCACCGATTGGCACTAATGTAATCATCATAGCTACCACCAGCAATGCGTAGATTATTCTATATAAAGCTCTTGTCCTTGCCGTTCCCTTAAACATAAAATACTCCTTAAGCTGAGGGGAGTCGAAATCCCATTCGGTATTGTAATAATGCTAAAAACATAGGGACGAGCATTTTACCATTAATATCCAAAAACCACAAGCACAAATATTGATAAATGTTGTCGCATTTTAGAAAAGTTTAATCGAATCTCAGTAAATCAGTTGTCCGAATGTAAGGAATTCCCGCAATTTGTCATGAATGAACGGATTTCGCAACATTCATTAAATGTCCAGCACTCGCCGAATCCTGCGAAAGTCTTGTTTTCTGTCTATCTTTGTGACTTATATATGAAAAAGCCGATATCCTTCACCTACAGGTGATAGTGACATCGGCTCTTTGCATCTTTGCTATTTATAGGTCACTTGGTGGGGTACTATGCTTCCTCAAGTGGCTCTTTTGCAGTCTCGAAGTCAGCAAGCACTTCTTGTGACGGTGCTTTTGTAACTAGACTTGCTATT
>Ga0123355_10020874_pt1 | contig 10472 bp, 9 predicted proteins | sample TergutEmb28metaG_3_FD_89872 | JGI IMG/M metagenome (GOLD analysis project Ga0123355, IMG submission 89872) | Embiratermes neotenicus P1 segment gut microbial communities from Petit-Saut dam, French Guiana - Emb289 P1 | ecosystem: Host-associated > Arthropoda: Insects > Digestive system > Gut ... | reverse complement strand
TGTGCATATTAAGCAATAATACTGTATCAATCAATGACCAATATAAAATGCAAACAATCTCCATACAAATACACAATAAATTGAAGGAGTTAAACAACAACATAATAAAGGTACATATGAGGAGTAGGCTCCTCATAACACACCAACAATCTTTCCTCTTTGAAAGTCTGACAAGTCTCCCTTTTAACAGTACTTTCATATGAACTGTTACTAAACAGAATCTGTAATGCATTGACACTGGCACTTCACAGCGTAAACAAACAAAAAAATGACATGATGCCTGCAATTAATGTTGTTTCAGTGCAGCCAACACAAACAGAATTATTCCTATATCGCCTAGTGTTCTCATTATTTTGTCCATCTCTTGTATGTGGGAAACATAAGATTGTCATGTACAATAGCAGAAATGAAAGCCCTTTTCTTCCATTTGTATTATAAAATTGTCTAACTCATAGTTTCTGCTGTGCAGTTTGTAATTTATGTTTTTGTGTGGTGTTCTAGAAACTGTGTACACACACACACACACACACACACACACACATGCAATTCAGTTTTATTAAATAAGGGAAAGACTTCAACACCCACAGACAAATGAATTGTGCTTTCTGAAATGGCAGATAGTGCATACACTGGGTTGCTTTTAACTTATTCCAATAAACAGTTTCTTCTTTCATTCTCACTAACAACAGCATTTCGGAGGTCATTCCTTACTTTGAGAGGAAAGGACAGATATTATACAGCACAGCCAATAAATATAGGATTACATCATGCTTCTTTATGAATTTCAAGGTCGGAAGTAAGGAAAGTTCATTTGCAGATATTTACATGGATTTCATTGATATTTTCCCACTGAATTTAATGTAATTTGGATGATACCGCAGTCAGTATGGGGGCTAGGCTAGGGGCTCGTCGGTCAGGGGTTCAAATCCTGGCGGGGGCAAGAGATATCTTCTCCAAATGTCCAGACATGCTCTGGAGCCTAGTATTCAATGGGTAACAGGGACTCAGGATGAATGTGGTTGAGGCATGAGGATGACCAGGTTCCTGTAGTGTTGGGGTTAAGAATGAGTAGAGTTATACGTCCATTCCTCCTGTATGCATTCATGGCATGTATAGGGACAACTTTGCTGTTTCCAGAGGTGACAGAGGGAAGGTACAAGGTAATTTGGTGATCATACCTTTTCCAGGTGAGTTATGGAATATGTTACAAGAGAATGTATGATGAGGTAGGTGTGCTGATGGAGGTGAGTATGGGTAGATAATTATGATCTGACACTAACCACTGTCTGATCATGCTGTTTAGGATAGCTGACTAACTCCATGGAGGAGAGTTATTCTTGGAAACTTCATCGGTCAAGACTTCTCCATGGAGCATGGTTTGTTACCATGGTCAGAAGAGCCCATACAGAGTCCATATCCTGAGCCAGATGAATCCAATCTGTGTCCTATTCCATTTGTTTGAAACCCATCTTAGTATCATCCTGTCTATGCCCGGATATTGCAAATTGTTTCTTGCCTTTAGCTTTACCCATTAATGAGCAATGCTTACATGTACTCCTCTGTTTCAGATGACATGCCTTGCTGAACACTCATGTTCCGTAACTACCTACTTGCACCTTGTCACAAGCAGAACATGTTCTTAAATTGTATAGCTTGTGTAAGAAGTACACTGGTGCACTGCATTAATGTCACTGTCACTTTTTTAGGCCCATCCACAAAATTGCAAAACATGACTATTAGCTTTGTCATGTCTGTGCGCCTGTAACTTAGCTCCCACTGTACAGATTTTGATGAAATTCTATATTCAAGAATTTTTTTTTTTTTTAAATCTGTGAAGAATATTCAAATTTCATTAAAATCTGACAAGAATAACAGGTACTTTCCTTGAAGACCAATATACATTTTTTATCACATTCCACTCAGTTCTTCTTAGAATGAGAAATGTTTCAGATAAAGTTGCAGAGAAAATCAAAACACATTTAATGTTAAATAACTTCTCCCACCCCCCGGAAAATTGTGCTGTTTATGAGATTATGTATAAAAATACCTTAGAGCTGGACAGGCCACAGATGACAATATGCTGCTTGTACATTGCATGCTGGATACCTAAAGCTATAAACACACACACAATATGTAGTGCTTATTGCTTTTGCACCACAACAATGGCTGCACAAATACACCTCAGTATTGTATGTAAATTGCCTGTCTTGTTAAATATTTAATTATTTCAGGTTATCACAATTCTTCAGAGGCAATGTTGGTTCCTTCTGGGAAGGAAGTGAAGGAGGGTAGAAGAAGCAGAAGTGATGTGCATTTCTGGTTCCTTCCTCAAGGCACAGTAACTACCCATTGGCCCTGCTGACACACAAGTCCAATGGTCTATGGTCAGTGGAAAGTTGAACAGTAAGATGGGCATGTCTGCTGTCTTTCTGAAGGGTTTTGAGGTGAGGCAGCATTTATAAATGGGCTGCATGGCTGATGTTTTGGAAATCCGTACTGCCTCCATCTTCCAGATGAAGTGACTGTCCACTGCGCTCCGTAGGTACATTCAGTTTGAGTATGCTGGTCAGTGGCCAGTAGAAAATGGGACAAAAATATGTACCGTAATAGCACAAATTTGCTTGTCGGGAAAATTACTAATATTTGTTGGATGGTGGGAAAACTTTATGGAAAGGGCCACAGACATTCCACTTATCTGTCCTATGGAAACAGCCCTTGATTTTTAAGGCCCATCTTTCTGTTGACCGATCCTGGTGGCCGCATGGTCCAAGGCATGGGTTTGCGACTGCTATCTAGTTGCGATTGTGAGTTCAAATCCCGCTGGGAGCATGGACTTTTAATCTCTTGTGAGTGGTGTGCATTGTCAGAAAGCAGTCTATGTGATGGGCCGATCACTCATCCAGAAGAGAACTACCAAGTGTGATCTTGAAACCTCAACAAGGATGCTGATACCCACTAGGGCTGTTGATGCATTTAAAAAAAAAAAACTTTGTTGACCACCGACCAGTGGATTTGAATAATTAACAGAAGGCAACATGAGGTAGTTACCATGCTTTCAAGATAAAGACAGTAGAACTAACATGAAAAACTGAAACTACTGGTAAAATCTGATAACAAAATTCATGAAAACATTTCATTTTGGCTTATAATTTGTGCTTATTGGCACTGATGTGTTAATATGAAATAAGATGTTAAAATTACTTTCTTAAAAAATAGTTTAATCCAAGAGGTATTTTGAAATTACATACACAAAACTTCTGAAAACATTTTCTTTAATAACATCAATGTGTTTTTCTCCTGATATATTCCTGACACATGGCACCGTAAATCTGATAATGGCTAAATTTATATTATAGGGTTCAATTATATTTGTCAGCATAAGGAACCAGTCCAAAACAGCTTTTGAAGCGGTATGTTGGTCCACATCTTTGAACGGTTAGGAAACCCTAGTTTAAATTAGATGTGTGACAGCAGCGTATAAAAGATCTATTACTTTGATATTCATTTAGTTTATTTCTGATATTAAGAACAAAAGAATTAGCATATTCACTGTTTGTGCATACACAGTGTACAATTCTGTTTGTTCGCCAGCCTGCAGTGGATTCTGCACATGCAGCATTTATAAAATGGTACTTTAAACACTTCACTTTGGTATGTGGTGTACAATATGGACCGCAACTTTATATAAAACTCCAGGTTCTTCTTCTTCTTCTTCTTCATCAGTAGGGCCCGTAGCTAATGCCATGGATGTACTGCAGCCTAAGAGGCTTATTGTACTCACCCTATCCCCCCCCCCTGTTTGGACGTTCCCACGTTTGCTGCCAGGTGCCTCCAAATCCAGAACGACACGAGAGATCCTAGTATCGAAAGGTGGAAAACTGTGGGCAAGAATTGGCCGGTAATTTTGCCTGAAATTGCAACTTCCACATCAATTCAGGGATCTTTTACATGCCGCAAATCTGCTACAAGGGACCAACGGCTTTACTTCCCCTCCAAAGGAAGGTGTGCTGAGGATCTTTTTGACCTGAAAAATCCTGACGGCTTCGGCCGGGTTTGAACCCGCGAACTTGGGTACTTAAAGGCTGCACGCTACCCTTAGACCAATGAAGCCGCTAAATTCCAGGTTTGTATTAGGAAGTATTTCCAATTTATATTTACATACTGTGACACTTGTTTGAATTTTAAGTAACAGTCAAGCAGAAACAACACTGGTACAGTAGTATTAAATAATACTAGTCAGTTAGGGACATTATTCAGTGTTCACTGACTTAAAAATGTTTCATGTATTTGTTGAAGTTTATGACAACAATTTAAAAAAGAATGTTCCATGTACAGCAAAATTCTATTAATACACTGTCCTATGATTTGGAAATCTGATAATCTGGCACTGCAAGAGAGTAGTTCCAAGACCAGGAATTTTGCTTTTTTACCAGACAAAGGCTGCATGAATGAAACGGACAGATCTCAGAGACACGTAAGAAGATGGCCTCCAAGAATATCTGTAGTACATCAACTGTTGTGGTATCTCCTGCTACGTCAAGTCCTTCGGCAGTAAAGCTCCAGAAAACACAGAAGAGGACCCTGATGACCCTGAACTAGCAGATAAAAAGACATATTCATATGGAATACTGCTCTGATTAGTTGTACAGCTCAGGTATAACAGCAGTAACAAAAAACTGCCTGTAAGACCTTGATTCAGTAATTTGCTACCTGTCTGGTCCTGTGTGAGTCGGATTAACAGAATTTTGCTGCATTCATAGAGGTCAACAATAGCAATTAAGAAAAAAGTTTCATAATATTTGTCAAAGTCCAAGACAACATTTTTTATGTAATTGCACATTTCACTGATATTACGAATGCTTTTTGAGAAAAATTTAAAATCAAATAATGGAAATGAAATTACTGTTGAGAACTATTTTCTTCGAAGGCAACGTGGCAGTAACAAGTGACTCCGTAAAACCAAGTTTGGTGATACGCGATATTTTCGTGACAGACCCTACAACATTTTATTTGGAAACACGCTTAAAATCTGAAACAAATGACGGTTTTGTTTCCTGACTGGTATTTATGTTTATGTTTTTGACAGAACACAGATGACAACTGTCTGAACAGACCACATATAAGAAGTTTTATATTGAAATTTGTAACATAAAATAGCAATTTAATACAGAACCTAATACAATACAACAAAAAAAAAATGTAAAAATGAACACACTTAGAATGTGAGATTATATGCTCTCATACTGATTTTGTTGGCCATGCAAGTCTGTGCTTTCACAGCCTGACACTGCAGGTGACAGCACTGTGATTATTCAACATGTTCAGAACCATTCGCCCGATGAGAGTAACACATCCCAGAAGCCTTGCATCTTTGCTTTCTTGGAACATTATCTGTAATTATTTCAACAGCTCTGCTCTCTAACTACGCTCTGACATCCCTAGCATTGCAATCCAATTTCAGACTGGACCTGTCTATAAACCTAAACAGAACTACAACATATGTATGTACATATGCATAATACATAATAACTTGTTATTACAAATGTTTTGACATGAGAAGCATGTACAGTTACAAAATACGACAATAAATGCTTGCAAATAGAGTATTAAAAAATATGTGTATAATATCGTGTATAAAACATGGTATGTGTACCAACACAACTGCCACACATACCATGTAAATCCTTTATGAAAAATCTGTATAAAGGATCTATCAAAAACATATTTACTTGTGTAATGGTCATGGTCTCGTTAGGTCACATCGTTCCATTGACTTGGTGGTGAGGATTTGACACTGGAATAACAGTGCAATGTAACGTGACACTGGTACTTGAGCGATTCCCACAGCGAACACTGCGTTCCGCTGTGTAATATTGTATTAATTCCAATGGCATATGATGGTTTTATCCAACTCTTGCAGTTCAAAAATAGTAATAGCAATTGTTTACTACAGTACATTGTCAATTCTGACATCTGGAGTGTACCAGGCATTAGCAGCAACTTCGTTTTCAGAACCATTAGCATAAAGCATAAAGACTTATGACCATTATACAGGTAGACATATAACACAAGAATGAAGTACAGTAATTCATATAATCTCTATAAAAGTTCCTTGATTGGAGTAACGTGTAGGCAGCTAGGAACCAGGCACCCTTGCGATTTATCACACATCGTCACATGCTCTTTGATGCTATCACAGGAGGGGAAAAATGCTTCTGTAAGTTTGACATAACTGCATGTTGCTGGTTCATGACTTCATGATGACACAGAAGTGTAGAGGCAATTGGGCACTCGTATGAAATCTTTTGAACACATCTGGTGTTCGTGCCTACCGGTTCGAACCGAAATTCAGCCTCTGAAAACACTGGAACAAAGATTACAAAGTTCTACTACATTCAGAAGGATTATGCAAGACTGTCAATTTGCGAACAATTTGTGACATACCATAAACATATATGTATGAAACACTTTAGTATTTATATATCAGTTACATATTTAAAATTCAAGTCATTTGGGGTGTGTCACGGTGTGAGCAGTTCGTGACACTTCAAAGAAACAAGGTGCCTTTGTCAAGCACTCTATAGGTAGCCGTCCGGTGTACACCACACCGGACGGCCACCTACACAGTGTGATGATACCAGACGCTCTATAATACAATTTTGACCTCCTGATGATGAGCACAGTAGTGCTCGAAACATGTAGAGGAATATAATAAACTTACTGTAAAACAAGAATTTGTGCATTATGTTGGTCAATTACTAAGATTATACTGAGATGCACAGACAGCAAAACATAAAAAAATAGTAGTAGGAGTAGTATTAGTAGTAGTAAAAGTAGTAGTAGTAGTAGTAGTAGTAGTAGTAACTTCACTTTTTTCCTGATAAATATAGGCCCTCCATATCAGATGTCACTGAAATCTGTTTAGTTCGCGTGATTTTCAAGATAAACAGTTGGGCATTAACTCCACAGCATGGTATGCAACATGTATGAAACCTGCATACATACAGCAAAAAAGTCCAGACAAAAAGCAGGTGTTGTGGGTTGACTGAATGATGTATGTACCCCCACTAGCTGGTTTGACATTGAAGTGACCATCAATAAAGTAGCGAATGTATGGAAAGCACAACAGAAACTCCTCATATCTTGCAGAGTACTTCCAGTGATCATAGTTACCATCCTCTGACAATATGGTGAAGTCAATGCTATAAACAGACAAGAAGAACATAAGACACATTATCATCATCCTCCACCTTTCTCTCCTCCAGTGAATAAACCCACAAAACAATACCAGCTGAACTGTCTGCTCTGCTCCCCTCCATTGATTTGTGTCTCTGCATTTGCTAGTATAGTTAGTGAGGTGCATGAGCTTGCAGTCTTTGCCACGACTTGAACCAGTGACCAAAACTACGTGGATTTTAAGTAACCTACATCCCATCCCCTCTTCTGCCTTGCTAACTGTGTTACTGCACAGAATACCCTAATTATATAAGAATAATAAAGACCCATAACAAATCTTATTACATATTATACATACAGTCATAACCAACTATATTTTCAATGAGTAATATACAATTACATTGGGTACAACTATGTGTTTCGGCCGTGTGTATTGGCCGTCATCAGGTTGTCCTTAGACTTGTCGAGCAACTATACAATAAGAAGGGTATTCTGGGGGGTGGGGTGGGGTGGGGGATGAGATCGCATCTTTATAATAGTGGGTGGCATAACCTTGGGCTTTATAAAATTACAATTAAACCACCTTTTACATTAAATCAATTCACCATGTTTAAGATTATAATAAGTTAAGGTTCATAGACATAAGAATATGTTATAATAATGTCATTAGTATACATGGTGTCAGTATACTGATTCTAGCTTGCTATAACAATAACAGTGTAGTTTAAAAACTGCAGTGTAGTACAGTAGTGTCAATCCATTAGTTAACTTGTTTTTTTAAACAACACAAAAACAAAAACACAAAAAGCACTAAAACACACAATAAGGGAAATAAATACATTTTCATCAAATGTCTAAGTCTGTTATCATAATATGTATTACAATCACAATAATTTTGTAGGCTCAACGTATGTTATAAAATAGAGTTTTTTATTTAGTAATGGGGTATTGTTAACTTCAGGTCCCATTGTCACTGGTTGTGTAGTTATAAGCCAAGGTGTGGTTTTTTTTATAGTTATAATACAGACCCATTTATATAAACACAATGAATTCTGTATTTGTGAGACCACAGTGTGTAAAATGTACAGTTCACTTTATATGCAATTATAAATATATCAGTATAAATAATGCAACCTGATGTTAATCTGTAATAGATTACAGGCATATAGAAGCAATGTACAATAGAATGTAGACTACAACAACAGAACGCATTTTATTCAAGGCTCTAAATACAAAATTTAATCTAAATCTGTTAGTACTGGACACAGATATTACGTATGTGGATTGACGGGCAGACAAAAGGGATTTACCTGTGATTCGAACATATATATATGCTACAGTATAAACACATTAAAAAATAAAACTGAAATATTTACACCTGACATGGTAGAAATTAACCAATATTTTGGACAGACCTGCTGCCTCCATATTCAGAGTAGATGATTAAACTAAGTACCCTGAAGACAGAAGCATCAGGTTCCTCTGAAACTTAAGTCAATTTATTCCAATAAGTTAAGGATAATGTAGGTTGAACACAACCAGTGTATTATTATTATTATTCTCATTCTTCTTCTTTATCTCCTCCTTCTCCTCCTCATCCTTCTTCTTCTTCTCCTCCTCCTCCTTCTCTTCTTCTTGTTCTTCTTCTTCCATTGGCACTACAGCCCACCGTGGGCTTTGGGCTGTTGAGCAATGTCCACAACTAGTCTATACTAATTCATAAACTAGTTGTGTTCGACCTACATTATCCTTAACCTGTTGTTACATACACAATGGCGATGCCTCAACTCAAGATCAATTTATTCCAGGCTACATGACACTATACCCCAGAAGACAGTATTCCTGATAGTGACCTGCTGCATGAATATCAAATCTCACAAGAAATTATCTGTTGTTAGAAAATGGATACTCATCACAGTCACAGACAAACCTGCTATTTGAGTCTGTCCTGAGCCAGTTCAATCCACTTAAAATCTTTAAACATGTATTTACTGAAGAGCATATTTATATCACCTGTACATTTCTTTCTCACTCTGTGAGATTGCTACTTTCCTAAACATTTCTCCACCACTGTCTTGTCTCTACTTCTCTCCTGTTACCTATCATTCCAGTACTGCAGCTGCATGTCTAACACTGTATGTAACCTCCTTAGTGAACCCTTTCTGTGTCAGGTTTTTGCTTATAAATCCTGATAGTGTTTTTAATTACTTTTAATTTCTTTACTTTGTAATTAAAGCAGATGTACGAGAAGCCCACATAAATGTCCATTTGTCATCATCAGCTCTCTGTCACAGATGTGAATATACCTTCATACTGATAAGCCAGAGAACAGTTAATTGCAAAAACAAAGAAGTTTATTACACCATAATAGAGTATGTCTTTCATCACTGTCCTGAGCATCACAGACAGGTTTCTGTGTGACAAAAATGTCGTGTTTGCTGCGGCAACAAAAGAAATACTGCATTTGTCTTGTCCGTTATTTTTCTTGCCAATTTGTTCCATTTTTGTTTATTTATTGTATTAATAGTCTTGTACAGCATAATAAGATCAGTTCAACTGATTATTAAGCCATTAATTATTTCAATTTGTGTTCTTCTTTTAGTGTTAAAAACTTTGCAAAATTTTACAAAACAATGGTACATTTTATTACTATAAGGTCTTCCTTTTATCACTGCACCAAGTGTGACTACCATATTGCACGGGAAGCAGGCATTTTCACGATTTCCTGCAACAGCTCCCATGCTGAGGAGTAGGCAATAAAAAAAAATGCCACTGTTTAATCAGCTATCGAGAAAGGCATGAATCCACAACTAAAGCAGAGAACTCATTTATTCAGAGAAAATGATCAATAATTCTAACACATGAGGGACCACACATATATTATCTTGGACTCAATTAGAGTTGTAACTTATAAATAAATTACTGAACTTTGTGGGGTGCATACAGTATGCTACAACAATCGTTGTGAAAGCTCATAATCACCATGCAGTATCATTACAAAACACTGCTTACATTTTTTTTTTTAATTTTTATTCCGTGCTATAGTCTAATGATTGGATATTGGCCAACTAATTGCACTGCTATATGTTTTTAAAATATTTATTTACAATTAACACTTTAAAACATATCACTTTGTTTAAAATTTGTCGTTACTCCTACATATTTCGGTCCTGCTGGACCATCCTCAGGGAGTGTTATGTTCCTAGTATTGAAGTTGCTAGTATTCTATATTTGGTGTTGTGACGGCATGCGTTTGGGTGTTCAGGTTATGTCTGCGTGCCTTGTTGATGTGTCTG
>Ga0123355_10020873_pt1 | contig 10473 bp, 6 predicted proteins | sample TergutEmb28metaG_3_FD_89872 | JGI IMG/M metagenome (GOLD analysis project Ga0123355, IMG submission 89872) | Embiratermes neotenicus P1 segment gut microbial communities from Petit-Saut dam, French Guiana - Emb289 P1 | ecosystem: Host-associated > Arthropoda: Insects > Digestive system > Gut ... | reverse complement strand
GCACGGGAAGTTGTTCCGGGCGATATTGTTGAGCTTACCGCTGGGGACGTAATTACTGCCGATGCACGACTTATTGAGACACACGGGCTCACCGTCGAAGAGGCTGCACTAACGGGTGAGTCTGTCCCCGTTGAAAAGAATTCTGCAATCACTATCACTGATGCTGTTCCCCTGGGCGACAGAGTAAATATGGTTTACTCGGGCTGCCTGGTAACAAACGGACGCGGGCTTGCTGTTGTTGTCGAGACAGGCATGAATACCGAGATGGGCAAAATTGCCAGTCTGCTCAATACAACTAAAAAGCAAAAGACTCCCCTGCAGCGACGCATAGGGCAGATTGCCTCGCGACTCTGTGCAGCAGCACTTACTGGTGGTGCCATTATGTTTGCTGTTGGATACTTTCGTGATGGATACCCAATTCCTGACCTACTTCTTGCTGCTGTATCGCTCGGCGTTGCTGCTGTGCCAGAAACGATGCCCATCATTGTAACGATGACACTATCGTATGGCGTCTGGAAGATGGTTAGAAGAAACACCATCATACGCAAAATCCCTGCAGTTGAAACAGTAGGAAACACTTCAGTAATCTGCTCTGATAAAACAGGCACGCTGACGCAAAACAAAATGACCATACAAAAAGTCTGGCACACTGGCCATAATGTAAGGTCAGCTGATAGTGATTTCAACAGTGACGAGCTGTGCCTGGTTAAGCTTTTCGCTGCCTGCTCGAATGCAAGCATCGAGACTTACGAGGGTAACGAAAAAGCCATTGGCGATCCAACTGAGCTGGCCATTATCCGACTGCTCCACCAAAAAGGTCTGACCCGTGTCGATTTAGAGCAAAAATATCCTCGCATACATGAAATCCCCTTTGACTCAACACGTAAGCGCATGACGACAGTACATCGTGTTGGGAATCAATATTGGGTCATCACGAAAGGAGCCTTTGATCGCATCCCCGTTGCGTGGACAGAGGACTTGCAAAAGCAGGCAGCCGATATTCACGATTATCTTGCCAAGGATGCGCTACGCGTAATTGCACTTGGTTTGAAAAAGTATGACTACTTGCCTGACGACATGAGCGAAAAAAGTCTAGAATGTGATCAGTCGCTTGTTGGTCTGATTGGCATGATTGATCCCCCACGCCCAGAAAGCAAGCAGGCAGTTGCATGCGCCAAAGAAGCAGGCATCAAAACAGTCATGGTGACGGGAGATCACATAGAAACAGCAAAAGCTATTGCACGTGATATTGGCATTTACCAAAAGGGCGATCTTGCCCTAACGGGGCTTGATTTAGACAACATGACCGACGATGAATTGTTTGAAGGGGTGAAGTCCATTTCAGTCTATGCACGTGTAAGCCCCGAGGATAAACTGCGTATCGTACGAGCATGGAGCAGGCAAGGTGAAGTAGTTGCCATGACAGGGGATGGAGTAAACGATGCACCCGCCCTGAAACAAGCTGACATCGGTGTTGCCATGGGCATCACAGGAACTGAAGTTACAAAAAGTGCTGCTGACATGGTTATTGCTGACGACAACTTTGCAACTATTGTTGATGCAATTGCTGCGGGTCGAACAGCGTACGACAATATCCGTAAAACAGTCTACTTTCTGCTTGCTGTTAATTTTTCACAGATATTTATTATGCTCATATCAGCACTACTGCCCAGTCAGTGGGGCTGGCCACTGCCCATTATCATGCCATTGCAGATTTTGCTCATTAACGTAATCTCTGATGGTATTCCTGGCCTATTCCTCAGCTTTGAGAAAGCAGAAAGAGATATCATGAAACGACCACCACTGCCTAAAAGTGCAGGAATCTTTGCTGGTGGCCTTGGAATAAAAATTGCTTTAAGGGCTACTGCTTTTACCGCACTAACGCTGGGAGCCTTTGCCATCGGAAGCTGGATTCTTGCGCCTGCAGAGGGCTATGATACCGTACGGACAGGTATAACTATGGCATTCATTGCTCTGGCGTGGATGTCAGCTATCAATGTGCTCAATATTCGCACCAAAGACTCTATCTTCAAGCCAGAAATATGGCGCCAAAACAAAGGGATGATTCTGGCTGTTTTAGGCTCAATGAGCATTACTGTTTTTGTCGCAATTATACCCCCAGTGGCACGCATATTTGAAGCAGTTCCTCTTACAGGAATGCATTGGTTAGCATTAGTTGGAATAACTGCTCTTCTTATGATTGTCTCAGAAATCCAGAAGCTGATTGGTCGTTCATGTTGATAATTCAAGCACTCAAAGAAAAAATGAGAGAGGCTACATCTGCTGTTATTCCTATAGCAATTTTCGTATTAATACTGGGTTTCACCATTGTGCCAAAGCCCGTAGATGTGGCTCTCTTATTTATCATTGGAGCAGTTTTTATTATTATTGGATTGGCAGTCTTTACTCTGGGAGCAGAATTAGCCATGACACCAATGGGTGATGCACTAGGCACACTTGCCACCAAGAAACGGAATCTGATTCTTTTAGTATTTCTTGGACTGATCTCGGGCTTTATCATCACCGTAGCAGAACCAGGACTCATAGTTTTAGCAGAGCAAACGCCAGACATTCCTGCACTTATTCTTATAATTGCTGTAGCCATAGGAGTAGGCATCTTCTTGGCAATTGGACTTATTCGCACAGCACTAAATCTTCACTCACGGCCAATTCTTCTCGCGTCTTATGGAATACTCTTTGCTTTAGCTTGCTTTGTCTCAGGGGACTTTTTGCCTTTAGCCTTTGATGCAGGTGGAGCAACCACAGGAGCCATGACTGTGCCCTTCATTTTGGCCTTGGGGGTAGCCGTTGCACGAAGTAGTGGTGGCGGAAGGTCTAACAGCTTTGGCCTTATTGCAATCTGTTCAATCGGTCCAATTATTGCTGTATTGGTACTAAGCCTAATATACTCTCCAGAAGGTGTTAGCGCCTTACCTACAATGCATGTTCCTTCATACGGATATGCAAATATGTTGCTAGCAGAATTCTTCACGATGATTTCTACCTATATGTGGGAAGTAAGCCTTTCCCTTATTCCTATTGTTTTGCTTTTTGCTATAGCCAAAATATTTGCGGTAAAACTTAAAGCTTTTGCTGCGCAATCATGGCAGGTCGAGGCAAGACAAATGGCAAAAATCATCATTGGTGTACTGTTTACTTTTGCTGGACTTGTCCTGTTTCTCACTGGCGCAAACGTAGGTTTTCTCCTGACAGGAAATCTGTTAGGAGAAAGTCTGGCTCTATTGAAGCACAGCTGGTTGCTAATACCCATAGGCATGGTCTTGGGCCTTCTTGTAATAACGGCAGAACCAGCGGTCCGCATCCTGAATAAACAAGTAACCGAGGTTACTGGTGGTGCAATCTCTCCAAGAGCGATGAGCTGGTCACTGGCCATAGGTGTGGCAATAGCTGTCGGCCTATCAATGATGCGAGTACTCACCCATTTGCCTATTATGTGGATACTTGTGCCAGGATATGCCCTTGCCCTGGGACTCAGTTTCTTTGTTCCCAAAAAATTCACTTCAATTGCTTTTGACGCAGGAGGCGTGGCAAGTGGACCTCTGACCTCTGCCTTTCTGCTGCCTTTTGCAATAGGAGCATCAATAGCCCTAGAGGGAAATGTGGCCGCTGACGCCTTTGGCCTGATAGCTATGGTAGCCCTGACGCCATTGATAGCTATCCAGATGCTTGGATTACTTCATGTTCGCAGATACTCCACCACACAAAAGCAGCTCAAGGTGAAGTGACCCATCGCTGTTCCTCAAATTAAGCAAATCCTTCTCCAACTGCGTATTGACAAGCAAAGGGTACTCACCTACTATATTTAGTGCTGTAATTCTCAATATACACAAGATATTGGGCTAAGAGGGAAACTTCAGAAAGCAGGTGTCATGGAGGCAACAGTACAAACTTCACCAATCAAGCGCATTGCAGGAGTAATCAAGCGCGATGGTGAAAAGGTTCCTTTTGAGGCAAAGAAAATCTTTGTCGCCATTGAACAAGCAGGCAAGGCAACAGGAGAGTTTACCCCAGAGCGCGCAGAAAGTATTCGCAGCGAGGTTTTGCGCGAGCTTACAGAAACCTTTACGGACAAATATCCTGCAGTTGAAACTATTCAGGACTATGTAGAGAGCGCCCTTATCAAAGAAGGCTATCTTGATACAGCGCGTGCCTATATTCTCTATCGCGAAAAGCGACGCAAAGCGCGAAGCGATCTTCAAACATTGGTCAACGTCGAAACGTCAATGAACGAATATCTTGAACGTCTTGACTGGCGTGTGCAGGCAAATGCTAATCAAGGCTACTCTCTCGGTGGTCTCATTCTGAACGTGTCAGGAAAAGTTGTTGCTAACTACTGGCTTTCGCACATCTACCCACAAGCAGTGGGCAAGGCTCATCGCGATGCAGATATCCACATTCATGATCTTGACATGCTTTCAGGATATTGCGCTGGATGGTCACTGCGCACACTTCTTAACGAAGGTCTTAATGGTGTCCCCGGCAAAGTTGAAGCAGGACCACCAAAGCATCTTTCCTCCGTAGTTGGACAGATCGTGAATTTCTTAGGTACGCTGCAAAATGAGTGGGCTGGAGCACAGGCCTTCTCCTCTTTCGACACCTACCTTGCACCCTTCGTGCGTGTTGACGACCTTTCTTATGAAGATGTCTATCAGGCCATTCAGGAGCTGGTATATAACCTCAATGTCCCTTCACGCTGGGGAACACAAACACCCTTTACCAATCTGACTTTTGACTGGGTTTGCCCAGAAGACCTTAAAGATGAACATCCTCTTATTGGCGGTAAGCTTGTTGACTTCACCTACGGTGATTTGCAAAAAGAGATGGACATGATCAATCGTGCTTACATTGAAGTTATGACAAAGGGGGACGCAAAGGGTCGCGTGTTCACCTTTCCTATCCCAACCTACAACATCACCAAAGATTTTCAGTGGGATACTGAAAATGCCAACCTGTTATTTGAAATGACAGCAAAATACGGCCTACCCTACTTCCAGAACTTCTTGAACTCTGACCTTGAGCCACACATGGTGCGTTCCATGTGTTGTCGCCTGCAGCTTGATCTTACTGAACTGCTCAAGCGTGGAAATGGGCTTTTTGGTTCAGCAGAGCAGACAGGATCGCTAGGCGTGGTGACCATTAACTGCGCACGCTTGGGACATACTTTCAAGGGTGACGAAGAGGGGCTCTTTGCTCGCACGACAGAACTGCTTGAGCTCTCTCGAACAAGCCTTGAGTTGAAGCGCAAGGTCATACAAGCCTACATTGATGGCGGACTCTTCCCTTATACAAAGCGCTACCTGGGAACACTGCGCAATCACTTCTCAACTATTGGCATTAACGGAATCAACGAAATGATTCGCAATTTTACTAACGATAAAGAAGATATCTCTACAGAGTGGGGTAGTGAATTTGCCTTGCGTTATTTGGACTTCATTCGCAACGCAATGACAGACTTCCAGGAAGAAACGGGTAATCTTTACAACTTGGAAGCAACACCTGCTGAGGGCACAACATATCGCTTTGCCCGCGAAGATAAAAAGCGCTACGCTGACATCTTGCAGGCAGGTACTGATGAAAATCCTTACTACACCAATTCGAGCCAATTGCCTGCTGGGTTTACTGCAGACCCCTTCGATGCACTTTCACGTCAAGAAGCACTCCAGTCCAAATATACCGGTGGTACTGTCTTGCACCTTTACATGGCAGAACGCTTGACTTCTTCGGAGGCTTGCAAAAACCTTGTCAAGCGCTCACTTGAAAGTTTCCGCCTGCCCTATATCACGATAACACCGACATTCTCGATTTGCCCCATACATGGCTATATCGCTGGCGAGCATGAATTCTGTCCAAAATGTGATGAGGATCTCATCGCAAAAGAAACTGCCAGCAAAACCACAGCTGATGAACACACCATTGCGGCATAGCAGCTGCAATGCAAAGAAGGGAACCGACAATGACTGAAACAACACCTAAGCCCTCAATGATTAACCCATCGACTGTCGAACTTGACGACAGTCAAAGAACTCCCTGTGAAGTATGGACTCGTGTTATGGGCTACCACCGTCCCGCATCTTCATTCAACAAAGGAAAGCAAAGTGAATTTGTCGAACGCGTTTACTTTGAAGAGACGCCAGCTAGCTAGGCAGTGCCTAATACGCTCAGCAGCCATGTCGTGGGAGGAGCACAGCTTTTCTCCACGGTTGATTGGCCAGACCACATTACTGCTACGATTTTCGTCAAAGGATGCCCGTGGAGATGTCCCTACTGTCATAACACCCACTTATTGTCATCGAAGCCGTCCTCTGATGATGTTTCTTGGCTGACAGTCACCGAAGAACTACGCAAGCGATCAAGCTTTCTTGATGCGGTAGTTTTTTCCGGAGGAGAACCCCTTGCCTCCCCACTTCTTGTATCCATGATGCAAGAAGTTAAAGACATGGATTACCTTGTAGGCCTACATACCAATGGAGCTAACCCTGCGAAACTCTCTGAACTGCTGCATCTTAAGTCATGTCTCGTCGATTGGGTAGGACTGGACATCAAGGCTCCCCTATCACGCTATGATGAAATAACACGCACAAAAGGAAGTGGCACCACAGTTCATGACAGTCTTGAGGTACTGAAAGGCTCCAATACTGATTACGAGTTACGTACAACGCTCTATCCTGAGGTATTTGACAAAGAAGCGTTTCTCATCCTTGGTGAAGAGCTACTTGCCCTTGGGGAGAAGAAATGGGTTCTCCAAAAATGTCGGGAGGTGCGCTCCGTTCGAGAAATGATGCTGTCCTTCAATCTTGAAGCAGCTAAAGAACAGTTGCTGCAGCGGGGCTTTAAGGTTCTTACAATCCGCTAAGTAAATTATGACACCAGTACCAGTATGAATGAGAGATTTTATGTTATCTGAACGCATGCTTTCAACGGCAATTCGAGCCATGGCAAAACGACAGCTTAAACTTACATCACCCACAGAAACGCACCTGCCTGCTCCAGACACTGGACGATCTTACATGCTGTATATGCATGTGCCTTTCTGCCAGGTTCTGTGTCCTTACTGTAGCTTTAACCGCTACGCCTTTCACAAAGATGTGGCTGTTCCCTATTTTGCTAACATGCGCAAAGAAATGATGATGTTGAAAGACCTCGGTTATGATTTTGATGGTCTGTATGTTGGTGGTGGTACGCCTACTATCATGATTGATGAGCTCTGCGAAACTATTGATTTAGCACGCGAGCACTTCACCATCAAAGAAGTCACTTCCGAGACTAACCCCAACCACCTCGCACCCAAATACGTTGAAAAGTTAAAAGGTCGCGTACAACGCCTTTCGGTCGGTGTTCAAAGTTTTGATGATGGGCTGCTCAAACAAATGGAGCGCTATGATAAGTATGGCAGCGGTGAGGAAATCCTTGAGCGCATTGCAGAAGCTGCATCACACTTCGACACACTTAATGTAGATATGATTTTCAATTTCCCCTCGCAGACTGAAGAAATCCTAAGAAGTGACCTCGAAAAGCTGATTGCCTGCGGGGGTACACAAGTAACGCCCTCGCCCCTTTACGTATCAAATGCAACGAGAAAAAAGATGGCAACAACACTGGGCAAGATGGACTACAACCGCGAATATTACTTTTACAAGATTCTTGACGAAGTGCTTGCAGGTGGCAAAGATCCCGAATTTTATCGCAAGAGCGTATGGACCTATAATCGCGTCAATCGTGATAATGCAGAAATGAATAACCCCGTACTGATTGACGAATATGCCGAATATCCTGGCATTGGGAGCGGAGCCGTCACGCATCTGCACGGAAAACTCTATGTTAATACTTTTAGTCTGGACGAATATAACACTGCCATCGAAAGAGGACAGATGCCCATCATGGGCGAAACAACACTCGGCAAAACTGAGCTTATGCGCTATCGCTTTTTGAAACAACTCTACGGTCTACGCTTGGACAAGAAGCTCTTTGAACGCACCTTTGGCTGTAGTGTCGAGCGCGGGCTACCAATGGAGACGACTTTTATGCGCATGCACAAAGCCTTTGCAACTGACAACGACGAAGAGCTAACACTGACCCCTATCGGGCGCTACCTGACCCTGGTAATGTATCGTCAATTCCTCGCTAGTTTAAATAATCTGCGCGAACAGGCACGAGCCGTACTCTCAGGAAAGGAGCAGAATCTGCTCTTTGAAGAGAGTACGGTCTGAACTTTAACTTGCTTTACTGGAAAGCCAAGGATATCTTAGCTCGCCCCTTCGCGTTGTCCCTTTTGCTCGCGGTGTAGTACTGCAGCTACTGCAAGGGCAGACATAAGAAGCGCAACAATCCAGATTGCCAGGTTGATGCTGTCGCCTGTTTTCGGAGCAGTGCTCGCCGCTTGTGTGCCGCTTCCTGTTCCGGTGCTTGCAACTGGCGGTCTACCGGCTCCATTGTTATTATTGCCCGTACCACCACTGCCACTGCTTGCGCCGTTGTTGTTGCCACCTGTTCCTGTTTCTGCTCTATCAGCAACAAGGGTGTACTCGCTGAAATGCTTGATATCTGTGATCGTCAAAAGCTTATCGTCGAGCTCATGAGGGAACGACCCTGTATAGACACCATTGCTGTAATAATGCACATTTGAGCCGCTTATATTCCAGCCATCAAATGACAGGCCGTGTTCTGCAACAAATTCAAAGCTCAGATCATCAAAGATGGAATAGTCAGTAATGGGCTGGTTCTCACTGTCAAAAATGGTGATGCTCCAGCTTGCGAGGGCCTGTTGACCTGTAGAGGTACGTGGCATGTTGGCGACATCACTGTTGCTTACGCGCTGTATCTGAACAGTGGCATTTGCAGGAAACGGAACGGTGGCATTTGCTGGCTGAGTGAAAGACAGCTGCATTCCGCCAGAATCGTAAATTACAGTTGTGATAAGACCTGAACCACCACTACCCGCATCAGTTACCCAAATAAACGCATTATTGTTGCTGAACTGCTTATATCCCGCCTTAAGAGATACTGCATCATTGTCAGTGCTGCTCAGACTAATAAAGCTGGGCAGAACCTCAAATCCCGTACCAAGGGGGCCCGTCAAAAATCCAACATAGATGGGAGCCGTAATGGTTCCCGTAACGGTAATTTCAGCATTGTTAGTACTTGCCGCACCAACAGCATTATTGCCAGTGGCCGTGATGTTTCCCGTAATAAATATTTCGGAACTGCCTATTGCAAGAGCACCAACTACATTCCAGCCAGAAGGGAGATCTGTATCATCAACAATGATGTTACCGTTGACGTTTATTGTCGAGGTGCCCGAAGCTCTGACACCTTCCCAGCCCGAGGTAATGTTGCCATTCACTGTCATCGTTGTATTGCCATTAGCTCTCACACCGCCAAGACCTGCAATGATATTGGCATTAACTACTACCGTTGCATCAATAGCTAAAATTCCTGCCATAACCCTGGTTCTCAGAGTGCCTCCGCTATTAGTGATAGTGAGAGACGCGCCCGTTACATAAAGTGCAGCGACGTTAAGGTCATACCCCTTCATGTCCAAAGTAAGATCAGAGGTTATCGTTGGCATTATCGGCGGATTATTGTGCGTAACATCTTCCAAAAGGTAGATGGTTTCACCGGGACCTGCCGCATTTGTAAAATTAATTGCTTCCCACAAGGTAGGAAAGCCTATGTCATTTGCTGGTGTGCCGTCCACCCAGACTGCAACGACATCACCCACTGAAATCGACGCAGGCTCTATATCAAGCACATAAGCATCCTCAACAGGCTCGTTACCCACAGGCATATCTGATGGATACGTCTCAACCAACCCATAAGAAACACTATCGTAAACATTAGCTGCAGGCGCTTCGGTGTCATCGCCAGACGCAGCATCATCTACAACCACCTCAGGTGCTGCAGCATCATACACACTTTCAGTGCAGACCACATTAGCGTCTACTGCATCTTCTGAAGTCGCGGCAAAAGCAAGTGCTGGAATGCTCGCGGCTGAAAACATAGCCAGCATCAAGAATATTGCAAGTGCCCGCCTCATCCCTCTTTTGACGATTCTTTTCATTTTCATTGTTCCCCCTTCACGCGCAGCCAACAACACACAGGTACATTTACCTGCCAAATCTGCTATAGAATCTTTATGAAGTACTTGCCATACGTCACATTATATGCTAAGAGATGGCATGCTCGCAATTAATTAGTGCTCTCCGGGCCGTAATTGCAGAGGGCGTCCAGCAATCTAGAGTCTATCTCGGTGTTGGGTTTTGGGGTTGCTTCATAGCCTAGCTCTTGTAGGCAATGCAGGGCTGCAGCGCAGGCGATTGGTATTGCTGCTTGGACGGGCTCTGTCAACTCAAGGACAAACTCTGCCAATAGCTTTATTTGTATGCCGACGATAACGACTGACTTTAATTCAGTGCCTGACATTTTGGCGGCAAACAGCACGTCTGTTAGACGTTG
>Ga0123355_10020872_pt1 | contig 10473 bp, 6 predicted proteins | sample TergutEmb28metaG_3_FD_89872 | JGI IMG/M metagenome (GOLD analysis project Ga0123355, IMG submission 89872) | Embiratermes neotenicus P1 segment gut microbial communities from Petit-Saut dam, French Guiana - Emb289 P1 | ecosystem: Host-associated > Arthropoda: Insects > Digestive system > Gut ... | reverse complement strand
TTTTTTTTTTTTAAAAAAAAATGGAAATGAATTTTCCTAAAAATTTCTCCCCCCAAAAATTTACCCCCTTTTTTTACAAAAATTCCCCCCCCCCCCCCCCAATAAAGCGTATTTACGGGTCATAGAATGCGAGTCATTGGTTGAACGAGATTGCTGTAAGCAGAGAAGACATTTCTCCAGTACTATGAATAGTCCCCGACTTTTAGAAGGCCAGAATATGATCAAAGTGTCTACACATTACATTTTTGTAACAACTAAAGTCAACGATGTCTCTTATAAACTCCATTCCCCCGTTTTACTTCCCTCCTCTCTACCGTATTCCTTTTCTATTACTAATCCTTCATATCGCCATTCCTATCCCACTGCCCTCCTCTGTCTCCTTTATGTTATAACAGTCCAGGCGAACGCCGCTCAATACAAGTCATTGCAGGAGAAATGTGAAAAATATCAGCCGTGATGTATAAAGCATCATGAGTAAGTTTTTTTTCCGAGGTTCGGGCGTGTCTGTGAGACAAGACACACACAAACACATACATTTGTACGGAAGATGTGACTGTAAGACAGACAGAGCAGATTGAAACTAAAAGTTTCGCTACACGACAGATATATGGAAGTAGAATACAATATTGTCTTTCATTAACGTAACAGACCGACGAAATAAAAAGCTACATACCGTCAGGTTTTGTAGTCACTTCCTCGTGTCGAGCCATCTTGTATGAAAGGTGGTTTCGCCTGCTGGTGAGAGATCACGAATTCACGGCTGGATAAATGAACAACCTTTCGAGGCACGGCCTTTCAAATTCTTTTACGAAATCACGCAAGCTTCGTGAGAATGTCGACTGACAAGTGAATCCGAGAGAACACGAATCTGTTTGTGCATGTACAAAATTCTGAAAGGTGTGGATGAATGAGGCTGTACAAAAAATATATAGCAGACGAATAAGCTCTTCGAAGTCAAAAATGACATGCTGAAAAATAAAGAAATTTTTCGGTGAGATCCCCGTTGTGTTGGTCAGATCACAAGTGTCAGAAAAATGTAGTCAAACACAGCTTTTTAAGAGGTGGTTCACATAGCTTGTCTTAAAAATCTGTGTGAACCACCTCTTATCGATATAAATGTTAAAATTCGTGTTTGACTACATCTTTCTGACACTTGTACTAAAGAAATTGTACAGCAAGAAAATCTCAATACACATAGTTCATATCAGTCTAAACTCAACTATTATTTTCTTTAATAGAACATGTTTCGCCATACGCTAGGCCATCGTCAGGTTTAAAAATACTTTTCAAAACATATTAAGGTAAAATGTTTGTCAATATTCTTATAATAAAACCAACTAGATGCATTAAAAATAAGTTTGACAAATTAGTGCATCTAGTTGGTTTTATTATAAGAATTTATCACGATGCACGGTCACCTGAATGTCAAATCTGTCGATATGTTTTAAAAATTGTCTGCGCAAATCAGGATGGCCTAGCTTAGGTCGAAACATGTCGCTCTAATAAATAAAATTGAATTTAGTCGTGTATTGAGCTGCTAAGTAACACAACGGGATGTCACATCTCAAAATGAAGAAAAAATGAACGTAGATGAGACGATAAAGGTAAATCAGTCCCATTACAGGCCCGAGGTGCCCAGAGGGTTCCAGGAAGTTAAGGTTCCCACATTACGTGACAATGGCTCAGAACGGTGGTAAGGTTGTCAGCCTTACGTACCGGCCGTTTTTATCCCCAGGAAATACTCCTGGTACTCATTTCTGTTAGAGGCTGAGTCGACCCCAGGGCCATAGTGCGATCGGAAGGATTTTATGTCAATGAAAAATTCCAATGACACCACCTGGAATCGAACCAGCAAACTTCCGATTTGTAGCACAGCACCCTAACCACTGAGCTACCGTGGTCCCCAGATAATGGGATAAGGACAATGTATTTTATGGGAGTGAAAAGGAAGTACTAAACCTCAACACATCGTGATACCCGGACCAATGAAAGTACAGCAGAAAACATTAACCCAAGGCAGAATTGACAGATAAGATAGGCGAGTTTCAGAAAATAAGCAGACAATGTAGAGATAAAAGAAAAATCATACCTGTGTTTAACTATCATGACATAAATGTTAGAATTAGCGGAGGTGTAGCTCCACGCATCTCAAAATATATATATATATATATATATATATATATATATATATATATATAGGATTTAATGTAAGTTGTCACCTCCATGCTCAGGCCGCTCCATTACCAGGCAAAATATCCCACTATCCAATGGATTGAAGACTGGGTCTGAACTCAGAGCCCTCAGGGCACTGTGGACACTGTTTATCCTATGGAAGTACCTAAGTCCAGTTTCTTGGTATTACAGCCCGTTTCCTAGGCAGTGCATCAAGTGTAACTTCCCGGCTTTTATCAACGTAACACGTGAACTGAAATAATGAAAGCTTTATATAATAGCCGATGTATACACAAGGGACAGAATTTTTGGGTTAATTTGTGCATTTATCAATTGCTAGTTAACGGTAGGTTACGCTAGAGACATAATTATCTTATTGTACATTGTGATAAATTTGCACGGACGATTGCGTCATGTTGTGCAACTTGCCAGCGTGCGTTACTTATGTATACACAAGGGACAGAATTTTGGGGTTAATTTGTGCATTTATCACAATGTACAATAAGATAATTATGTCTCTAGCGTAACCTACCGTTAACTAGCAATTGATAAATGCACAAATTAACCCAAAAATTCTGTCCCTTGTGTATACATCGGATGAGGTGTGGGACCTCAGAAGTATTGCACTGAATTCAGCTAAAGACATTTACATGTAATTTACTATACGGTATATCTTCGAGTTGAAAGGACGGTGTATAAAAAAATTATAACTTATGACGTAAATATTAAAACGAATCACAGACAAAAATATACGAGGGTGAATCAAAAAGTAAAGGCAATTTTTAAATTATACGGTAACCGGGACAAAGAGGAGCTGGTGCGTTCCGCAGTATTGATAATGCCTGTTGAAGAGTTCAGCCATGTGCAGTACAGCGTTCTGCCTTCAGTCGAGTGGCAGCAACGGGGGCGAAAACATGGACGCTCCTGTGCAAGATTGCACCATCGAAGAGCAACGTGGCGTAGTGCGATTTTTTTGGGCAGAAGGGGTGAAACCTGTGGAAATTCACCGTCGTATGTTGGCTCAGTATGGACAGAGCACAATGAGTCAACGGAAGGTTTATGAGTGGGTGGAAAGGTTTAAATCGGGTCGAATACGTGTTACTGATGAAGGTCGTACTGGTCGGCCATCAACATCGTGCACACAAGACCACAAGAGCAGCCGAAAAGCTTCTTCTCCGCAGGAATACAGAAACTAGTTGAACGCTATAACAAATGCAATGTGTTGCAAGGGGACTATGTAGGAAAATGATATGTAAAATTGCTCACAGTTACTTCTATTAAAGCCGTTAAATGCATTTTGCCTTTACTTTTTTATTCTCCCTCGTATTTCACGCGTGTACTGGCATAAACTGGCTCAGGACGGTGTAAATGGTGGCTTTTGTTTGCTGGTATTTCAGTTGATGACGTTCGATACATTTAACAGGCCTAGAAAACATCACATACGTTAACATATATTAACATATATCAGCGACTGTAACAAGTGGGCTATTTAATACGTCCTAAAGACCAGAATACTTCACAAGACACATCTTACGTCACCCTCCCCTCAGACGTCATGAGCAAAAGTTACAAAGAACGTCTCTCTATAACAACTACCAAACTTGTTATACGAAGGCTACCATTACCGACTGAGCCGACGAACCTCACTCTAGACTTTCAACGGACTAAAAGTAGAAAATATGTCATATTCGCTTATTCTGATAATTTAGTCTGGACAAAGCGAGCCGCCTTGTGCGCTGGCTGTAGGGAGGTGCACAGTCAGCAGATTGTACTTAACAGTACTGTGATCATCAGATTCTTATGCTGACTTCGAGCACCTGGCGGGCGAAGAAGTTGGAGTGATGTGTACTGTTAGTGCCAGGATCATGCAGAGGATCATAGTGCCATATGGCAATGTTCTGATCTCGTACCTACTGCTAATAGGTAATAGCAGGAGGCGGGATAGTTGGAACATTAAGAGGTAGAATTTTTTTCTCTCATTCTGCATGTTCTGCCCATGATTTTATTCTTAATCTTACAAGTACAATGCACGTAGAACGTAACAAAGAGGCGTCTTCGGCAACCACTGTTGCAGTAGAAAAGCAGTAAGTATTACACCTTCTGAGTGTGTGTTTGTAGCCTTAGGTATCCAGCATGCAATGCGCATGAGCCATATTGTCATTTGTGACCTGTCCACCTCTACAATATTTTTCCACGTTATCTTATAAACGACATGATTTTATACAAAAAGTTATTGAATATAGAAAAAACTTCTGTTCTAAGAAGAATCGAGCCAGATATGATCAAAATTGCATATTGCTCTTCATGTACAGTACCCTTTATTGTTTTCCGGTTTTAATTAAACTTGAATTTTCTGGACAGAATTTCGAAAAATCTTCAAATGTCAAATTTGATGAAAATCCGTCCAGTCAGAGCCGAGTTGTTCCATGCAGACAGACAGACAGACATGACGAAGCTAATAGTCACTTTTCGCAATTTTGCGAAAAAGCGCCTAAAACTGGTATCATGTATCGGAAAGGAGTAAACTATAATTTAGAAAGTTCTAATGAACTTTTATTGTTATAAAGGTTAACAGGTCAACTACTGTTCGTGCCTTCTGCATTCATTAAATACTTGAGACAAAATGAGAATACAATTAAGCAGCGCATACGCTAATTATAAACTTCAAGAAATCTTATGACTCAGTTAGGGAGGGAGATATTACTTAATATTTTCTTGGAATTTGGTATTCCCATGAAACTGGTAAGAATAATAGCAATGAGTCTGAATGAAACCTACAACAGGGTACGGGTAGGCAAACATTTATCTGACATCTGAAGAATAAAAAACCAAGTTGATGCCACTTACTATTCTATTGTACTTCTTATAGGCGCAACATGTTTCGGGCATTACTACGCCCATCATCAGGAGCTCGCGACTATGTTGTTGATTACCACATTGGTGATTTCGTTCTTGGTTTGCTGTGTGTTGGAGGTTAGGTACGGGTCGGCTGGAGTACCGTTCGGGCTGCAGCCCGCAGCCCAGATACCACTCCAGCCGAACCGTACCTAAACTCCAACACACAGTAAACCAAGAACGAAACGACCAATGTGGTAATCAACAACATAGTCGCGAGCTCCTGATGATGTGCATAGTAATGCCCGAAACATGTTGAGCCTATAAGAAGTACAATAAAATAAAAAGAGGCATCTAGTTGGTTTTTTATTCTTCAGTTATCACAATGATGCACGGTCCAATAAACATCATATTTGTCTGACATGTTTCCTGTTAAGAATGGTTTCATACAAGGAGATGTTTTAAATGGCATTGCTTATCAACTTTGCTTTAGAGTATGCCATTAGCAGGGTTCAGTTAAACCAGGTTGGCTTGAAATAAAATAGTACGTATCAGCTGCTGGTTTATGCTGCTGATGTTAATATATTGGGCAGAGCGTACATACTGTAAATGGAAATACAGACTCTTTAGTAGTTCGTAGTAAGGAGATTGGACTAGAAGTAAATGCTGATAAAACTAAGTACATGGTCAGGTCTCGGGATCAGAATGCAGGAGGAAGTCACAGTATAAAGACTGATAATATTTCCTTTGAAAGGGTGGAAGATTTCAAATATTTGGGAACTGCCTTAACAAATCAAAATTCTATTCAGGAAGAAATTAAGAGCAGACTGAAGTCAAGGAATGCTTGCTATCATTTGGTGCAGTATATTTAGTCTTCCAGTTCGCTACCCGAAAATATAAACATTAAGATATACAGAACTATAATTTTTCACGTTGTTTGGTATGAGTGTGAAACTTGGTCACTCACACTGAGGGAGGAACTAGGCAGAGGGTACTCGAGAATAGGGTGTTGAGGAGAATATTTGGGTCTAAGACGGATGAGGTAACAGGGGGTCGGGAAAACTACATAATGATGACCTTAATGATCTGCGCTCTTCTCTAAACGTTATTTGGGTGATCAAATCGAAGAGGTTGAAATAGGTCGAGCATGTAGCACGTATGGGAGAGAGTAGAAGTGTATAAAGACTTTTGCTGGGGAAGCCTGAGGGAAAGAAACCACTCGGAAGACCTAGGAGTGGGTGGGAGGATAATATTAAATAGCTCTTCATGAAGTGGGATGTGGGGTGTGGACTGAATTGATCTGGCTCAGGATATGGACAGGTGGTGGACTCTTGTCAATGCGGTAATGAGCATTTGGGTTCCATAAAATGCGGGGAATTTCTTGACAAGCCGAGATACTGTTAGCTTCTCAAGGAGGACTCTGTTGCATGGAGTGAGTAAGTACGTAAGTAAGTATATAAGGCGTAAGTAAGAAGGGTTAAGGTGTTCAGACGCACATAGGTAGACGTTCTGCAGTAGGTAGAAGAGATGGCACAGCGAATTGTTTAATTATAGTGAGGATACAGTCGGTGATTTTGCGTCGCAAAGTGCGCCCTTGGAAACAAACACTCATAGCGCCCTTTTGCACATTGTTGCGTTTCCGAAATTCATAAGCAGGCACCCACTGGATCGTTTGTCTATATCTCCCTTCCCTGGTCAAGTTAATTTTATCCATCGTTGGCCATTACTCTTTAGAACACCAGTGAAATAGGTCTAGATAAAATGTAAAATAAACTGTACCCTAGAACAGGCCTTGAAGGATTAGAAAGGGCGTAGAGGTGTAGTTCTGCTCTTTCTTTAACCTCGGCGTTAGGTGTGGGTGGGTAGTTAAGGCCACGCCCCGGTCGCTTTACCCCCCGGGAAAAGACCCGGTGCCCATTGTACAGGAAGCTGGATGGGTCCCAAGACCAGTCTGGACAGGTGCGGAAAACCTCCCTCCCACTGGGATTCGCTCCCCGGACCGTCCAGCCTGTAGTAAGTCGCTATACCGACTGAGCTATCCCGATCCACATAGGTGTAGGTAAAAAGGTAAAGTCATCCTGTTACGGCCCGGTGTGGCCCAGAGGGTGGGTAGAAGTATAGCTCTACTCTTCCATGACCGTGGCACTAGAAGGGGGTGAGTGGTCAGCAGCACGCCCCGGCCACACTTTACCTCCGGGAAAGAACCGGTACCCATTTTACAGGAGGCTGGGCGGGTCCCACGGCAGGGCCTGGAGAGGTGCGGAAAAGCTCGTCCCCACCGGGATTCGATCCCGGACCGTCCAGCCCGTAGTCAGTCACTATACCGACTGAGCTACCCGACCCACACATAGGTCTAGGTACTGCTGGCAAACAGTCGGTGTTACGCTGTGTGAATTGTCTGTTGGAAGATTCAGTACAGAGCGGTAGCAGCACACAGGGAGTGTGCAAACACACCGTCCGGTGGGAGGCCCAGCAACTACGCCCAACAGAGCTGGGCATGGACTTAAAAGGAGATGAATCCTTAGTGGTCCTCACCCCTTGGGCAGGAATCACATACCGACCTCCCCCAGATTCGAGCAGTGTTTAGGTATATAGGAGATATAAGGAAGTTCCACCTTACCCGCGTGTTACATGACCAGTACAGCAACTAAACTACGAGGTCGAGGACCAGCTTTCGATTTCCGACAAAGTCAGCTACTTTTTCTCCACAGTTTCCAGGTCCTTACGACAATCACCTCCATACCCAACGAGCACCGTGAGTTTGTCCCAGGATATAGTAGCCGGACCGCGAAGACGGGCAGTCAGGTAAAAACAGAATGAACATCTCCCTCCTACATCATTAAGAAGTGTCGGTTTAATTAAGCACAGGGACAACTTACAACCCAGTTTGGTGTTAGCAAGTAAATAACACACTGAGATTATATCCAGTGTTTGCTACGCTAACATGCACAGTGCTTAGCACAGTCATTTCCTTCCCTAAGCAATTAAAAGAGTTAGCCATATTTCAAAACACCGAGAGGCAGTTAACAACAATGCAGCATAGAGTGTACGCAAGAAGACTAAGAAAAGCAATTCATTTAGTACGCGTGCAGGAGTACCAGACCAATGGAACATGGTATAAATCACTCAACTGTAAAGAAATGAGGTTTGCGGAATGTTAAACCAGATTCTTAGAAAGTTGCAAGTTTATTCGTGCGTTGAAATCTCCAATATATTTTTCTTTTCTAAAACGAGTTTCTTTTGGTAAAGATTTCCGGTTTAGATTGTGTTGTTAAAGTCAATGAGGCCTTTGTGTTTAAAGTACAAGGTGGCTGAACAGTCACTAATTACCCAATATATGTTAATTACAAGTAACCTTTACCGGGTACCGCGACCAGGCGCTGTACTTCTGTTTGGGTAAATCTGACCGCTGTATCTTGAACCCACACAGTCTCACGATTTCAGGATAATGGAAGCTTACAGCGGCTAACTCGATTACTTGCACTTTGTATAGTTAGACCTTTCTGCAGTCTACAGGCGGAAACATGAGGTCAATGACCACAGGTTAAACCTCGGAATTCTTGAGTGGGTACAAGAAAGATATTTCTTTCTTCAACTCGTTGAATCGGAAGTTACTAAGCGACTTTTTAACCCTTCTAAAGTATAGTGGTAATGATATGTACCATCTGCTTTAAGTTGTTTTTAAGAGGGTAAAAAAAACCATTATAAACTTCCGGTATGTCAGGCACGCAGAAAGTGCAACTTCAGGGGATTACAGATGCTGTTAACAGCAGCAGCGCGAGTGGTCGCTTTTAAAAATGTACCTACAACTGATAAAATCGATTTTAATATATTTCTTCAACAAGTGCAAAATATATATTAACAACACTTGTTTCTTATAGCACTACTATATGATATTGTTAGTAAATATATTGTGCACTTGTTGGACAAATACAGTAAACTCACAAAATGCACGGCACATACTATACCAAGATGATAACATTAATATTTAAATAATAAGCTTTATCACTTACCTTTTAATACTAAAAATTTCTGCCGGTACAAGTTATGTGTATTATGCTACTGGGTAAACGTTTCCCCACCCCCAAACGTATAATGCGACCGGACCTGAGGGAAAGACCCAGGCGTAGATGAGGGGATAATATTAAGATGGATCTTAAGGAAGTTTCATGTGAGGGCATAGACTGGATCGAGCTAACTCAGGATAGGGACAGGTGGCGGGCACTTGTGAATGCGATAATGAACCTTCGGGTTCCATAAAATACGGAGAATTTCTTGACTAGCTTAGAACAAGGTAGCTGCTCAAGAAGGATTTTGCTCTATGGATAATGAATGACTGAATCATGCGACTGGTCTTCAAAATGCATGCGAGGTGTTTTTCCTGCAAGGTAGAAACCTTTTTAAAAACATGATTTACATATTTTTTTGACGTTTTGCTGACCGTGCATCTCAGTGTATTTATCTCAGTAATTAACCATCTTGATGCACAACATTTTTGTTTTACAGTAAGTTTATTTCATGCCTCTACATGTTTCGAGCACATGTGCTCATCATCAGGAGGTCAAAATTGCATTACACAGCCTCTGGTATCATCACGCCTATAGGTGGCCGTCTCGTGCACGAGACGGTCACCTATAGGCGTGATGATACCAGAGGCTGTGTAATGCAATTTTGACCTCCTGATGATGAGCAAATGTGCTCGAAACATGTAGAGGCCTGAAATAAACTTATTGTAAAACAAAACTTTGTGCATCAAGTTGATTAACTACTGAGACAAATGATTTACATAATATTCAGACTTCAAAGAGTTAGACTGCAGAGACAAAGTGGCATACAATGAGCTGGTGAGATGATTGGTTCTTAGTAGTTTAATTATGATTTTAAAACTGCTGTTTGTATAATTTTGGTAATACTATTACTAAGTCGAACAGAGCATGTAGGAAAGAAGTCAAAACTACTCAAGGCGATTTCGGGTGGACAATCGAATATGAGACCTTCCGATTCGAAACAGTGTTGATCACACAGCATTTAATTCAACAATTGCAAATCAATGAGGAATGATCATTTGTCGCTTTTCGATGTGCTTCATACATGTTTCGGCCTCAAAACGGCCATCCTCAGGGAGGTCTCCAACGAAGGAATAATATAACGGCAGAAGCTGTTAAATATATGCATAAGTGGAGTCAAAATACAAGGTTTGAAATCAAATTGCTTTACAACCTTTAACAGCATCTGCCATTACTGTGTTCCTTTGTTGGTATCTCTCCCAGCATGGCCATGTTGAGGCAAAAGCAGGTTAGAGAAACGTTGTGGAGTGACAAATGATTATTATTTTTAAGCTCCTGGTTCCGTGCATCGTAATTCAATGTGAATAAAAATCCAACAGATGCAACAGTATGCAGATATTTATTTACTGCAAAGCTACTCTACATGTTTCGGGTGTCACAGTACCCATCATCAGGAGTA
>Ga0123355_10020871_pt1 | contig 10473 bp, 14 predicted proteins | sample TergutEmb28metaG_3_FD_89872 | JGI IMG/M metagenome (GOLD analysis project Ga0123355, IMG submission 89872) | Embiratermes neotenicus P1 segment gut microbial communities from Petit-Saut dam, French Guiana - Emb289 P1 | ecosystem: Host-associated > Arthropoda: Insects > Digestive system > Gut ... | reverse complement strand
AGGTGTGTAGCGCATACATATCAATATAACCACGCTCGGCGGCTGTGTAGGTGTAAAGAGCATGCATCAGCTTGTTAATGCTGGCACTAAAAAATACACGGTCTGGGTTATGGTAAAAGGTGAACCCAGTATCCAAGTTTTTGAAGTAGACACCTATATGCTGGTCATGAGGGCTAAGTAGCTCGCGCAAGCCATATGTGGGCGGCACAAAGTCAATATTTATCCAGTACAGCTCGTCATAAACGGCAATGCGCCACCAGTTATCGGCAAATTCTACAACACCACGCATTTGTGGCGGGATAATAGAAACATGCTCTGTATCGCCCATATTTTCAAAAATGGGAATTAGATGGGGAAAATACCGCACGGCAATAAGCGGCTCTTCAAAACCACGCGTTGGTGGTGTCGGCTCGCTTATGGGAGGGGGCACCTCTTCTGGTTCCAACTCCTCAATATGTAAATCGAAATCCTCTTCATCTAAATCCAGCATCACTGGCGCAATTTCAATGTCAGTTTGCGCATGTGCTGGTAAATTAGCTGGTACATAGTCAGGCTCACCGGATACTGCCGCCCTAACCCCAAAGAAAATAACAGTTGCTGTGACTATGCCCAAGCAAGCCCAGGGCAGTATAGATTGTGCTCTCATAACAAATGAACGTCGCATATTACCCACCTCCAAACTCTATTTAAGCCCTGAAATTCAAAAATGGCAAGGTGTTTTGCGTTATGAGTACAACCGTATGTTCTGCAATTCACATTTTATCCATATGAGAATACGCTAACAAAGTAACAATCAAAGAATCAGGAGGATTGCATGGATAATTTTTATGATATGGACGCATTGGAATCATTTGTGTTAGAATTTTTGGCGTATCGGCGCGAAATGCGAGAACGACATACCAGCCAGCCACCCTGGCCACAAATTGTGGACGCACATATCGGTTCGTCTGTCAGCGGGCCCACTTTTCAAGAAGTCAAGCCACCAGTAAACCTTCCCCTCTACCATGAACAAGCACAGTGCCATACCCGTTTAACACTACCCTCATTAGATTCTATCGGCAAAGGCTGGCCCCATTATAAGGATGCAAACACAGGCAACCGTGGCGCAAGCACAGCCCCGGAATATTCCGACATAATCCCTACCCTAACCCCGCTGGTGGCACAAGCCATAAACCGTTTTGGGCAACCTACTAACGCCGCCACTATGAATCACCTGGTTAACCAAGTCATAGCCAGTGCTATGGCCATCCCACAAATAAGCGAAAGCATTCATACCGCAGAATCCACACCATGGGGCCGGTTGCCGCTACTGCAAGCCGTAGTCGAACTTATGATAAATCAGTGTCAATAGCGCACATGAAAGGACAAAAGATGAAGAAACCAAAATTAGTAATCTTTGACATGGACGGCCTAATGCTGGATACCGAACCCCTTGCATTAGACGGCTGGAAAGTAGTTTCCAAGGAGTTAAACCTGACCATCCCAGATGACTTGCCGCCAAAACTAATTGGGCTAAACCGTGAACTATGTAAATCCACAATGATAGAACATATGGGTCACTTTGACTTTGATCGCGCCCTGGATATCCTGCACAAAAGCGTTGACGACCACCTTGAAGCCCATGGCGCGCCACTTAAACCAGGTCTTATTCACATGCTGGATAAGTTAGAGGAAATGGGCATAAAAAAAAGCGTGGCCACCTCCACAGGTACCACGCGTGCACTAATGAAATTAAACTTAGCCGATATCGCCCAGCGTTTCCATGTAATCATTGGTGGCGACCAAGTACCTTATAGCAAGCCCGCGCCGGATATTTTTCTCAAAGCCGCTGAAGCAAGCGGTGTGGAGCCTCATGATTGCATCGTGTTAGAAGACTCTACAGCAGGGGCGCAAGGCGGCTACAGTGCAGGCATGCAGGTAATTGTAATACCAGACCTACATCCCCCCACAGAAACTACACGCAAGCAGGCATTTGCCATTTGTAAGGATTTATACGAAGCCTGCGAACTGATATCGCTTATGCATTAGTAAGCGCGGCCAAAGCCGCCTTCTGCTCTGCATCCTTTTTGCTACCGCCCACACCCATTCCAAGTTTTTTACCTACATGATAAACTTCAGCAACAAATTCCTTGTTATGGGACGGGCCACTTTCTTTAATTATCTTATAAGTAGCCGTACTACGGCTATTTTTTTGCAGTTTTTCCTGTAGCTCTGTCTTGTAATCCCTTGCGGGTGGGCTGTCGCCCTCAGCCAGCGGTTCAAACAGCCTAAAAATCAACCCACGAACCGCGTCCAAGCCGCCATCAATATAAATGGCACCAAACAACGCCTCCATTGCATCAGACAAAACAGAATCAAGCTCACGCCCACCAGTATGAGCCGCACCTACCCCCATCAGTACCGCATCCCCTACCCTTAGTTCCCGTGCCACACGCGCAAGTGTAGGCTCACACACCAGCCCCGCCCGCCGCAAAGTCAATTTCCCTTCAGATAACTCGGGAAACTTGTGGTATAGCAAATCGCTGATACATAGCTCTAATACTGCATCACCCAAAAACTCCAGCCGCTCGTTAGACATAGTCGAGTCCAGTCGCTCTTCGTGTACATACGAAGCGTGGGTCATGGCTTGTCGCAATAATAAAGGCGCGTTGAACGTATAGCCCAACCGCGCCTGAAAGTCATTAAGCATTTTCATTGATTTCATCATTATTTAAGTGCTTGCTTTACATATTCGGCCGCATCGCCAACTGTACGAATTTTGTCTGCATCCTCGTTAGAGAACTCCATTCCAAACACATCTTCCAACTCAGAAATAATCTGGAATACATCCAGTGAGTCAGCGTTAAGATCATCCGCGAAGGTTGTCTCTTTTGTTATGCTATCTTTTGGTACGCTCATTTGCTCGGCTATAACGTCCCTAATTTTTTCAAATTCCATTATGACCTCCTGTATTTGCTTGTTCAAACTCAATGCATTTAATTATTGCGTTCTTCATGGCAAATGCATCAGAGCTACCGTGGGCCTTTACCACCAGTGATTTAAGTCCCAAAAACGGCGCACCGCCAACCTCGCGGTAGTCAAAACGCTTTTTTATGTTCTTAAACGCACCCTTTGCCATAAGCGCACCCAGTTTTGACAACGTTGTGGCATACAGTTCTTCTTTTATCATGCCCATCATGGTTTTGGACAGGCCTTCCATGAATTTTAACACAATATTACCAACAAAGCCGTCACACACAGCCACGTCTACAGCACCTGCAGGGATTTCCCGCCCCTCAACGTTACCTACAAAGTTGAGGCCGCTTTCCTTAAGCAAAACAAATGCTTCCTTTGCGGTGGTATTGCCCTTTTCATCTTCCACGCCAACATTTATAAGACCGACTCTTGGATTTGTGACACCAAGGGCCTTTTGCATGTAATCGGCACCAATTTCGCCAAACTGTGCCAGATAAGATGGCTTACAATCCATGTTGGCACCGCAATCCAGTAGCAATGTAAAGCCTTTGGATGTGGGGATTGGCGTCCCCAGTGCCGGGCGCTCTATGCCTTCCTTACGGCCAATGATAACAGTGGCACCAGTAAGTAGCGCACCAGTAGAGCCAGCAGAAACAAAGCCGTTTGCATGCCCTTCTTTTACGGCTTTAAGCCCTACCACCAACGACGAATCCTTCTTCTGCCTAATTGCAGAAGTTGGCATTTCATCTGGGGTAATAACTTCTGACGCATGCAAAATAGAAATTTGGGCATTTGCCTTGTGTTTGGCAAGCTCTTGGCTGATTACATCTTCCTTACCAACCAACACAAGCTTAACCTCAGGAAAAACCCCAGACGCCTGTAAGGCCCCATCTACAACTACAGAGGGGCCATCGTCACATCCCATAGCGTCGATTGCTATAGTCAGCGGCTTCATTATTACTCAGCTACCTTCAAAACTTCACGACCATTGTATGACTGGCAATCTTTGTTCTTGCACATACGATGTGATTGCATTAACTGGCCGCATTTGCTACATGTTACAAGGTTAGGCATGGAGATTTTCCATGTTTGCTTGCGGCGTTTGTCACGTCTGGCTTTAGATGTTTTCTTCTTAGGACTAATCATTTTGGTGCCTCCTTCGTGCATATGCTTATAAACTTACAAAAAAAATGGGCCCTCGGGGACTTGAACCCAGGACCACCCGGTTATGAGCCGGGCGCTCTGACCAACTGAGCTAAGGGCCCTTGAAATTCGCAAACGAATTACTTCAAGGATGATAGTATACTTCAAAATTATTGTCAAGGAAAATTTAATCAAAAGCACAGTCGTTTCATAAACTATCAACCACCCGCCCAAGTTGCGAGACATCCATAAGGCAATTAAGCAAGTTTGCCTTGACACTGATTTTGAAGGAAGGGAAGCGATATGATGTATCTGGGCGTAGACGTCGTATTTACGACACTACGCTCCGACTTTTGTGGCCAACCATGGTTACTGACGGCTGGCACATCGGCCTCAGCGGCTGAATGGCTGACCGCAATATGGAGCATGAGCAACGCGGCAATCGTCGTGGGCGGAAGAACGAGGGGTGTTTTCGACACCCCGGTTTTTTTCTCCCTGCCAAATACGGGCATGTTTTTAGTTTATGACTTCGCTTATGTTTTCGACCGCCACAGTCGCCACCTATCTAACGGTATTGTTCCCGACCATTTTAACAGGGTTGGCATGGACGCCCTTAAGACAACCCTGGCACTTATTGTCGAGTGTGCGTATAGGTAGTCTACTCTAGTAATAGTTCATTCCAATCGTATTCTTTTGAGTTTCGCAGTAGCCTGACGTACCCTTGGCATTTAACAAACACTTGACGCAAGTTGGTCGATTGTAATAGACTTAGTATATTTCAAATACTGGAGGCAACATGGACACACAAAACGAACCAAAAACCACAGACGAAAAGTGGGATTTCGAGGATTATGCCTTTACCATAGCAGGGTTTACATTTGCCCTACCCATGATTGCTGGCATATTTATAGCCGCCATAGACATCGGCCTTGATGGTATACACCGTTGGTGGCCTTTTTCGTGGATGTCATTTATGTTTGCCTGGTCTGCTTGTACAATAAAAGATGTGGTTGACATAAAGCGCGGCGCAGAAGATAAAGATTTAGAATACGCCGCAGAATATGCGCTATATATTTGTATGACCACTATTTTGCTGCTAATCGGGATAATAGTGGGGCGGATGCAATCTTCTTGGCTGGCGGGGCCGGTTGTGTTTGTACTGATGACAGTAATATGGCCCTTATTACGCAACCAAGAAGATAAACAAAAAGCGTATTTCCCAACCATTCCTTTTATCTTGCTGTTGGCTGGGGTTGTAGTTGAAGTAATAGTTGGTGGCTGGATAGCCTTCCCCATTTCGTGGATTCTTGTATCAGCGGTAAAAATGTATAAAACAATACGAGGAAACAGCATATCAGAAGATTTAATGGTAGACATCATGTATAACGCCTTTACAATAATACTACTTGCCACCAGCCTAATTTGGGGGTCGTGGGTTATATCGTGGCTTGCGTATCCTGCGTCGGTAATTGTGGGCAAGGTTTACAACAAATTAAGGCGTAACCCCGCATGATGTGTTGCCATATTCTGCAGTCTATTGCACTATCTCAAATGTAAACACTACAGGGTTGTTTACATCTTCGTTCAGAGGAGATATGTCTACGGATTTTATTTTCAACTGTATTCCCAAGGCTTTTTGAAGTTCATAAAGCCGCCCGCCTGCACAGCGTTCAAAATAACCGATGGCATTAGGCGGCGGGGTGGTGTATTTGCCCTCTCTGGCACGTTTGTAATATCCGTGAGAACATTTGAACTCAAGTGTTAGGGTGTTGTCATCATTAAGCACAGGCTTCCACCGTCCAAAGGTTTCCGCAAACAAAGCCATTCTTTCATCAAGAGCTAAATGGGCATAATCAACAGCAAAGGCTTTTCGCTCTTTGTCTGCTCCTGCACCATTGCAACCACCTTGGGTTTTGTACAACTCAAACCTTTCGGCTTGCGTAAGGTGCTCATCCAAAGCCCGCGCAAACTCATCATCCCATTCAGGATTAAAGTATTTAAGTCCAACTAAGTGAGGCCCATTTTCGCATTGGTATTGATTGACGATTCCCTCAAAAATGGCTACTGTTTCAGGCGGGATGCCGCTTTTCTTTTTCTGCATTTCCCTTAATACGCTTATCATGCTTTGCCCTCCTCATACGAATCTCCGAAAATCGCGTCGACAACTATGGGTTGGCGACGATGATTTTCGAGATTCGTATCGCTAGATTCTGTAATCGGATACCACATCTCCATAATGGCAAAATCAGAATTACACGGTGTATATAGTTCTGCCATGAAGTTGCCACGGGCAACCCCTTTTTTCTTTAACCATGATTCGGTATAGTCGCCTGCTTTATAGATTGCGTCCGTTACAAGAGCCTCAAAACTCTCAGCTTCAAATGTGCACACAATATAGTTACCAGAAGGAAGCTGCCATGTGGCATAATTTTCGCTATCAACGTCAAGTGAGCTTTCTGTTCCCGCAAAGTAGGTGAAATAGCCATCTGGGGCATCGCCTTTACATGAAACACCAATATTTCGCCAGTCTGACAGCCTTGGAATGTCAGATTCGTGAAAGCGTCCCCAAATCGCGCCGGGTTCGTCAATGCCTGTGACATTGCCGCCGGGCATATGTCCAGCGATTCTAACATGACCCGAAATGCCAATAAAGTTAATCGGTTCATCAAGATTGTTGCGGTTGATTTCCAGCACTATACCCTTGCTTATAAGTGGCACATCCTCGTCGATATATACATATCCAAGCAATAAATCAGGCTTTGTGATTTGATTAAGCCGAATAGGATTGTTGCGGTATTCGTCAGGCGTTATAGCAAATGCAGCTTTGAACGTCTTTGTAAAGTGCTCGTGGCTGTTAAAGCCGTAATCAAGAGCAATGTCGAGTATGCGCTTGCTTTTGTCTTCAAGCACTTCACAAGCCCTTGCCAGCCTACGCATCTTGATGTAATCATTGACAGGGCGCTTTACAAGACGAGTGAACAACCGTTGAAAATAAAATGGCGATAACATCGCAATCTTTGACAGTTCTTCGGGGGTGTTGTTTGCCTGTAGATTATCCTCTATGTAATCTACAACCTGTTGAATTGATTCCCATGCGTGCATATTAAAGCCTCCAAACTTTATTATGTTTTGATTTTACATGATGAAAAATTCTTTGGCTTGTTCGTCAATGCTCTCTTTGGGTTTCAGTACAAGATACTTGAATCAAGTCCTATCCGCGGGCTTAACATACTTGCATTTTGGCACTCTTTGAGTAAAAATCGCATCACGCCTTAACATAACTAGCTCCTTTGCAAAGCCGCACAGGTTCTCGTCTGGGTTGTTCATATTAATACAAGTACAAGCACATATGTTTATGAAGTCCATGTTTACAGTATGCCTGTCAAGTGTAGGCATACAACCGCCACAGGGGTCGTTTTCATCACGGTGACTGTGGACGATTGCTTTAATCATGCCGCATTTATTATCTACAAGCTCTTTCAAATGCTCATCAAACTGGCTAAAAACTGCTATGTGCCACCCATTGTCCTCTACATTGTAAAATTGCGTGCCTGTTAATCTTATATAGCACACACCCTTGCCTTTGTAATTGACTTTCCACGAATTAGCGGATGCCCAGCTTGGTGTCATTTTGTTAGCCTTTATGAATGCAAGAAAATCCTGTGCGTTTTTAAGCGTATCCCCTGTAAGGGTTTCGGCTATTGCGTCATCAATTTTGGGACGGCTTGCATTTTGTTTTTTGAACAATGAATCTTTTGGCATAAGTTGCTCCTTATCTATCTACACAATCCTACGTCGCCCACCATACAAGATATACGCCACCGTAAACAAAAACATAGCCAATATTCCAAGCCAGAACTGGGTATTCATGCCGTAATCCATAAGTGACTCAAGGCCACGGGCCGCCCAATATGCCGGGAATAGTGCGCCAATAAACTGCAGTGCATCCGGCAAAAAACGTAGCGGAATCATAAGCCCGCCAAGTGTGGCAACAAATGTGATAAGAACCGAAAGTACCGCAGTGCTGGTTTCCTTGTCCTTAAACAGGCAGCTCCACACAAAGGAAAGCCCTATAGATGTAGCCGAAAGAAAAAAGTAGATAAGAACAACCCCGCCTGCATATTCTATTGTCCAGTTGTGCTGGATTAGCCCAATTGCGCCAATAATAAGGGACAAAACCGTCATGGGAATCATGCTAGAAAGGAAGTTTTGGATCAGGTAGGCGCGCATGGTAATTGGGCCGGCCAGTATGCGCACAACAGTGCCGTCTCTTTTGTCGATTTGGATACTACGGGCCATTACAAAAGCACCGTACATAACTAGCATTCCAATAAAAAACAGGGTCCTATTTTGGTTGCCGCCAACTGCCGCTTCTAGTGGGTCTTGGGTGTCATAAAGAAATATCAACAAGAAAAGTGGTATTGCAATATTAACGATTATAGACATGGGGCTTTTTATCCCACGCATGAAGGCATATTTGAATACTGTCAAAACGGCCGCCTCCTTGATACAATAAATACAACTATTGCCATCACAACTGGGTAGATACATAGGAAGCCTAGGTATGTCAGTGCTTGTGACATGTTGTCTCCAACCAGGTTAAACAAAGCGTTAACCGCCAGTGCATTGGGTGTAGACCTTCCGAAAATGAAATTGCCCACACTACCCAGGTCAACAGGGAACATGAATTGGCCAGAAAGAATGAACAAACCGAAGACTATAGCAAATACAAGTGCTTCCGCATTGGCTTTCTTGGGGCATAAGAGATACAGCAAGATGCCAACCAGTTGCGAAAAAATAGAAAACACAAACACAACCGCTGTAAGCACAAACACATTGGGCAAGTATGCATTAAAAGCAAGAACGCCCACTGCCACCAAAATCACGCTAGTCAGCATAGAGAAAACAAAGCCGACAAATGCGTTAGAAACCAGGTACTGTGTCAGCGACACAGGGGCCGCAAGCAAGCGCCAGCGCCGTGCAGTCCTGAAATCGTCGAAGGGGAAGTCGTATGCCAATGACATGTTAAAAAACGCGAACATTATAGTGATTATTACCACCATGATTGTGGCTTGCATGTCATAGCCTTCTATTACTACCCCAATGTCGGCCTGGAAGGCCTGCATTACCAGGATGTTAATGATTAGTATGCCAATTGGCAGACCTATAAGAATTAGCAAGTTAAGGGGATGCGTAAAGATACGCTTAAAATAATGTTTTAATGTTGTCATGATTAACCCTCCCCGCCATCGCGAAGATTGCGCCCTGTTAGTGTTAGGAACACGTCTTCTAAGTTGCTCTTATCAGCTGTGATATTGCCAACACCGCCGTGGCGCATTGCTACTTCCATGATGCGGTTCATATTGCCGCTGTCTGATGTGGACACGATTGTGTATGCGGTGCCCATAACTGTTCCGCTTTTCACGCCGGAAATTGCGCGGATTTCTTCTGTTAGTGCATCTGAAGGGGCAACTGCTGTCATGCGGATGGTGTCTTCGTGTTGGATGCGGCCTATTAGGTCTTCTATGCTGCCTTCTGCTATTACGCGGCCTGTATCAACTATGGCTATGCGGTTACTGATGGCTTCAACTTCTTCCATGTAGTGGGATGTGTAGATTACAGTTGTGCCTTCGTTGGCGATTTGCTTTACAGATTCCAGTATGTGATTACGGGATTGTGGGTCAATGCCTACTGTTGGTTCGTCCATTATTACAAGCTTTGGCCTGTGTACCAGTGCGCAACCAATGTTTAAGCGCCTTTGCATACCGCCAGAGAATGTTTTTGGACGCTTTTTTGCGTGCTCTGTAAGGCCAACAAATGCTAGTACACGGTCAACATTGCTTTCTAGTTCTTGGCCCCGTAGGCCGTATAGGCTACCAAAGTAGCGTAGGTTTTCGCGGGCTGATAGGTCTGTGAATACGCTGATTTCTTGGGTTACCAGGCCCATTTGCCTTTTGATGTTTACGTTGTTTACGCTTTGTTCTTCACCAAAGACTCTTACCTCGCCTGAGTCTATGCCAATAAGGCCAGTTAGTGCGCGGATGCTGGTGGTTTTGCCGGCACCGTTTGGGCCTAGTAGCCCAAGTACTTCGCCTTCGGCTATGTTAAGGTCTAGGTGGTCTAGTGCCATGGTGTCGCCATAGCGCTTTACTACGTTTTTCATGGTTGCAATCATCTTTATTTCCTCCATTGAAATGAGGGCGCTGCCCTCAAACTCCCGCCGCTTCGCGGGCTGGTCGTAAACGCAAAAACCGCGTTTACTGCTCGCCCATGCAGCCTGGGCAAAGCCCTTGAAGCTTCCTCACTTGCGCCTTTGGCGCGTTGTTGCGGGGCCGCGCTTTGCGCGGTAGTGCGTTTGTCCCGCTTCGTGTTGTT
>Ga0123355_10020869_pt1 | contig 10473 bp, 5 predicted proteins | sample TergutEmb28metaG_3_FD_89872 | JGI IMG/M metagenome (GOLD analysis project Ga0123355, IMG submission 89872) | Embiratermes neotenicus P1 segment gut microbial communities from Petit-Saut dam, French Guiana - Emb289 P1 | ecosystem: Host-associated > Arthropoda: Insects > Digestive system > Gut ... | reverse complement strand
CTCCTCCCCCAACCCCCCACCTGGAGGTTCCCCCCCCCGCCATATCAGGCACCCCCCCCCCCCCCCCCCATCTATGGAGGCCGTTTCCTCAATCCGCAGCCTGAGGACGCGCCGTCCTGTGGTGGGTGACAGAGAGTATATTAACATGTGCAATGTCGGTCTTCAGAGGGTTAGGTGGCTACGAAGCGTCACCCTGTTGACAAGTGTATCGTACCATACAGAAGAGAAATATATCCAAAATTTTGCATGTAGGCCCACAAAGGATAAAACTTTTAAGATCTCGCACTTCGATAAAATTGGCGAGGCGTAATGCCGTCGGTCGTTATGTACCATCTTGAAGGGTCGAGACCCTTTAAGAAGAAATAGATAGGTTGTTCCGAAACAACCAGGTACCATCCTACGTCACGTAACATCCCAGCAGAGCAAAGGCTTCAACTACACTTCGGCGGAAACCTGAAATCTCGCATAGTGATGAATATTGCACATCCATTACGTCATAAAATTTCTGTACCAACTGGGTAAATTTTTAGCTTTTCAGCAATCAACTGCTCAACTCTGTAGTAGGGGTGGTTACGTCTTTAAGTGATTTCAGCACCAAATATTTATCTCAAATTTTACTCACTTTAAGATTTACATCCTATCGAATTCCACTGGTATTTTACAGACTTGTATGAAAACTACAAGCAGGGACTTTTAGTGGAGATGGTTTATTTGCTTCTCCAGGACTCAGGGCAGAAAGAACTCACAAAGTATCTCTGTGTGTGATACTGTATCGTTTATTTGTTTATTTATTGTACGCATGCGTATTTATCTGTAGCTCCGATTGTGAACTCAAGTTGTATTGAACCAGAAACATTTTCTTTTGTGTAATTCTTCGTGACTTATAAAAACTTACCATCCCGACACTGCGATATTTATATCGGCGGTCTTGTGAAATTAAGGATGATGATCCAGAATAGGAATGGATGCAAAATCTACTGTTGTTAACAAAGCCGGTCAGGTAAAATCACCGTCCTTGTGCGACGTACCATTCTAAATTGGAACCAACAGTGGCGCCACCATGGTTATGAACGGTAGCTGTGGTAAGTAAACATAAACAACATAGCAACTCACAGGTTACGCACTGTGAAATGTACTGTGGAATAAAATGTACTAAGAAATGTTATCTTGTTCGTATCCGTGCACTAGTATGTCTGGTGATTCGCTTTGGTGACTCACGCTACTATAATGCATCAATTATACTCCCTGAAGATGACCTTTTAAGGGTTGAAACATGTTGGCTTTACGAATAGTGTTAATAAAGTTGTGACTTAATTATATATGAGTGCATTTTTCGGTGTTTATTTTATATAGTACTAAGAACTGAAAACTTATTTTAATTCAACGAATCGCAGCAGAAGCCACGAATCATAATAGGCCGTACTATAACCGTAAGTGACACATTCGCACGCACACATTACGCAACAAGATCTCATTGAGTTACATCTCATGCTTCTCATGTAGCCCTTCCGAATTAAATAAGTAGTAACCAATTTCATGTCTTGTTTACATGTAAAATAACCACTGCCACCGGGTAACAACCCAATTACAATAAATATATATTATTATTAATAAGATACTGTTTTTCCTGTGTTTTCCTAAAAACGTACTGTTTCCTGTGCTGCTTTTATTGTGTAAGAGTTTCTTCCTGGAAACCGTAATATCACTTCGTAGTGTACAGTGCAAATTAGTGTAAAAGTGTTTAGTAATATGAACATGTGTTACTAATTGCTAGATTGTTCAGGAAAAAAACTGAAAATATATGTGGCATTTTAAATAACGGGGAGGGTTCAAAATTCCCTAATCGCAAACTTCCATTTTGCTATCCGTTTCTTTTATCCTAGACCTATCAAAAATTACCTTCTGTATAGAAATTAATAACTGGGCAGACTTCTCATGCAATCGCACAAAATACCAAAGAACCTTACTGGTAACTAACTTGTTCACTGAGCGGTTAGGCAGTCGTGTGATTGTCTTCTACAGGACTGGTCTGCTAAGGAAGCATTGTACACGGTACCAGGTACTTCTTTCCTTCGTTGTAAAATACCAGTTTCGCGGTTTTCGCTGCCATCGTCTCTGGGAATGTTAAATCGAAAGGAAACCTTCACACTTCAGTAACACCGAATCACTACATATTCTTACCTGTTCATACCTACTAATTGTTACTGCTGTACCTGATCACACTCAAGGACACACACACTCTCAGTAGGACTTCTCTAGGCGAGTGATCAGCCCAACACAGACCCCTACCTGACAACAAGTAACACTCAGAAGAGACACAAACCCATGTCCCCTGCCAGATTCGAACCCGCAATCCCAGCAAGCGAGCGGCCGCACACCTACGCCTCAGACCACGCGGCCACTGGGATCGCCTTAATTGGCTACTGCTCTACGAATCTGAAACCTCAACAGTGCACCTGCTTAATTGGTTGTTACATTGCGAATAAGACGGGAGGGAAGGAAGGAAGGAAACACCGAAGACTTTATTTAAGGATCAGTTTGAGACGGACTGTCTTCAAAATGGACTCAGTTTTCGGGTCTTGAGATGATTCACAATTGCTTCCTGTCTAATTACACTCAAAATTCTTATTTTAATACATTTCACATGTGCTGCGGAACTATGAAATATTGTATTACACACAATCTTATAAAATTGCCGTGTGAATTTATTTTGTAGAATCGAATTTCATGTTTATTTCACTTTACCAACTCTAATCTCCAAACTTTTTGTACACATATTTTTATATAAGCGAGCCAAAGAGACTTTGGCAACGAATAATTTGAAAGAAACTTTAAGCTGTTTCTCCTTTGCCGTCAAGACGGAAAGCCGTTTCTCAAAGTTGCTTCCTGATTGATCGGGTTTACAAATCATCAATCAGAGGATTGTCTTCTAAACCCTCAATCCACATCAAGTTTTCAGCACAAGACGCCTCGCTGTTTGTTTGTGTTTACCTCATTCCGTTCCATCTCAGCTCACCTCATTTCTTCTCATCTCATGTCTCCTTCTTTAGTTCTTTGTCTCGCTCCCTCCATCTCGCTGCTTCTGCATCGGCTTCTGTTCATGTTTGGTTGAGGTGATGAATTTCCCCGGGCAGTGGCTACCCCATTTCAGTAAACAATACACACTTTATACATGGTCGAAAGTCCAAAGTGATTTCGGTTTTCAAGAGTGGGTTGTTTTCCGATGGGATAATATTTTGTACAGCAGAGAGAGTCGCGTCTTGCAAATGCAGAACTTATGGATTGTTTACATTCAGTTTTTCGGTATTAATTGAACACTCTAAGGCGCGGCGGTTGCTTTATGTTTAACACTAAACAAGACAGGCAATGTACCAGTGGCGTACCGAGGGGGGGGAGATTGGGGGTTTCAAACTCCCCCCCCCCCAATATCCCGAAGGCCCTCCAAAATTGTGCCAAATTCAACCCGATTGTGAAATCTGTTAAAAATTGCTGAATTTAGGACGCCAACACCCCAAGATGTTCGGAAAAAAGGTAGTAAAATTCTAAAACTACCTGGGTTCGGAATTGTTTTACATTAGCAATGACAAAGAAATTGGTTGTCATCATAAATAGTCTTAAAGTACCAAAAATTAAGAAAATTTTACTATATGAAATGAAACTTCTTGTACCAAATTACAGCTGCTTCCAGAACCCCTGACTAGGGGGCTACTGCCCCCAGATCCCCGTGCTCTCTGTCCTCTGTCCTCAACTGAATTTGTTGAACCCCCCCCCGAACAAAATTCCTGGGTACGCCACTGCAATGTACGGATAACGTAACATTGAGGCGCGTTCGTGCAACCATTGTCGCGGAAAAACAATAAGTATAACATATTCTGAGTTTGTGTCAGTAGCCTTAGGTATCCAGCATGCAAAGCACATGCACCGTATTGTCATCTGTGGCCTTTCCGGCTGTGCAGAATTTTTTTCCAAATTATCTCATAAACGGGACGATTTTCGGAAAAATGATATTGAACATAAAATGTGTGTTTTGATTTCCTCTGCAAATTTTGTCTGAAATATTTCTCACGCTAAGAATCATCCAGCGAGATGTACTTACATCTTCATGTAAAGTGCCCGTTATTCTTAGTATATTGAATGAACCTTGACTCTTATCATGAGAACTGACACACTCCATTGGGAGCCGTGTTGTTCCGTGAGAACGGAGGGACGGAGGGACGGCCGGACAAACAGACATTACGAAGCAAATAGTCGGTTTATCAATTTTTCGAATACACCTAACAAAGTACATTCCTCCCACAGAGTGCATTTAGGTGTTATACAGGGTTATTGAAAATAATTGTTGGGGTTGTAACGACTTGTCATACACAATACACTTGAGATAGGAGTATGTAGTTGCACTGATGGATCTAGAGGTTTATGTTCCTCTTCTTCCCGCAAGTATCCCGGAACTGAATATACGAGTCAGAACAGCCATTGAAACCATCACCGCTGACATGCTACAAACAGTTTGGAACGAACTGGTTTATCGTGTTGATGTTTTTAGAATCACAAAGGATGCACATATAGAGCTTCTGTAAGGTATGTAACAAAAACTTGGAGTGTTGTTCTATTAAATAAAAAAAACACATTTACTCCTATCTCAAGTGTATTGTATATGACAAGTTGTTAAAACCCCGACAATCATTTTGAATAACCCTGTATCTGGTTCTGTCAAAAAACAGCAACTTTTATCTGTAGACACTCTCTGGCTGGTTCTTATAACAGAATGTTGATTGATGAACTTTTACCGATGTTTCGAAAGAACTTACTGACAAGAACAATCTTCTGCAGCTGCTTGACCCTGAACATGAGTGCAGGACGATCCTTGGAATTTCTGTACCCATTTACCAGTCAACGGCAACCCATACGTGGTCATTCCCGTAGAAGTAAAAGAAGATACTCCGACCTCGTGAGCGGATGATGGAACGGAGAACACTGTTGTATGGTCGACAGAGTGACGAATGCTGAAAAAAATAGAGGCCTAACACGAACTCTACCGCAGCATTGGCTGATAGTCTTGTATGGAAATGGGGAGGCCATGTGACAAGAATGAACCAGCACAGAAAGGCACACGCTACGTGAATGTGGGACGAAAGAATGGACGAAAGAAGAATTGGGCGACCGTGATCCGACGGGCAGACAGGTTCAAAAGAGGAGCAGGAGGACATTGGTCACGAGCAGCCAAAACATGGAGCGAATAGAGTAGACAAACACAGCACTCGTAAAACCAAGGTTACAGCCTCCGCAGACACAAGCAGAAAGTGGCTAAACCTGTGTATTTAGTGATGCAAGACAACCTGCCAGACCGAAGTGAACTTGCAAGTGTCACTGCAAATTCTGTAGGAATATCTCACCAAGTGGCAAGATACCCGAGCTCTCTGTGTTTCCACCAGGAGGCCGTTGACCTCATAGGATTAATTAGGCTTATTTATTTATTTATTTATTTATTTATTTACCATTCGACATGACGTGACATGCCTTAAGGCTTGAATATTTAGCGTAACCGCTGTAAGAACGTCGAATTTCTCTTTCGGTAGTAATACATCCATGGCAAACATTAACACGAGGTTGCTTATCACAGTTTGTAGGCGTTTAGCGACATCTTTGAACCAGGAAGAACAGTTTACGCTATCTATCTTAGAGAAGCCAATAATTAACTCTTCAACAGTCATTCCGCCGTCTGTCTTACGACAGGTCCATAGCCTCTTCCAAAGCTTGTTCTCCACACAGTGCGATCTAGTGCTTCCTCTTTCAATTTCCAGTGCCCTGTCTTTTCCTTAAGGTTGTCCAGCAGCTGTCTATGCCTTCTTCTTCGTCTTCCCGTCACCTCTATCCTTCCCGCTATCTGTTCTTCAATAAAGTGTTTTAGGTGGCAGTTCCTACGCAAGCTGTGACCAATTCAGTTAGCCTTCCCTCTTTTTATTGTTTGTATGTTATTCCTCTCCTCTTTTACTATTTGCAGTTCTTCTTTTCTCACATGATCGGTTCAACTGATATTTTTCCATCCTTCTCCAGCACCACATTTTAAAAGTACAGAGGCACCTTCCGCAGTGTCCAAGTTTCAGCGCCATACAAAGGAAGTATGCTGCAAATTCAGCACTTTACTAGTTTCTTCCTTGAATTTGAGGCCAATGTGCTGGTGAAGGGAGCGCTGTTCTTCTTGAATGCTGCTTTTTTCCATGGCAGTATTTACATATTAAAACGCACAATCGGCCACAATTTCCAGCTATATTAAGCCATCCTCAGGCTGTGTATGGCTACCTAAATATGTCTTCGGGCCTTTTGAACCGTTGATTTTCACGTGACTGAACAAGTAATTACTGCATAAATGTTCGAATATCCGACAGATGTGATCTCGTCAATTGTTGGATTGATCGACAGATTGACTTAGCTTGATGTCAGTGCATCTTACTGCTGCTTTAAGGTTCCAACATATCGAACAATCACTTGGATAAACAAAAATTAAAATGTTGGTAAAAACAAAACGTAAGGCAATATTCGTACCAAAAATTTTCGACACAGATTATGCGGTTTGTATTGCCACGTGTCTATGATTGCAGACTCTGAGCGCAGCACATTTCGTGTAGGCCACGGTGGCGCTGAGGAGGGGCGAGCCTAATGGGTATACCGAGAGCCAGATAAAGAAGACAACGACAGAGATGCCTTCTTGAAAAACTGATAGTGACTCACATAATATGAAATTCCCCGCACTCGAACATTCATTGCCACATTCACGAAGCCCCAGCAATGGTCCTGATTGTGCGCCAGATGAAGCCAATCTACTGCAAACCGCATGTTTTATTGTCGTTCAGTTTATCACTTGGTATTAAAAGCTGTCTCTTATCTTGAGGGTTTTCACTAATACTTTGTGTGCTTTTCCTTGTTGCCATGACTGCTATGTTGCCGCTTCAATTATGTCCAACAAGTAGACTATAGTTTCGTATTATCCACCCAAATATGGAAAATAGAGCGAAACGGATCAGTTATAAACCAGATGAAGAGACAATTCTTTTGTAAAACAAAACGAATTGTCTTCTCACTTCTTTTAACGGCAATTTTTCAATTTTACAAGTTTAAAAAAGTGAAATTAGTGTTAATTATGGGTGATAAATTGGGGCGGGTGTAAAGATAGATATACTGGTATGTTTGAAAGAAATGCTGCAGTATCTTCGTCGAGGACTGAACAAAAGCACAAAATCCTCAATCACGAAACCGGAAATCAGGAACACAGTCTATGGCGGTTGATTTTTGAGAAGAATGGAAACCATCAGTTGTGACCGATCGAATGTGTACTCCCAACGTCTGTCGATAAAGTATGTGACTGTGAGGTAACGTGGTCGAGGAGTGAGACGGAAACCCGCCGGACACGAAAGGGTGCTGATCGCAAGAGCACTGCCCTTAGTGCGACGATGATGTCTAACGACGGTCTTTCACCATTACATTTAAGTAGATTTGGATATGCTATGGAAACATAGAACTGTTGGCGAGCGTGAAGAGGTTGGCAAGAAGAAAGTGGTCGATTATTAAAAGGAAATATCCGCTTGGCTGTTTGCGTTGACTGAAAAGTTTTTAGTTTTCGCATGTACATCAAGGAACTTTTTAAGATAATGCCTCAAAATAAGCTTCTTCGTAATATCTTCCAAGTTTGTCTTTAGGGAACATCGAAGCACTCGATGATGTTTAAGAAAGAGCCTTTTCGACATTTTTAAAACACAAATATTTTGTCTTCCAATTCAACGTTTCTTAAAATGTGACAGAGGAAAGAAACCCCATAAAATTTCATTTGTCTATTAAGCAACAATATTTCCTATATATTTTCCTGGCTGGAAAATTCATACGTAACTTTCATGCAAATTTTGAAAAGCGGAAACATGTTGGAAAGGTATATCATGATAATATTAAAATGGATCTAAAAATTGATTTTGGAATGGACTGAACTGATGTGGTTTAAAATAGAGACCAATGGCGGGATCTTGTCAAAACTATAATGAATTTTTTTTGTTTCTATAAAGAGTATAGATGTAATTTCCTAATTTAGCGTTTATTGATTTTGAGTTCAGCTTTAAATAAAGGGTGTAGTTGATGAAGTTTCTTTATTTATAGAAAGAAATAAAACATTTCTCACGTGCTTGCAACATTTAATGCGCAGCGCATCCCTCTTCTTTCCATCGCTGTGCATCTGATTTGCATACCTGCTCCAGTAGTGTTCCATGAAATCCTCTATTTGGAACGGACATGCCAATCAATCATTAAGGCATGAAACAACGAAAAGCTGCCATATTGAGGGACTGTATATGCCCGTTCAACCCCACCATCCCTTGTAACACGAAGCTAGCTCCTAAAGAGCAATGAAATTAGTGCCTGTCCGCTCTCTTGCCGACGCAGTATTTTGTTATAGCGATCAATACCGTATCCAAGTTGGTTCTAATCTAACTTGTTTGTTTACAGTCGCTGCCGAGCGGCACAGCCAGAGTACAATGAAAACACAAAACAAAGCCAGACACCGAAACTTTGGGTAAATAGGCAGCAATATGTATTGAGGAAAGAAAGTGGAATGCTAAGTGCTGAGAACAGCCAGGGAATGGTGCCTTGATGTATAGTATACATGTATCACCACTGAGAGAGGCAGAGGGGAAAACTGGGGGACTTAACAAGGATTCGAGTGGAGTGGAAAGTAAGCAGTTTTCTCACACAGAGTAGAGACAGGCTGGTAGCTTCACCTTCTGCCACATCGTTTCCTTTCGATTATACCCACGCAACGTTATGCTATGATATATTTTCTTCAACGAGTGTGTTATTTAACCCCACTGTCAATTGCTTGCTTTATATAATGTCGGTGGTGAATGAGTGAATGGGTGTGGTGGATTGGTGGGGTGATACTGAGAGAGGAAAATCCTATTCGAGTGCCAATTTGTCCACCACAAATCCCACATGATTGGCCTCTGCGGTGAGAAGCAGTCGAGTAACCGCCTCAGCCACGACCTACCGCAGTACCTTTTTGGAAACAAAACTAAAGAAACAGCAGTGTGAATTATACGGATTAAAAATTTTATGTCTCTGCCTAAGTGACATACTGGACTGGAGTCCAGGGGGCTTGGAAGTAAATTTAGATTGACATCAGTTCTCTGTAGTACAGGTGTGTCCCTAGTTTTAACATCGGGGCTTTCCTTGTGTAGAGGGTCGAATTTTTAAGACATGAGTTGAGGGATTATTATGACTAAGTGTTACGTTATATTTTGGAGAGGGGGGGGGGTGGCTTACTTGAACAATCAGAAACATGTTACTTAACGCCCGCCTAGGTTAAACACTGTAAAGGTACCAGAGTGTTAATATAATTTATTGTGTGAAATAATACGTCATAATGTATTTAAAATTAACCTTTTAAAGACTACTGGTTACGTGATGCACCACTAGTTTAACATTCAACAACAATACGCTCTGCCCACACCGTATTTATGTGTTTTGTATTTATCTCAGAAAAAACAGCGACTTGTGCCACTTACACCATGAACTGATTGGTTTTTATAGCCGAGATGAAAAGTGTTTACAGCGCGGTACGAACTGGGTCTTTAAATAAAGCATTCTGCACTTCGTCTTTAAGGGGTTAAATAGGCAAGGATATTTCGCGTATCTGCTTCGCAGTACTCACGTTTATTTCAGTTTAGTTCGTTGATCGTAATTTGTTAACGGACTGAAATCTACATACTTGGTTATTTTCCGTTTAGAAGACGGCATTTCTGTTGCAGTAAAAGGAGATGTCAAAATGTAGAGTGATCGAAGAGATGAGTTGGTCGAATCTCCGACGGAAGGAACTCGAGGGTTGCCTAGTAGCAGTGATTACTGAGATTCACGCTCCAACCGCCTTACTCCGAAAAATGAGTTGCCGGTACCCACTGCAAAGAATGCTGGCCTTCCTTCAGAGCTGGTCGGGGTGCGTGTTACAGTCGGTCTGGACTTTGCTTCAGATCCGGACTGGATGTGGTTTAGGGTGGTCTGGGTGTGCTTTAGAGTGGTCTGTATGTGCTTTAGGGTGGTCTGGGTGTGCTTTAGAGCCTCTGGATGTGCTTTAGGTTGTCCGGGTATGCTTCAGAGCCGGTCTGGATGTGCTTTAGGGTGGTATGTGTGTGCTTTAGAACCGGTCTGGATGTGCCTTAGGGTGGTCTGGGTGTGCTTTAGAGCTGGTCTGGGTGTGTTTTTGAGCCGGTCTGAATGTGCTTTAGGGTGGTCTGGGTGTGCTTTAGAACCGGTCTGGATGTGCTTTAGGGTGGTCTGGGTGTGCTTTGGAGCTGGTCTACATGTGTTTTTGAGCCGGTCTGGACTGTGCTTTAGGGTGGTCTGGGTGTGTTTTAGAGCCGGTCTGGATGTGCTTTAGGGTGATCTGGGTGTGCTTTACAGCCGGTCTGGGTGTGCTTTAGGGTGGTCTGGGTGTGCTTT
>Ga0123355_10020868_pt1 | contig 10473 bp, 5 predicted proteins | sample TergutEmb28metaG_3_FD_89872 | JGI IMG/M metagenome (GOLD analysis project Ga0123355, IMG submission 89872) | Embiratermes neotenicus P1 segment gut microbial communities from Petit-Saut dam, French Guiana - Emb289 P1 | ecosystem: Host-associated > Arthropoda: Insects > Digestive system > Gut ... | reverse complement strand
GTTACTTAAATTTTGACGTTCGCACAGCGATCTTCCGCCACGATATTCTGTGTTGTTTGATAAATATGCAGCAACCTCCATCTTCAAGTTATAAAGGGTGTATTAGTGACGTGTGGGCGAGACACTTCAGGCAGGATGCCAAACAAAACACTGTTTAACTAGCATAATAATGACAGGAACTTAAATTGTCTATACAGTCGTAATAAGTTGGGACTGGAACTGTATTCATCAGCCGGCGTAGCTCTGGTACTTTAGTGACTGGTGGCTTGGTGCATAAATTATTAATGTTAAAAGTAAGTGATAACTGTAGTGACTGCTCTACTGCCATGAAGTTTTACCCCCTTTCTTATGTCGGAAGTAAACAGCCTGTTGATTGACTGTACCTTCAACAACCACTCTGTACGACACACAGGGATTATATCGGCATATCAAAGTACAGACACTTCGTTTTGTTAAATCTAAATTCTTGATGTCTGTTATAAAATTCCAATAACTAAATTTCTTTACCTTGTCAGATTAACCCTTTAAACGCCGAATTAAATCCCATATGCCATTTGCTGGCATTATTAGGGGCTCGCCATATTCTCCACGTTAGCAGGTTAAGGGTTAAACGACGTATAATGCTTTTTGGGCCTCTCCTTACTTTATTGTGCGACGCTGCAGGACTCTTTAGTGATGAATGTAGAAGACAAACATATGGTCATGTGTACGTGTGTTTGTGTGCGTGCATAGTTTGTTTGTGTGTGTGTGTGTGTGTGTTTGTGTGTGTGTGTGTGTGCGGGTGACTAGCATATTATCTTCATTTCTAACTTTCTACGTAACGGTGTCTACAGTATTTCGTTACACAAATGGAATGAAACTACATAATACAGTAGACACAAGTCTGGGCCGTGTGAGGTTAGAGATGCAACATAAATTCATATGAAATCTTACTTGGAAGAGCATAAAGAAAAAAGTGAAAGTGGCTTTGAATATCTAGAGGTAAGACAAATGTTAGTTCTTCCGTATGCTTAATTGAGCACAGGGGATAGCTACGTACCTCTAGGTCTAAATGAGTGATAACCTTCATGTTTCGGCTGCTTTGACCTCCGACCAAACTCCACGACCAATTTTATGTTGAGGGACAAGGACCGTGTTTGATTAGTAAGTTTCCGCCCATGACGGAGCATCGTCAATAACTGAGCTACGCCGGATCTTGAACGCGTTAATAATATAAATATTTTAAATATATATTTAAGCAAAACTGATAGTTGTTGAGTGGATTAACGTGACTGAGGGCGGAGACTGGTTGTGAATTTTGAACTGAAAATTTTGGATTTCATACATAATGCGCCATTTCATATCTGCTTGAATGACCGTAAGTTTCTTGAGACCGACTTGTTTCTGTGGTGTCGGTCTGACGCCTTGCCTTATCTGAAACCTTTTTCTGCACAAACCTTTACGTATGGTAACAACACAGGGTGCTACTTTTACCTACTCGCCGAGAACTCCAGTTGCAGCTACAGATTCAGGCTTGCTACATGACAAAACTGCCATGCTCCGGGACACGCCAAAAGGGACACCCTGTTTTATTGTGTTATTACGAATGAAGATAAACAGAGTTAAAAAATTCTTTTAATATCAGAGAATTGATACAGTTTCTGTCATGCTTCTAAATTATTCATGATGCAACCATGCATTGATTGTGAGATATTGCCGTTCTTAAGAATACAAAACCAACTAGACGCCACTGATTATTTTATTGTACTTCTTATAGGCTCAACATGTTTCGGGCACAACTATTCCCATCATCAGGGGCTCGCGACTATGATGTTGATTATCACATTGGTCGTTTCGTTCTTGGTTTGCTGTATGTTGGAGGTTACGTGTGGTTAGGCTGGAGTAGTGTCCAGGATGCATGCTAAAGCACAGTCGTGCTTTACCTGCAGCCCGGACACTACTCCAGACTAACCACACCTAACCTCCAACCTACAGCAAACCAAGAATGAAACGACCAATGTGATAATCAACATCATAGTCGCGAGCCCCTGATGATGGGAATAGTAGTGCCCGAAACATGTTGAGCCTATAAGAAGTACAATAAAATAATAATTGGCGTCTAGTTGGTTTTGTATTCTTCAGTTATCACAATGATGCACGGTCTAATAAACATCAAATAATACTGTTCTGTTTGGAAACCATTAATAACAGCAGTTATATTTGTCAGTGTTTGTTCAGGTAGGTTTTAAAGCGGGTGCGATTTTAATACTTTTATGATGTTTGAAGTGAGATGTCTGGAAACTACACTGGGCGTGCTACCTGTCAAAAATGATGGTTTCTGGAATAGAGATGTGTATTTATACGTGAAGGCGATATATTGGCATCTGTGATGAGATCAGAACGGGCGTGCACGTGAACTGTGACGTCATTAAAATGGTGGAGGCGTTGTTTGTAGGTCAAGTGAATGGCAGTACCCGCAATGTGGAGAACAATTTTTTACGAGCACTTCACACTATTCTGTTTTGTTGAAAATGCGTCTGTATCTTGGTAAATATGTTAATCTTATTTTTGGTGAAGAGAATTTGGTGTGTACCTCACTCAAATACAGCGACAACCCCAAATACCTAATTTTAAGGAAATGAAGCCTGAAAATTTTCAGGTATTGCTAATAATCACGAAATTTCATTGATCAGAGAGGAAAGGGGTTGAAAAATATTGAGGTTTATTTAAGACTTAATTTTTCTGGGAAATAAAACGGGATCGAAATTTCTGAAGGAACACAATGATTTTATGTTCAAGGGCAAACAGTTTTTGTAGGGCTGTTTCCCCTTGAAAAAGAGGGCAACACTTTCTTTCGCAACATCAGACACCACTCGCACACATCGAAAAAAAAAGTTAATTCTCAGCAATATTGCTGTCAGAATTTCAAGTATAAACAACAGTTTTGTTTGTCCCTTGCATTACGTAATGTAAGCGTATGTCGTCCAGTTTTCTGTTCTTGCCAAGGTATTCTTTACTATTGTTGTTTTACGTCGTATCGTATTGTCCGATTTTTATGAGCTACATGTCTGTATTGTGCTCTCAAGAATGGGTGTTGTTGTAGGGTGCCTGTTGCACTGAGATGACCGGGTTTTAAGTGTCCATAAACCTGACTGCAAAACAGATGCAATCCCAGTGGAACTTTATTTGCTTTACTACTTCTTATTATAAAACCAACTAGATGCACTAATTTCTCAAATTTATTTTGCAATAAAACTCTACAGGTTTCGGACAGTTTCTCTGTCCATCATCAGGAGTTTTTCACAGGTTTGCTGACGGCTTGCTCGCAAACTGTCAGAAAACCTGTATGACATATACCATTGCTGTGTGCACAGTGGAAAACTCCTGATGACGGACAGAGGAACTGTCCGAAACATGTAGAGTTTTATTCCAAAAATAAATTTGATAAATTAGTGCATCTAGTTGGTTTTATTATAAGAACAAGTTTCACAATATAAATATATATACATAAAATATAATCTAACACAACCTTCAATTTTCAACTTGAAAGTTGAAGTTTGTCTTAGACTATATTTTGTATCTTACATTTACATATTTGTATTACTCAGGCAGCTTGTAACCAATACGTTGCCAAGTTCATCTAGTTGGTTTTATTGTAAGAATTCATCACGACGCCCTGTCATCTGTACTTCAGATTACTTTACTACTTTTAGTATTAATCGAATAATAAAACTAACTAGGTACACATTTATTTATCTAAGAGATATGTGTTATTTAACGGTTGTTACATTTTTCAGTATTCCCAACCATGTCACAAACTGCTAAAGACCTGCGTCATTACGACAGATTTTTAGTACGATTTTCGCATGGGAGTGGTATCCATTGCCGAAATATGTAGCGAGTGGGAATCTTTGGCATGAATAAGACTCCTGTGTCTCAAATGTTTATTAATACGGTTTGAGGCACACAACATGACTCCCATACACAGAAACATGCACTGCGGTTCCTTGCTTGTGTGCAAATGACAGTTCTGGTCTGTGGCTCCGTGAATTTGACTCTTGCCACTTCATAAGTCTGTTACTCAAAATCCATTCCGTCATTCGTTTCTAGGTTTTCTGCTTCGCCTTTCTGTATTGATCAAATCTTGTGTTCTCTCGCTCTCTCTTCTCATTCGTCTCGATGTGAACTTTGCAGCTAAATCTGCCATAAAAGCAATCTGGGCGTTGTCATAGCAACTGTCCATGACGCAACTTCTATGTACCTTCTGGCCGCAGCCCTTGTTACTACCTGATTTATAAGAATGTCTTTTTTCTGCCAGTTAAGTTCCTTATTTATATATAGATCTATAAATGTTTGCCTATGTATATATTGGTGTTATGTAACAGTTTGACCCCGGAGACGGTTTGTGACTGTGAATGTATTGACGTAACAATCGCGGACGGCCGAAAGGGATTGGTCCTCCACATTACGTGTTGAACAAAGTTCTAACAACTCTTCACCTAATATAAACATGTTGCGGAATGTTACACTGGGCCACGGATTTTGGGCAGATTTATCGGAATAAGTGCTTAAGTAATACTAAATTTGTAAGGAAAGTTATTGGCGGTCTTGGACCGGATTTTTATGGCTAGCGAAAGGTGTCGGGCTGGCAGTGAATCTGCGAGTTGCGTAAAATGTGAGAAAGGTTCGGACTAACGGGGAGAAACATTAGTTGTTAAATTGTTGTTGTGGTGCCTGGATAAATTCGTGTCAAAGATTAGGTTTGAGAAAGAAATTATTTTTGATATTTTAAATATCAAAATGTCTTGCTCACATTTGTTTAACAACATGACATGTCACTTAAAGTAAAAAGGTAAAGTAATCCCGTTACAGGCCCGTTGTGGCCCAGAGGGTGGGTAGAGGTATAGCTCTACTCATCCATGACCGCAACACTAGAAGGGGGTGAGTGGCCAACAGCACGCCCTGGCCGCACTTTACCCCCGGGAAAGACCCGGTACCCATTTTACAGGAGGCTGGGTGGGCGCCAGGGTCGGTCTGGACGGACGGAAAATCTCGTTCCCACCGGGATTCGATCCCTGACCGTCCGGCCCATATCTCAGTCGCTATACCAACTGAGCTACCGGGCCCAGTGTTACTTAATGTCAATGTAACAATTTGAGGAACGCTTGACAGATCGCAAGTTTGTTCAAGCTCTAAATTCCAAACAAAGTTGAAGTTTCTTAGTTTTATGTAAGCCTTGGGAGTTAATTAGTGATCTTGTAGAAAACTTAACACATACGGGCGTTTATGTGTAACAAGTTGCATGTTTTGCCCCTATTCCTTCTAACCGTTTTCCGATTGGCTGCTACGGAATTTATCAGCAGTATTGCCACGTTTTACGAACCTTACTCTCAACTTTCCCTTCATACCCAGCTACTTTTACGTCTAACCTTTTGCGAATGTTTGCTTTCACTTCCTAATTCTCTATAATGTGGCGCTTTATAGTGCACAGAGACCAACGTACCTGTATCGTTGTATGTATTGGTTGCGTAGATATATTCGTATATTCGTACTTACAAATGTAAGTATATCTTTAACCCGAATGCTACAGATGGGACCGATAAGTTGTCCCGAAAGGTTTGAAAGGAATCATCACTATACGCCGCACAATATGCCAGAACAGCCCGGTGACCCTGTATGTGTCTTATCTCTTATCCCATTTACCATAGAGTTCGTTATTGCAGATGCAAATCTTTCGTTTAAAGAGGATCCAGCTGCTGATAACCAGTCTGCTTTGTCGTAAATTGACCTCTTCCTTTTCCACTGGATGTACAGAATAACACAGACAAGTAACCTGTTTTAACAGAACTCTGTGGTAGTTAAATATTTAACTCCATGGAGCGGAGTTCTTAGTGTGAATAGTATAGTAGATTATAGTATATTCAGTCAAAAATAAATTACGCGCCTTGCATAGAACCCCAATTAACGTAATCCAATAATACAAACAGCCAACTAGATGCAACAATAATAATTATATTAATAATTTGAAACACCTCAACATGTTTCGGGCGATGATGCTGGTGACCAGGATGACCTCATCCTGGTCACCAGCAGACCGCATCGTCGGTGCTTTATACCACAAGCTGTAAACACAGTCTAGTACTCCTGAGGATGGGCGAAATCATCGCCCGAAACACGTTGAGCAGATTGAAATTATTAATAAAATTATCTATTTGGCTGTTTATATTATTGTATCAATGATGCACTGTCACACAAATATCAAACCCAATTAACATGTATGGTCATAACAGCCCCAAGCTAAATTCTCTCCCCTGTTGCACAGTTACGGCCCACACCCACACATCCTGTTCACTAGATGTCCGTATTCGGTTCTTCAGAATTTCTCTTATATATTCTGCAATGAAATTTTGCATACATTTTTCATTTAGTTTATGTATAGTAATTATCCACCAATATCATATTTCGTGATTCAATCTTTCCATTGTTACTTTTGGTCAATAATCCATCTGCGGAGCTTTTGAAGATCCTTTTTTTTTGGGGGGGGGGGGTGGTTATTACGTTCTGGTTCACGCTAGCATATGTCTCTATAATGCAACTATATTGACGAGAATTAATTTTGCGAGATAACTATTTACTGCATGATTTATAGTAAACGGTTTAGGCATCAAATCCCGATGGGGACCGGCTCTGCGGCCTACCCATCCTCCTGTACAGTGGATACAGGTTTTCTTTCCCTGGAGTAAATAGGCCGGAGCCTGGAGTTGACGGCCCACCCCTATCTAGGGCCGAGGTTAAAGAAAGAGTGGAGCTATACTTCTGTTCGCCTTTGGAGCGTTCGCGACCTGTTCTGGGGTGAACAGTACATCATTCTTACCAGATTCACTCGAAATTCGACCAGTAGTTTCGAGACCAAAAATGCTCCACAAAAGTACGACATATCATTGTGTATGTTCATTTTATTAGACTTCGCGCAGAGTACATGCCGTTGTTGAAAGTCGGCTTAAGTAATTAAGTGTCAGTGTGCCGTTCTTCCGTCTTGCTCTTTGTACCGAAAAATAGTAAAAGTGATGAATGAAAAATGTAAATAATTATGTTGTTCTTTTAGGAAGTTACTAATGTTCCTGTTGTATTGCAAGTTGATCCTCTTGATGCAGAGCAGAGTTTAGAGACGCTGCTAGGACGCAAGGAGACCAACTTCAGGAAACCACACCAACATTGTTGCTAGGAGAGGGGTAGATACATATTACTGTTTATAAATTTTCACGGTGAATTTTTCTGCACAATATGTCTAATAAGCAGTAAATACTTTCAACCTAGCTTATAGCTACATCACCCCGAAGCTGTCCCCTTGTCGGCTGTTTCGCTTCTAAACCGAAGGCGCGTCTCACCTGCTGTAAACCACTTGCCTTCGTCTCTGCTCTGATATAATTTTGCTCATGAAAACTGTAAACTAATTTTCACTGACTAGAAATAAACTAATTTTACGCGTGGAGTGTTTGATGAGAGGTATGAAAAGAAGACATTCTACACTGTCGGAGGGCAAACTTTCGCGTAATCGGCAAAGTTCGTGTTCTTGAGCCCTCCTTTCGCTACGTTAGCAATAGTGATCAAAAATATTGCAGAGATGCTTTAAAGTTCTCCAGTAGACCTCCAAGACGATGAGTTATTGGGTTTTAGTTTTCAGGTTCTCTTCGTTTGTTTCTGTGTTTGGCGTCGATATGCTTCGCTGAAATAAGAATAATTACCCTCGCATTTTTCAATGGTTTTATTTGTTAATATGCTGGATATTATGCGATGACATTATTAAGAATTACTGTACACAGTCACTTACTTGAAATTGGAGCACGCTTCTGAATTTAGCGAATGTAAATTCAGTTTGGATCTGTAAAACCAAAAGCATTCTGCTTATTTTCTCAACTTTATCCAGTTCGTCCATAGAAACCTTCTTTCGTGGCGAATGTTAACACTACAGAATCCGAATATGGAACGCGCTTGGTTTGTTAGTGAAGTCACAACCAAGTACCAAGTGAAAGTTAAGTCGGCCGATTGGCGTATGTGCACAGTAACACATCACTTGTTGTTTTGTCTTTAGTTCTCACGGTTATTTTTTATTTCCTACTGTTCTGTGGTGTGCTTCTATTTGAACTTGGAGTGACCTAAACAATTACTGTCCAATTGAAAATTTGCAATTTTTACTTACGTATTTATTTATTTATTTATTTACTCTTTAGAGCAGAGCCCTTCTTGAGAAGCTAACCGGTTCTCATCTAGTCAAGACATTCCCCGCATTTTATGGGGCGTGAGTTTATTACCGCATGTACAAGTGCCTGCCACCTGTCCCTAACCCGAGCCTGTTGCAATTTAAGGATTTACAAATAATGCGTTAGCGCAATATTGGAGAAAGTCTTTTAATATTTGGATTACTTTTCTAAACATCGCAACGTAGATCAAAACAACGCACAACTGAACTTTTTCCAGTAAGCGTTAACTAAATTATCTTCCAGTCTGGCCGATGAAGAACCCGCCAGCTCCCGGAGAAAATGACGTTAATTTGAGGTGGGACAAATACCTTCGAAAGTTAAGTGATTAAAATATATCCTTGCGGAAGTAAAGAGTGTTTATTCGTGTCTGCCTGCTTCGGTACATTTTTAGTACTCGTTTAAGTAAACTTGTGTTACAAAAATATTGTTTTTCATCAGTAATACTTTCTCTTTCGGAACAAATAAAAAGCCCTTAATTATGCTTTATTTCTGTCTGTCATTTTTGGCGGTCAAACATAGGCCTACTCGTTCTTTCATAAGAGTATGTAGTCAAGGTAAATAAGGAGCCTCTTCTAAATATGCGGTATAGTGAACTGACTGTATTGTTACTGCAGTGTGTTTACGCAGCCCATTCCAAAGAAGTTATTCACTAAGAGAACTCAAAAGATGTCACTGGAATTATTTTGCAGACTAAAGGGATGTAAACTTTATATAGTGGCTTAGAGTCGGGTTTCCTATAAGTTATTCTTTTCTCGTAAACGAGATGCGTATATAACGTAAGACAGTAATAACTGCGAGACACCACGAAGAGAAATGAAAAATACTGTCTGACTTAATTAGCTTTTTTCGGCTCCAGTGTGCTATACAATAATTAAACGTCCTTCACTTTTTTTAACTCTGCTGTGTAACAGCCCCAGTTCGATTAATGGTGGAAGCATTTGCATTTACCTTTAAATACACAACATGATGGTTAATTTTAGGAAATGGTTGCTATGAACAAAGGTACCGCGATAGAGATGTTTGTGGACACTAAAAGGATCCATCTTACTTGTGTTGTAACAACAAGATGGTGGCTCTAATTTGTACCCCGAGCGTATGCGGAATGCCGCAGCAGGAAGAGACAGAGACAGACAGAGAGAGAGAAGGCGAAGGTTATTATTATATAATGTTAGAACCACTGCATTAAGAGCCCTGATGATCATGAGCTAGATGCTTGTTGCGGAAGCGGAACACAGGCAGAGCTCCAAGCGGCACAGTCTGTTACTATCGCAGGGCAACCAAGCTTATTAGCAATCCGACCTCCAGAAAAGTCCCTTAAACCTTGTAATTTCTATTGTTTTCCCCAAATGAGACACAGCTGAATGAATGAACTTATTGTATTGCTTCCCGAATATTCGAAGACACAATACCTACGTCAATTATAAATTTTGCAATCCTACAAGTAACTTCGTCAGAGGCTTTGAAACAATTTGACTCCATTATAATTAGGAGATAATATTGTTCCTGTGATGGAATTTGTAGTGCACGACGTCTTAATCCACCCCTTATTGCTTTTGTGCATTTTACTTATCATTTAGATTGTTTATAAGAATGATTGGAATAAAGAAGTAATTGCCAAGGGACAGCGTTTGTTGATTCATTGAATCTGATAGAGGTACTGCTTTATGTACGGGTATTTTATGTGTATCTTTGCGACACGACGTGAGATATGGTGAGCCTACTCATTAATGCGCTACTCTAAATTAATATTTATTTTTTAAATTACTCTTGCTTCGTTGACACATTCATCAGAATATTATTATAAACAATACAAGCAACGCACGTATAACGTAACAGTGAGGCGCGTTCGTGCAACCATTGTTGCTCTGGAAAAGCAATGATTATTACACCACCTAAGAGTGTGTATTTGTAGCCTCCAGATATCCAGCATGCAATGCGCATGCGCCATGTTGTCTTCTGTGCCCTGCCCCGCTCTGCAATATTTTCCACATCTCATAAACTGCAAGATTTAAAAAAAAAGGTTACTGAACATAAAATGTGTGTTTTGAATTTCTCTACAACATTGTTTTGAAATATTTCTCATTCTAAAAAGAAATCAACGAGATATGATAAAAAATGTGTATTGGTCTTCGTGTTAAGTACCTGTTATTCTTGCTAGATTTTAATGAAACTTTAATTTTTTCGACAAATTTTCGAAAAATCCTTAAATGCCAAATTTCATGAAAATCCTTGG
>Ga0123355_10020867_pt1 | contig 10473 bp, 6 predicted proteins | sample TergutEmb28metaG_3_FD_89872 | JGI IMG/M metagenome (GOLD analysis project Ga0123355, IMG submission 89872) | Embiratermes neotenicus P1 segment gut microbial communities from Petit-Saut dam, French Guiana - Emb289 P1 | ecosystem: Host-associated > Arthropoda: Insects > Digestive system > Gut ... | reverse complement strand
TTTACACAAATTGGATAAAGCTAGACAGAAATACAACGTTTGGCCGAAAGATACAAGTACCTAGTCATTGTTGCCGCGCACAGAACATTTTTCTTGGCCTTTCTAAACCAGAGTACACAATTTTATTGGTATTTGTAAAGAGTTCCCGGCCATAACACTTCAAGTTGTTCGAATCCCCACTTTAAAGGAGTAAAAGTATAGTTCGAGTCGCTTTTAACCTCGGTACTAGATGCTGGTGAGTGGTTCACATTCCAACCGCTTTACTTCATGGTAAAGAGCCGGCGGTACCCATTGGATTGGAGACTGGGTGGGACCCAGAGACAGTTCTGACGTTCTGATTACGAGAAAAATTTCTTGACCCTGCCGGGAATCAAAACCGGAACGTTCAGCTTACAGCATAGGTACTATAACAACCAAAATAATTCTGTCTGTAATGCTACGATGTTTATTCCAACAACTGCAGAAGAATTAGATACAGAAGTATACAATCATACAGCAAACCTCCTACACAGTTCGACTTTCTCGGGCATCTTCAGGAAGGTATTCGACAAAGAAATACGCAACATTAGCTAATGATGTAACAGATGTGCGACTGTAGAATAAAAAAAATATGATAAATTGTATAAAAATTATTAAAATGTGTAGTACAAATTGCATGTAATTCTATCGTAATATTTATAATGTAAACGCCAATATCTATCGTAGAAAGCCATCTTCGCTTCCAGGGATATGTCCCTGCATCTCCTGTGGTTTTTTTATGTCACCATGGATGGATGAACACTTTTAAATCATTTTTATACAATTTTAACATCTGTTGTTACTCTACTGTTGCACATCTGTGACATCATAATTTGCCACTGCTGTGTATATCTTGGTCGAATACCTACCTGAATATGGCCTAAGAAGGCCGAAACATGTAGAAGGCTTGCTATATGATTGAATAATTTTGTAGGGAACTGTTTTCCAATTGTTGGAATAACCGCTGTAGAATTACCTTACTGCATGGAAAATAGATAATATTAAATTCCCTCTCTATTCTCTAGCAAGTGCTCAGATGTAAGTTAGGTGACAAAGACGCTGAGGGTTAATTTACAGTTCGTAACAAAATTTGCAACCTGTTCCTAGGCGTTGCAGTTGTAATCCTTAGCTGCTGAAATGCCAGTGCTAACTGTATATACCAACCTGTGTGACATTTAAAAATTGAATTTTGCCTACACGTCCGTCGTAGTCATGTGTTGTGCCTGATTCTCGGAGCAAACCTAATTACCTGCCTGATTTAAATAATGAAGAAGGACTCTCTTCTTTACGAGTAAGGAGTTGACTTTTCACAATATAAGTAATTTAGATGGAAATCTGTATTAAAATAGTGAATGCTGCACTTATTTGGCAGTGTTATAGAGTATACAAACTAAATGTGTAAGCTACTATTGTGACTTGGATTTATGAACCCCAGACCTCTTTATTGCAGCTCAAGACATGGAGGCGTACCAACTGAATATCGTAAAACTTCACCCTTATGCCAATGCACTAGCGTGCCAGTCTTCTGGAGAACAGTTCTGACGTATTGGTTAGTCTCAATGCAGTTGATTCAAACTTGCACGCGGATGTCGTAAAGCTTCGTAGCCACTGTGGCTTTCTACCGCTTAGAAAGGAGAGGTTCACGATATGAAATTGTAGGAACATATAAATTGCTGTTCTAAAACTGTTCTGAGACTATTCTTGAACTAAATTACTTATTATTCATCTCAAAGAGATAAAGTCAGTCAGGCAATATCGATCTTTCCAAGAAGGTTCGCAGAATGTTCAGTACGTGACAGTGAGGCGTGTACTCACAGTCGGAAGGCCTAGGGTCATGACTGCTGCCAGTTATCACATTTCACTGATCAGTTCTTGTAGAATTCTGTCGAGAGTTACTTGACTTGAATCTTGGTAAGGTTACTGGAATCTGTTCTGTTGTAAACCTATCATTACTGCTCTGACTACAGAGCGTCATGAAATGTCTAAGTAATTATGACTCACTTTACCAAAACGAAAGTAACCTAACGTAGCCTAACTTAACCTAACCTGAATTAATCCAATGTAACTTAAACCATACTAAAATAACTTTTAAGTAGTGTTTTGTATGACAAGATACGTTCAACTCACATGACAAACCTAATGAAATATGGTCACGGTGAAAACAGGAGTGGTGGGGATACAACAGAGTGGTGGGATTATTAACAGGAAAAGTCTGTTTACCGGCTGTACCAAGTGACGTTTACGTGGGTTACCTCTTTTTCTCCAATGCAGCAAACCATATTTAAATAGAACACGACTACCACCTTCCAAACCCACATACCCTATTATTTATGATCATTTCATTTCATTAATTGCTCTAGCGGGAAGTTGTTAAATACGTAGCAGTTGATCAGTATTTTAAGATTGTATTTTTGGGCAGAATAAGTTAGAATGTTCGGTCTCCAGGTCAAGATTCCAGCCTTATCTCCCTAAATACAAAAGAAGTATACCAGTCACTGGAATGCAGCTTGGTCGCAGATTCCTGCAAATTTCTCAGTCTGATAGCTTACTCTGAACTGCAGGGGAAACGCCGTTTATGTACCATACTTGTACAGCAGTGCTGCATGTAGGTAATAGCCAGCAGCTTAAATAAACGAACTGTCTCTTTACGGAACACTGTGTTTGATTCAATCTGTAGAAGTGAACCACGTGGACTTACCAGACGGTAATATCACAGTAAGAGCTTGAGGAGTATGTAAACAATCATCTAACTAACTAACTAACTAGTAATTAACCAAAGATCCAACCAACCAAATCCGTGGAAAAAATCCTTCTTGCAAAGCTAATAGTTCATCAGTTAGTCAAGAATTTCCCCACATTTTGTGGAACCCGAATGTTCGTTACATTGTTAGCAAGGGCCCACAATTTGCCCCTTTCCTAGGCCAGATAAATCCATTCCCATGGGAAGCATAGGTCTTGTAATCGGGCTATTTTCTTCCAGCTTTCAACCAAAATCCCTTGCAGGGTACAAGCCACACACATCTCTATCCCTTTAGTTTGATCCTCCTACTACTATTTGGAGAGGAGTGCAAATCATGAAGCTCCTTATCATGCAGTTTCTCCAGCCTTTTCTTAATTCTTCTGTCTTACGTCCAAATATCTTCCTCAGTGCCCTGTTTGGAAACACTCTCAACCATTGTTTTGCTTAGGTGAACGACAAAGTTCCACGTTTTATGACGAAAATATTACACCTAGTCCTATACAGTTTTATGTTTTTATTTGACGCAGAGTTGCACCGAATATATAGAGCCAAATCTCAGTGAACACTCCCCGAATTTGATGTAATCTTACTGTCTTTCTGCATGCAATTTTTTTTCGTTATTGTTTGTCCCAAATATTTGAATTTTTCAGCAGTTTCGACGAATTTATTAGTCGTGTTTATGGAGAGATTGTGTCCCATTCTGTTGAGGAGAAAAATTAAAGCATATTTACCTGTAGCTGTTCACTTTAGGAATATTGTTAAAAACTGTATATTGGGCCTCAATGCGTCAATACCAGTTGATACGTAAGTGACCTGAATGTTCTGCTGGAATATATAGAGCGGATAAACCACCTAGAAATCAAAATCGTAGTAATATTGGAAATCGTCACATCTAAGTAGGGAAGTTGGACTTCTGTTCCATTTCTTTTCTTTTTGGTCAAATATCTCGTAACTCCAAAATAACAAGAATTTTATGGAACTTCTGAACTACTGGAGAAGAAAGTTCTGTTGCAGATATGTACGGAAACATCGAAATATGTAGTGACTTGCTTTCAGCATCGATAGAATATAGCACTGTGTCAATTTTATATTAAGCTATAATTTTCGTGGGGAGATGAAGAGAAAAAACCCATAGAAAATCGTGAACTTGGATCAGGGGTGTCTAGGCTTTTCTTTTGACAACGTTTTACAGCCGTAATTGTAGGATTAGCGGGCCTTACGTGTAAAACTTACAACAAATTGTATTTTTTATTTTTTGGCGCTTCAGCCCAACGTGGGCCATGGCCTCCTCATGATTGAAGTTTCTAGATCACACACAACGACGCACCACAGTCGGTAGGACTCCACTGGACGAGTGATCAGCTCGTCGCAGAAACCTATACCTTACAACACACAACACTCACAACAGACAAACGTCCATGCCCCCGGTGGGATTCGAACCCACGATCTCGGCAGGCGAGCGGCCGCAGACCTACGCCTTAGACCACGCGGCCACTGGGACCGGCACGATAAGTTGTGTACCTAACCCAAATTATTTTGCAGTATTTACAGTACAGTATAATTTACAAATATGGCCGTGGGCCGCTGGTTGGGCGTGATGGAATGATAACATTTAAATTGGTGTTAGAAGAATGGATGTAAGGATGTGAATTGTATTGCCAATGGTTATGGATAGCTTTCATTTTGACTGTTAAGATTAAAGTAATAAAGCTGAGGAGAAATATTTAGACTGGGGCGGTGGGGAAATCTTTAAATAACTGAGAGCTTGTAGTTTCTTAAGAGGGGCTCTGCTGCATTCGGCTTGTGTATTATGATTACTATTTTGGAGGTTTAAACTGTAGTGAGCAGAATTTATTTGAATCTGTCTCCGTGCTATGAAAAGATAAGAACCAACCCTGAATAACGAAATTCAAATCATATTTGTATTCAGTCCTTCTAAGTAATTCTCCCCTCTCCAATTACGGAGTTATATTTCAAGCCTATTCACTTACCCAGCATTGTTTTTTGTGTTTGCGTTACCACGTCTGAAACAGACAGAGAAACAAAGATGTTAGGTGTGCAAATGATCGATGTGTTGATGACCAGAATAAAAATTTAATAAAATATTTAGATAGGTACCAATATTTTGTTATTTAATTTAACATTAACAAAAATCCGTAATAATACATTATAAAAAAAGTCTTTACGCGTTTATGTTTATAACTTCCCACGATCCACGTGGTGAAGACCTAAAAATTAAAGTCATTCTGTAAATGGAATTTCGAAGTACTGAAAAGAAATTCATAGTGTATGCGTATGAACAATTTTAATTAGTCCTAAAACCAATTTTTTTTCGGTACCATTCTGAAACAAATTATCTTTGGCTTCAAATCCGCCCATCCAGTTCAGTTTCTTAAAGCTGCCAGACGTCTTCCTGTCGGTGAGTTTTCTCTAACATTTGTGCAATACGCTTTGCTTCCTCGCCAAAAGGCTTACGGCCTACTTGCATGTCAAACCAATCTTACTAAAAAATTCAGTGTTTCTTCTCTAAAATAAAAATTTATAACTTTCGTTGTAAAAGAAAATAAACTCTAAGACGATAAAACAATTACAGAAGCCAAAACAGATTAGAACCAAGGACATTTGATCGACTGATGTAGTCACTTGTTCCGACCTTTAGCAAGTAGCCAGTGCCGTCAGTTGCTACGTAAAATAATCAGTGCATTTATTCTGCTACATTTCGTTGTAAATTTCTCCCTTTAAAACATATTGGGAGGGGGAGGGGGGTTGGAGGCATATTTTCTCTCATTCTTAACCTGTGGGTGGCCAACTTCACGCTCCGACTGCTTTATGCCAGGGGTAAGAGCTGTCGGTTTCCATTAAATATGAGGCTAGATGGACGGCAGGGTCAGTGTGAACTTTTATGTGGAAGAGGAATCTCTTGCACCTGCCGGCAGTTGAACAACTCTTCCTCGGCCGCCCCGTGCGTTACCTGGTATAACACAGACTCATTGTGCTTTCCGCTCAGGTCCTCCAAAAACATATTTTGATTGTCCCTTAAAATCGGGGCCGGGTTAGCACAGTCGGTGTAGCGAATTGTCAAGAGCTAGATTGTCCGGGTTTCGAAATCTGGTGGAGATGAGAGATTTTCTCTTCGAACTTACTCAGACCGGCCCTGGGAGCTCACCTAGCTTACTGCACTGTGGGTACCAGGGCTGTTTCCAGGGGGTAAAGCGGCCGAGGTGTGGTGTTAGCTACCCATCAGCGCCGAGGTTAAAAATGAGCAGAGTCATACTTTTCCTCCCTCTCTGTGACTCCTATGGCTATGGGGTGACGTTTAACTTTAGTACCTTAAAATCGTAGGAAACCAGTTTCTTTTACTTAATTCTCAATTCATCTGTGGCAATCGATCCTCCGTTTGTCATTATATAACACTTGTAATTGAACAGGGTTGCCGTTAAATAAATAAAGACCAATCAGAAATCTTCATGTTTGTTTATCGGTTTTTACACGTATAATGGACACTTGGAATCACTGTATCGAATTACTATAAAACAAACTGTGCCTTTTGCTTGACAAGATGACAGTTGAAGAAAGTACTTACTTGACTCTTCAGTCGTCACATTATGTTGTGCGGACGACATGATCCAGAAACACGCTAACACCAACACAGTACATGCCTTCATGACGTGCGCAGGAAACAATCAAACCAGACTGGCGTCTGAATGTGGCCCAGCACTGAGTAAAAGGCTTATCATGACGTTTTACATGCAAACTTTCCCACCACCGCTGCTGCGCCCTGTAGTGGGTGAGAATGGACTGTTTAGAAAAGGCCCAGGCAGTCACCTGATAAAACAAACCTTACATGCATTGGAATATATATACAACAGAGCCATAAAATCTCCTTCTACATATTTCGGCCCTCCATGGGTGCCATCGTCAGGGAGTCTTCACAGCGGTTAAAGCAGTGCTTTCAAAATAGCCCGTTGTATGCACCAGTCACACAATTGTACAGTATTAAAATTTCAATCGAAACACAAAAGAAACCACTCATAAAATGTCAAAATGTTAAAACAATAGCAGAGATAATGTCTTAGAGCTCTATGTAGTCTCTGACTGGGAGTACTACGATCTTCTGTAGGTGATTAGCATTCGTACAGGGACCACCTCGAAAACCAAATATGGGTAGAGCCCTGGTAGTGTTTTGTGTCTACGCTGTGTATTGAGCAGTAGGCTTCTACTCAATGCAGAGCGTAAACGCCTTATTAAAAAAAGGTCCAGGTAAATTATTTCTCGAACTATGGATTGTGCCAAAGTGGGCCGGGTTAGCGTAGACGGTATATCAACAAGGTTACGGGCTGGACGGTCCTGGGTTCGAAAAAAAATTCTGTTACGTGTAGGAGATTCTTCTTTTTTCCACAACGTACAGACGGGCCCTGGGTCTCACCCAGCCTGGTATTCCATGGGATTCGGAGGTTCATTCCTGAGTGTAAAGTGCCTGGCGTGTAAATTTAACCATTCACCTCTATTTACTCAGAGACCAGTAAGAATTAGGATAGTTCTACTTCTTCTCCCTTTTTATGCCTTTCTGGCGTGGACAGGGAAAACTTCACTGTTTATGAACTGTGCTAAAATTTTCTCTCTATAGAACCAACATACATTGAGGTGTTTTCCACTGTGAATTTATATGTTAGGTCAATTAATACTGTATCACTTGCTGAGGTGGAATATCACAAATGGTAAGCAAAGTACTATCAAATTATAAGGGATAACGTTGGAATAGGCTATATCGTGGGCTGTAGCATATTATCATCATTTTTTTTCAAAATAATACAGTCCATATTCGATCTTCATACAGTTCTGTTACAGACACTATCTCCCCCTTCCTCCATTATGACACTGAAATATGAACTGAGGCAGTCTTCCATGGTTTCGTCAATACTCGTCACACTAACCTTGCAGAGCCCCTCAGCCACTACTGAACATTGAAATTCTTTTGATGCTGGGCGTTCTCAATGACTTGTTTCTGCCTTCAGCTTCATCGTGTTTCGCAATCTTAAGCACTATGAATTGTAAGGTGAAGGATCTGGGTTCCTTCGAAACGTCGGGAACCATTCGCCCTACAACACAGCATCATATCTAAAAGACATGAATCTGTGTTAGTTTTTCACCAAACGATTTGGTGTAGCGAGGTTAGTTCGGCTTTTCTTTGTGGGTGTGCTTGACTACGGTCTCGGACGGGTCATGACATGCATAGACTGTTTTTCTTGGCTTTTACTTTGTCACTACAGGCAAAGGAGAGCATCTCCGTTTTTTCACAGCCGCTTTCGTCCAGTCATCCTTTTTTTATCATTCAATTATCATTCTGCTTGTATGAAATGAGATAATACTGTATAGCTCAAACATTCAATAACTTCGTAAAACTACACGCTTGCTTGCATATACGAGATGTGTTTGCTAGGAAATATAAGCTGCTTCATAGCACTGTATAATAAGTTTCATAAAACACCACATTTGCAGCGCCATTGTGACCTCATTTACATAGAATTAACATTTCTAGCCCCCATATTATGTGATACGATATATTTAGATACGCCCCTACCTGAATTCAGCTTGTATTTGTTTATGAAAAGGTGAACTTTGTATCTATTTCAGTAACGGTCATGTCACAGGTCATGTTATTTTTGCTGACATTAACACAATACCTTTTGGTAATTTTAGGTTGAAGAAATCCAAGAAGATACAACAGTATGCGCGATGGACGCCCGAAACATGTAGAGTAATTTAGCAGTAAATAAGTATCTGCATAATGTTACGTCTCATAGGATTTCTTCAACCTAGTATTACGATGCACGGAACCACGAATATAAAATTTGGTAATTTTGTCATGGTAATCATATACAAGGGTTAATCTGTTTCTGTGCACGCCGCGAAGGCACGTGGGGAGTGGGGAAATAGCTCCATTTACTACTGACATCGGTACTAGAGGTGAGCAGTCGGCTTAAAGATCCGGTTGCCTTACCCCCGAGGAAAGGGAGCACCTGGTAACAAATCAATAAGGAGCTGTTTGGGTCTGAGAGCAGGCCCAAACTATATGGAGAAGGGAAGAACCTCTTTATCCTCCCGAGAACCGAACCAGAGTTCCTCGGTCTTCCGACTCGTAGCCTAGTCACTATACTGATTATACAATCCAGGCTCCGTGTTGTGGCACCTTAAGCAATGAAATTTCATATAACGGTATTATGGAATCTGAATCGGATAAACGAATGTATAAAGCATTTTCAGGTACTATGCCGTATTTGCGACGGCGGAATGGAAAAGTACAAGACATAGGTAATGTTAGATTCTCCGATTTTTTTCAGGAAGCATTAATATGCTTGGGAAATGTGTAGGTAACAAATACTTTAGTGCCGTACTTCCATGACAAGATTCGAGCCCAAAGTGTCCAAAAGAGATGTCAGAAGAGAGACCGAGGCTGCAGAATGGTCCAAAGTTTTGATGTAATTTCTTAAAAGAACATCGGTTACCATATTGTAATCTTTTGACGTTTTGACCATCTGTTACGTGTTTCGTATAATGTTCATAATATACAACAATTGCTACTTAATGAGGGACATCCCGTTGCGTGCCTACTTGGACTGAAGAATATCACTGACAATCAAAAACAGATAATCTCTTAGCAAGACATTTCGACTTTTATAGGCCATCTGCAGGTTAATGTAAGCTGCAGATGAAGATAGAACGTAATGAAATTTCGGTTCCTGTACTGTACGGGATGACTACTTAATGGATGCGTTTTCTTTAAAATTAAGAACTTTATATTTATAGCCTATATTATCTTATTAGCCACCTTTACTCTCTAAACAGGGCACAAATAAGTAAATATAAGCACTGGCTATATACGTATATTATAGTGCGTTAGATCGTTTACAGCTCAGGTACTCTTGAACAGCTTGTGGCTTTTCCTATCCTAGGAACTGCGCTACATTCGATATGCAGTTTTTGCTACAATCTATTGCATAGCTGTTGCTAGAATAAAAGGAATATGCAAACCATCTGGAGACCAACATTTTGTGTCTGGCACGCGGAATTACTTAATGCAAAATGTACTTTTATTTTCCTCGTTTGTTTATGGATACAAAAAATGAGATGGATATCGTGCATGCACAGAGCAGCTATTCGAACGCGCATGTGTCCAGAAACGCATATAGGTCTTTATGTAAAGTGGTTATTAAAATTATCCAATAGCAACGAAGATTTGAATGGCTGGACAATTTTTTCTTAAGATTTTCCGATACCACATTTCATGAAACCCGTCTATCGGTTCTGGAGTTTATATATTTGTGCGGATTGAAAAATGGATGGATCTGCAGAGTGACGTTAAATAGGCGTTCCGCCAGCATGCACCTAAAATCAGGTTGAATAGTCGACCACGCCATGTGTGTCTATGTGTCCGTGCCATCATTTCAACTTTTGAACCGAGTAACTGACAATCCTATGTAGTGGGTCCCTGTCACCACGGCATGGCGCGTCCTCAGGTTGCGGATAGAGGAACGGCCTTCGATAAGGAGGGTAGCTGCGAATAAATTGAATAAACAGTCGCGGACAGCCGACGAGGGGTGGTCCTCAAGCTTGGGGGTTGGGCGAGGTGCTAACAACCCCTCCCTGTTAAAATCAATGTTCAGTAACACTCACATGCGAGATGATTCCTCTGGACACAAAACAATCCGGAGGTA
>Ga0123355_10020866_pt1 | contig 10474 bp, 10 predicted proteins | sample TergutEmb28metaG_3_FD_89872 | JGI IMG/M metagenome (GOLD analysis project Ga0123355, IMG submission 89872) | Embiratermes neotenicus P1 segment gut microbial communities from Petit-Saut dam, French Guiana - Emb289 P1 | ecosystem: Host-associated > Arthropoda: Insects > Digestive system > Gut ... | reverse complement strand
CCATGAGCTGAATAGCTGCTTATATTGCTCCCTGGTGCAAAGGGAAACTGTCAGTATTGACAGGGGCAGCAGCCCTGCGAATTCTTCATTTCGAGGGTGGGGGGCTGGAATGGGCGTTCTGGTTCTTGGCTCCTTCTTCGAGCTCGGGGAGGATATCTTGAAATGGCGAAACTCTGGCGAAAAGCTTGCACAGTCAGGGTGGAGGAGGGCGCCGGGGTCGCGGGCGGTCATCAAAGGGGGTGGGCGCTCAAATAACCTTCCCCGGATGGAACTTCCACGACCGTAGCAAAACCAGCGCCGAAATTGTGCGCGAGCTCTATACGAGACAAGCAACGCGGCTCCGCTCCGCGCGGTTAAATCGAGCCACTCCTTTGTTTTTTCCCATGGGGTAGCAGTCGTGATAGGAACACAGTCGGCATCCACGATGAAAATGTTACGGCAGGTTCGACAGGCGCTCGGCCGCGCGACTGGCAATGGTGTAGCACGCCAGCGGATTGGAAATTCCAGAGCCAAAAAAGCAGCCCCGAGCGCAAACGCTACGATTGGTATTCATCATCGGGAGCGTGGCCGTTTCAGGTGTAAGGGATTTAAGAGCAGTGCTGGTTTTCAGTCCTGGCTTTAGGTGACCTAAAGCGGTCCTCCGCACCGCTGCCATCGGGTGGCCCGAAATTCACCATTCACCAAAACGATTAGATAAAGCTCAAGGGTCGGTGGCTCGGTTGCTGCTTTAACGAGTCACTTCGACAGTTATGGGGTATAATCCGGGGCGCCATACGTTCAATCGCTGACGACCGGGAAACTTGTTGCAGAGCCAGATTGTCATGAACGCGGGCAACAGGAGCCCAAAAATGCCTGCATCCGAAATCAGTCGTCTGGGGATCGCGAAACAGCATTATCAATACGGTTTGGAATTCCTGGAGCAAAGGGACTGGAATGCTTCCATCCGCAAGTTCCGCGAAGTGATTGGGCTCGTTCCCGACAAAGCTGATGCGCATTTCCACATGGGTAACGCATTAAGGAGTGCAGGCGATTTGGACAGGACCGTGGCCGAATTTCGTGTGTCATGAGCACTGGATCCAGACGACATCGTTGCCTGATGGGCACCACTGCCACATCGGTGTTATACGAGAAAAAAAGGCGATCTCGACCGTGCGATGGCCGAGTACAAAGCTGCCGTGGAACTCAATCCATGTCCCGTGTATTTAGACCATCGAATCGCCACAATTTTCATAACGGGGAGAATTAGGGGCGGCTACATTCGGGTTGCATGCGGCCGTGGCAAACCGATCCACAATTGGCTATGGCAGACAGTGATCTGGGTAGTTTATTAGTTAAATCCGGGATGCCGGCATGAGCGAACCATCGCATAGCAGTGCGCCTTGATCACAAAGAGGTCGATGCGCCCTACAATCTCGCAATGGAGCATGCGCATGAAGAGCGAATTTGATGAGGCGATTTCTGAATTTAGGGATGCGCTGAAGTTGAACCGCAATGGACGCGACACGCATTTGCGTCTGGCATGGGCACTGATGGACAAAGAGGAATGGGATGCTGCCATTGACGAACTTCGCGCCGCGATCCAAATCCATCCTGACAGCGCGGAGGCTCATAATTCGCTTGGCGTTGCCCTAGCTGGAAAGGGCGAGCGGGACGATGCACTCGCAGAGTACAATACTGCCCTTCGCCTCAACCCGAATCACGCCGCCGCACATCGCAACATTGGTCTCCTGCTCCTACAAGAGGGGTATCTGGATCGCGCCGAGTCCGCGCTCCGCGACGCGCTTCGTTCTGCTCCAAACTATGCGGATGCTTACGGCGACCTCGGCGTTGTGCTTGCCAAGAAGGGGTTCTTAGACGATGCCATCGACGCGTATCGAACCGCGGTGCGGCTACAGCCCCGCGAAGCGAGGGCGCACCACAATTTGGGCAATGCCTTGTGTGAAAAAGGCGATTTGGACAATGCGGAATGCGAATTGCGCGCCGCTCTCAACCTCAAACCGGATCACATCAACGCGCATTTTGTTCTGGGCATGGTTTTCTGCAAGAAAGGCGATTTTCGAAGTGCGATTTCTGAGCTGAGATCTGTGCTTCAGTTGAATTCTGAGGACCGTGAAGCACGATTCCAACTGGCAAGGATGCTGGTCGGACAGGGAGATCTGCAAAACGCGATTGTCGAATATCAAAACCTGCTGCGATTGGATCCCGATGACGCGACGTCGCACTATAATCTCGGTCTTATCTTCGAACGCAAAGGTGATTTGAAAAGTGCTCTGGAAGAATATGGTCGGGGCGCGGGGTTGGATCCGCACGGCAAAGTGGGAGCAGCGGCCAGAGTTAGAGAAGAAAGCCTTGCCGCAGAGGCCCGATGGGGGTGGATCGGCCGCAGATTAGCCAGGGCAGGTATCATCATCGTACCTGCCGGCAGCAGTCGCTAATCGTTTCATTACCTCGATGCCTTCGGCCGAAAATGTGCCTCGACTACGGGTGGTCGCATCGTATCCAACCGCAAAGGGCACCTGCCGGGCCTACGCGCTGCTGTTTGCTCAATCGCTCAATCTAACCTTTTGGGTTCGCATAGGTGGCCGTCACCGCGGCACCCAGCGCGGGTGAACGCCGAGCAAGCCATTTACGACAACAATCTGGTAGGCGACGAAGATGCCGAATCCCAGGCTCAGCACTCCTGAAGCTGCGGCCAAGGCTCGCAGGAAGTTCTGTCGCCCTCGGGCGAGGTGAAAGGTGGAGGCAATACTCACGGTGATGACCATCATTCCCGCGATCGTCCCCAGCCCAAAAATCAGGAGGTATGCCGTTGCCCAGCGCGGGTCGCGTATCGTGGTCAGCACGAGCAGGGCGACTGCTGCTGAGCCCGCGAGCCCGTGCACAACTCCGATGATCAATGGGCGAAGCGGCCGGTAGAGCCTAAAGCGGAACAAGATCCGATCCAGCGAAGCCACGGGACTGTGTTCCGGAGAGTGCGTGTGTCCCTGCGGCCCATGGGCGTGCGGATGCGTGTGGATGTAGTCGCCGTGACTGTGCGCATGGGAATGAACCATTTCCGAATTCAGAGGCGCCGTCTGCGCCGGGGATAACGGCAACCCGCGAAGGAAACCCGCAATGTTCATTACACCCAGCAGGATGAGCATGAAGCCGACCGCCAGTTCCATGCTCAGGCCGACACGCGGAGGAATCACGATGTCAAACAGAATGATCGCCACGCCAACGACGAAGATTGTAATCGTGTGCCCAATGCCCCAAAACACCCCGATCCACGCCGATTTTGAAATCTGCCGCTCGCGGGCCACGATGGTGGTCACCGCGACAACGTGATCAGGGTCGGTGGCGTGCCGCATCCCGAGAAAAAACCCCAGCGCGAGAATGGAAAGAACATCGATCATGGTTCCAGATTACACGACGAGAAGGTGATGGCGGGCGCCCAGCCAATGATGCAATGACGAGCCAAGGAGCGCGCATGTAGCCGAGAATCCGCCGTTTCTTGTTTACACCCGAGCGGTCGATGACCGCGCAATGCAGCTTCCGCGGCCGCGGCGAAACGTACGACTGCCCGAGACGAAAATCACCTGTGCTGGGGCTTGAATGAGTAAACAACTCCCGACTGAAGTCAGGACCTTTTAACTAGCTCATGCAAAATATCGCACAAGCCGCTAAGTCGGGTAGAGAGAGGGCCCAATGGCTTGCTTCTACCCTCACCGGGTTTACAGGCCGGTCTGCCAGAAAACAACTTCTGGCAGCGTGTACAACAAACTCAAAATTGCTGGAAGTACTGGCCGAACCGTTGCCGCGAATGCGGTGCCTAAGGCCGAAAACATTATACCAGAGCGCCTCCTCCCCCCGATTGAAATCGGGGGCTTCCGGCGCGAAAGAAGTCCGGTGAATGATCTTCTTGGTTCAGAATGGCGGCGCCGAATCAATGTCGCCGGACAGACGCAAGGCAATGGGATGTGCTTCCCAAAACCAATTGCCAAAACCAATCTCTATCCGTGGCTGTTGGAGAGCTCCTTGACAATATTGGTGACAAACGCCTTGGCGTCGCCAAACAGCATCAGCGTATTCTCCAGATAGTAAAGAGGATTATCGATGCCGGCAAAGCCGGGGTTCATGCTGCGCTTGATCACCATGGTCGTGTGCGCCCTTTCGACATCGAGCACCGGCATCCCGTAAATCGGGCTGGATTTATCGGTCTTCGCCGCAGGGTTGGTAACGTCGTTGGCACCGATGATCAAGGCGACGTCAGTCTGCGGGAACTCGCCGTTGATCTCATCCATTTCTTTGAGGTGATCGTAGGGGACGTCGGCTTCGGCGAGGAGCACGTTCATGTGCCCCGGCATGCGCCCGGCGACGGGATGGATGGCAAACTGCACATCCACACCGCGCTTGCTGAGCGCGTCATAGAGCTCGCGCACTTTGTGCTGGGCCTGCGCAACCGCCATGCCATAGCCGGGAACGATCACCACTTTGCTGGCGGCGTCCAAAATTCCCGCTGCTTCCTCGGGCGAGGCGCTTCTGACCGGCCGCGCTTCCTGCTCAGCTGGCCCTGACACCGCGACCTGTCCGAAGGCTCCAAACAAGACATTGGTGAACGAACGGTTCATGGCCTTGCACATGATCACGGAAAGAACGAAGCCGGAGGATCCGTCGAGCGCGCCGGCTACAACCAGCACCTTCATGTTGAGCACAAACCCGAGCAGCGCCGCGGAAAAGCCGGCATAGGAGTTCAAGAGGGAGATTACGGTCGGCATATCGGCGCCGCCGATTGGCGTGACCAGCAATACGCCAAAGACCAGCGCCACCACCACCATGATCGGGAACAAAAAACTGTGGGCCGGATTGATCACCAGCGCAATCGCCAGTCCCAGAGCCGATGCGAGCACCGTGAGACTCACAATATTTTGTCCACGGTAAACGATCGGCCGCTGCGGCAAGACCTCCTGCAGCTTGCCGGCGGCGATCAGACTGCCGGTAAACGTGAGCGAGCCGATGATGACCTCGAGCCCGATTTCGCCCATCTCGAAACGGGTAACTTGTCTTGTGCCGACGTAGTACTCTGCGATTCCGATCAATGCCGCTGACATGGCGCCGAAGGCGTGGCTCAGCGCGGTTCGCTGCGGAACCGCTGTCATCTTCACCATGCCGAGCGGTATGCCCACGCCCGCGCCGATAATCAACGCGATAATGATCCACTTGTACTGAACCAGCTCGGGATTAAAGAGCGTAGCCGTGACCGCGATTGCGGCGCCCACCTCTCCCGCGAGCACACCCCATCGGGCGCTGACCGGCGAGCTCAGCCACTTGAGCGACAGGATGAACAGAACCACGGCGGCGATGTAAGCGAAGTCGAGATACTGCTGAAGCGCAATCCCGTTCATGACTTTTTCGACCTGCCGGCCTTGAACATGCGCAGCATGCGGTCGGTGATGAAAAATCCTCCCACCATGTTGCTGAACGAAGCCGCGACAGCGATGGTGCCCAGGGTTGTGGTCAGCGTCGTCTCATGCCGGCCCGCAATAATAATGGCAGCCACCACGACGATCGCGTCGAGCGCGTTCGTCAACGACATCAAGGGAGTATGCAGGAGCGGGGAGACGCGCTTGATCAGCTCAAAGCCGACGAATCCCGCGAGGATGAAGACGTACAGATTCGAAATGAAATCTGCAGGCATGGTCCTCCTTGTCTTTTGTGACCCTGCTGCATGGTCAACGTCTGAAGAACGGCGCAATCATTGGAATCAAATCCCTACCAGTCGCAAACCAACCGGCAAGGGCGGGCATTCGGATTTGAGATCCACCGACAACTGACCAGTCACTGTCCCGTGGTCGCCAAGCCGGGCATTCCCAACATTTCTCGGACCCTGGCATTCACCACTTCGCCGCCCTGAGTCACTAATGTATCGCGAATGATGTCGTCGCTCTCGGCGGGGCGCATCTTTCCGTCCTTTATCAGGTTGGTCAGAAACGAAGTCAGGTTCTTGGCGTACATCTGGCTGGCATGGTGCGGTACACCACTCGCAAGATTGATGGGCCCCATGATCGTGACCCCGTGCTCGACGATTGTCTCCCCTGCCCGGGTCAACTCACAATTTCCCCCGCGCTCTGCCGCCAAGTCGAGAATTACCGAGCCCGGCAACATTCCCTCGACCATCGCGGCCGTCACCAGCACAGGCGCTTTTTTTCCGGGGACCACCGCAGTGGTAACCACGGCATCATTTTCCGCGATGGTACGGCCAAGAAGCTCACGTTGTTTGGCGTAGAACGCCTCATCTTGCGCCTTGGCATATCCCCGGGCATCCTGAGCGTCCTGGGTTTCAAGTGGAAGCTCAACAAATCTTGCGCCCAGACTTTGAACCTGTTCCTTGGCCGCCGGACGCACATCGTAAGCCGAAACAACCGCCCCCAGCCGGCGGGCCGTGGCAATCGCCTGCAAGCCCGCCACTCCCGCGCCAATCACCAGCACTCGTGACGGAGCAATCGTTCCCGCCGCAGTCGTCATCATGGGGAAGATTTTCGGCAGCGTGCCCGCAACTTCAAGTACGGCTTTATATCCCGCGATTGAAGCCATTGACGATAAAGCATCCATGCTCTGCGCCCGAGTGGTGCGGGGCATCAACTCGACCGCGAACGAGGTCACGCCGGTTTCGGCGATTTGCCGGAGGGTTTCAGCCGAACCCAATGGACGCAAAAAGCCGACGAGGATCTGATCCCGCCGAAACAAGCCGAGGTCATTGGCGCCGTTTTTGTCATTCGCTCCATGGGAGAGCACCTGAACGATAATTTCAGCGCCCGCAAAAACCGAAGCCCGATCCCCCAAGATCTTCCCGCCCTTGTCCTGATACTGCGAATCGGGGTATCCGGCCGCGACGCCGGCGCCGGACTCAATGGCAACTTCGAGCCCCGCCTTTGCGAGCAACGGCACGACGACAGGCGTCAGCGCCACCCGCCGTTCGCCTGGATAGATTTCCTTTGGAACGCCGATGATCACAAGCTGGAGGTCCTTTCAGAATTCTCGCGATTTGGGAACCGGGTACACGGAGAAACGGTATTGTACCGTAACCGCACGCAGCAAAAACTCGGTTGTCCCGGCCCCCATTCCGCGAGCCCGGAGCGATCTTTCGAAAACATTTGCCGAAGTAGCAGCTCCGGCGGGGCGCCCCTCTCCGCTCCCCATTCCGGCTGCCGCGGCCTTCCTGGCCGCCGTGGCCGCCGATTCTGCTTGCTCTGGCTATTGGATTTGCTATACTTCCGGGCGCACTTGCGGCCCCGGATAAAAACGCCTTCTATTTTGCTGGGATGTTCGAACCGCAATTACAGAAAAGAGAGCGCCTTGAAAAACATCTTCGTTGGGAACCTCAGCTTCAACACGTCGGAAGACGAGTTGCGCAAGTTGTTTGAAGCCTATGGACACGTCGATCGCGTAAGCATTCTGACGGATCGCGACACCGGTCGTTCACGCGGATTCGGTTTTGTGGAAATGACGAACCCGGAAGAAGGGGATAGAGCGATCGCCGGTCTGAACGGTGCTCAGTTCGGTGGGCGCACGATCAACGTGAACGAAGCACGTCCAAAGGCCGAGCGGGCATCAAGCGGACGCGGCGATGGCGGCGGGCGCCGCTGAACGCGATCCGCCGGGTCGTCCCCTGATGCCCGGCCAATTCCTGTCTCTTGCGCACGCGGTTCGTGTCGCACAACTCCCTGAAAAGTGAATCTTCTGTCGCATTTGCAGTAAAAGTTCGGGCATCAAGTTAGTTATCAGTGCAGCGCGCCGGCGCGGCAAATAACGATGGCGAATAAAAGACGAATCGGTTAAGCTTATTTCGAGCAGAGGGGAGCTGCTCGAAACTTTAGTCGGCGGTGAATATGCCAGGCGGAAGAGTATTGCAGTTTCCCATGCGCAATCCCGACCTCTTCTCTCCCGAGATCAATTCCGAGGTCCTCGGCAGCACGAAATTCCGCCAGGTTCTTTATGCTGCTATCCAGGCACTTCCGCATATCCAGGATTTGCGGGAACGCGAGAACCTTCGGCAAGCACTCTGCGACCTTCTGCTGCCGGAAGATGGAGCCGCATGACGTTCTGCTTCGAACCACGCAGGACTGCAGAAGCGCAAAAGCGGGACATTTTTTGCGTACCGGCATCGGGTTGCGCGAATGGGCCTGCCGGCGCGACCCTCGTGGTCGTCGTCAAAATTGGGGCTGAAAGGCCTTCGCTTCTCCCCGAGTAATTCTGCGCTTTTTCCGATACGACAAATCCGCCATGTGACACCAACTGATTCTCAGCATAAGAAAAGCCGCGCGTGCGGCGGCTCTTTTCTTGAGGAAATCGAGTGCTCCCGTTCAAGGAAGCCCCTGGGCTCGAAAAGTCACTCGCCCTCTGACGTGCCAGCTGGCGTGGTCCCTGGCGCAGCTCAGTATGCTTGCCATGAACGTTGAACTACGCGCGCACTCGACCTGCGTCGGTTTTGCCGTTTACTTCATCCAGTAGCCGAAATTCGTCATCGCTCAACCGAAGTCGAAGCGCGGCGATATTTTCCTCCAGGTGCTCGACCGAAGAAGTACCCGGAATGGGTAACATGACCTTAGAACGCTCGAGCAGCCACCCGAGCGCGGCCTGAATCGGCTTCACCCGGTGAGCTTGTGCAATTCGCGACAGAATGTCATGCTCTACACCGCCGGCGCCCAGGGGAAACCACGGAATGAACGCAAGGCGGTGCTGTTCACAATATTCGACGACGTGCTCCCATTCCCGATCGAAAACGCTGTAGCGATTCTGGACGGAAACGATGGGCGCAATTTTTCGCGCACGCTCGACGTGCTCCCGGGTAACGTTTGAGAGTCCGATCAAATGGATCTTTCCTTCCCTTTGCAGTTCAGCCAGCGCCTCTATCGAAGCATCGAAGGAAATCGTCGGATCCGGGGTGTGCAGCTGATACACGCTGATCCGATTGAGCCGCAATCGCTTGAGGCTTCCTTCTATTGCTTCGCGCAGATGCCGGGGGCTGGAATCGTGGGTCCAATGGTTCGGGCCGGGACGGTTCCACCCGCCTTTGGTCGCGATCACCAGGTCTTTGGGATACGGATACAAAGCCTCGGCAATCAGCTCTTCGCTCACGCCGGGTCCATACGAGTCTGCCGTGTCAATGAAGTTCACGCCGAGTTCTACGGCCCGGCGCAAAACCGCAACCGCGGCCTTCGGGTCCTTGGGAGGTCCCCATATGCCCGGGCCGGTTATGCGCATCGCGCCGAATCCCAAGCGGTTGACCGTAACCTCGCCACCGAGCTGAACGGTTCCGGCCGCGGCGGCAGTAATGTTCTCTACTGGTGTGCTCAAAATTCCCTCCTGACGTCAGATCATGAACCAAGTTCGATCTCCCTGGTGCTCTTCTGATTAGTTTCTCGCGATCCGCGTTGCAGAAATATCGAAAGCCCCTATTGCTTGCGGCCGCTCCGGGGTTGGTCCAGAGCTATATCCGCTCGATTGCTCCTGGATTGCGCTCTTCTGGCAAGCTGTTCACGCTGTCGAAGCAACCAGGCCGTCAAGCCGTGGCGTCTCCATCGTGCTCCGGCCCGCAATTGCCGCCTCGTGCTCACCCATGTAAACTTGAGCTGTGCGCCCGTAGCTCAGCTGGATAGAGCGGCAGCCTCCGGAGCTGTAGGTCGGGAGTTCGAATCTCTCCGGGCGCGCCAGCTTTCAACAATTACCGCTGCAGCCCTTCCCCTCGGTATTCAAAGTGCGTCCAATTTCCCCAGATCGCCCGGCGAAGGCGCCTCTCGCGGGGGGCTGGCAACCAGCTCCGAGAGAACGAGCACAGTGCCTCACTTTCTTGCCGCAGCCCCCAGGGAAGTTTCGGCTTGGTGCTCGCGCCGTTGTTTGACGGAAGTTATGAGGGCTCAGGTGAATTCGGGTCACGCATTGGGGAAGACCATGAGTAACGTAATGGCGGCGGAAAAGCATCGAACTTACGAACGGAGGTATGGCATGAACGCGGATGCGACGAAATCGGCAAACCCGGTTGAGAAAATGGACCAGGTGGAGGAGTTTGTTAAGCAGCGATATCGGGAAGACAGGTCCGAGTCGGAGTTCCGTCAGTACGACCTGAAGGTCAATCCTGGTGTGGCGGAGTTCTATCGGCTCAATCACGAACGCCAGACCGTCGAGTACGTGCTCGCGAAGGAGAAACAGTATTTCGGCCTCACCCGCGGCAGGAAGAGCGTGTGGGCGGCGGCTGAATACTTGAACACGCTCGTCGACGACAGCGATCCCGATACCGATCTCACGCAGATTGAGCATCTGCTTCAGACCTCGGAGGCTGTTCGACGCGACGGACACCCGCGATGGATGGTGCTGGTCGGATTCATTCATGATCTTGGAAAATGCCTGTGTCTTTATGGCGAGCCGCAGTGGGGCGTGGTGGGCGATACATTTCCTGTAGGTTGTGCGTGGTCGGACCGCGTCGTGTTCCACGACT
>Ga0123355_10020865_pt1 | contig 10474 bp, 8 predicted proteins | sample TergutEmb28metaG_3_FD_89872 | JGI IMG/M metagenome (GOLD analysis project Ga0123355, IMG submission 89872) | Embiratermes neotenicus P1 segment gut microbial communities from Petit-Saut dam, French Guiana - Emb289 P1 | ecosystem: Host-associated > Arthropoda: Insects > Digestive system > Gut ... | reverse complement strand
TCCAACATTCAACATTCGTTTCTAACTGGGATGCATCAACAGAGGCAGAACAAATCCGTGCAAGCATCGACTCAGGCGTGGATATCATTCTTGTAAACCCTGTTGCATCTACAGGACTTGACCCACTCATCGAAATGGCACAAGCAGCCGGAATCCTTTGGGTTAATGCTGACGTCATTTACACATCTCCATATGTTGACATTCTCAACATAGCAACTGACCAAGAATATCTTGGCTATCGCACAGCTATGGAAGCAGGCAGAGTTCTTGGCAGCGGCGCAAGAGTTCTTATGGTTGAAGCAATGCCGGGTAATGTCGCAAATGAAGATCGCCAAAGAGGTTTTGAGCGTGGCATCGAATATTGGGGCTTTGATGTTGTAGCTACAGGCTACCACAACTGGGCATCTGACCTTGCTCTTTCAACAATGACTGAGCTACTTAACTCAGGTGTTGAATTTGACGGCGTACTAATCTCTCAAGTAGCTGACGCTGCACTAACTGCATTCGAAAACACCGGTGCTCCTTTACCCAGATTCATGGGCTTCCATGACAGTGGTGACTGGATGCAAAGAATGATCTCTCTCAACGAAGACGAGCACGTTATGGACTTCCTCGTGCTTTCCAATCCTCCGGGCGTTGGTGCAACAGCACTAAACTTCGGACTCAACATTCTTCTCGGTAGAGAAATGAGAACAGACATCTTTGACGATGACTCAATCAACTCTATCCTAATTCCACCAAGAATTTGGTTCAACTATGACAACATGGAAGATTATCGCGAAATGGCATTTGCAATGGCTCCGGGTGATGCAATATCATTCTGGCTTGACGTTGACGAAGTTAACGAGCAATTCTTTAGATAATCTAGCGTAAGACCGGATTATTCGGCCGGCGATTCGTTTCGCCGGTCGAAAGTCATTTATTCACAAGAATAGGAGGGCTCTCAATGATAGAACTGCGAGAAATCGAAAAAAGATTTGATGCGGTAGTTGCACTGAATAAAGCTTCGATGACAGCCTCACCCGGAAAAATAAGTGCATTACTTGGATCAAACGGTTCGGGAAAATCCACTATGATCAAAATACTTGCCGGAGTATATGGGGCAGACAAAGGACAAATCCTTGTTGATGACAAGCCAATCACCATATCCTCGGGAAGAGATTCTCGAAAACACGCAATAGCAACGGCATTCCAAGAGCGGAGTTTAATACCGTCCATGAGTGTTGTGGACAACCTGCTGCTTGGTGATTTGCCAATAAATAAATTTGGAATAGTAGATCGCAAAAAAGCAAGACACCTAATTCTTGAAACTCTTGAGCGATTTAACATAGATTGTGATCCGGACGCATACGTCCAAACGCTGATGCCATCCACACAGACAATGTTGGAAATGGCAAAAGCTGTGCTACAAAAACCCAGATTACTATTACTTGATGAAGTCACTGCACCTTTACACTACGACGAGATTCAAGTGCTCTTTAAGGTCATCCGAGAACTTAAAGCAGAAGGAATGGCTATTATTTACGTTACTCATCGTATGAACGAGGTCTTTGAACTATGTGATACAGTGACTGTCTTGCGTGGAGGCGAAGTCGTCAGTGACGGCTTAACATCTAACCTTACCCTTGACGATATTGTATACCACATGACAGGTAAACGTCCCGAGTCTCACGGCGGTCATGAAGCAAGATCATATACGTTTGAAAATAAAGGAGAGCCTCTGCTTGATGCTCGCGATCTTGAGGTCTACCCTAATGTTTGGGATGTCTCTGTTAAAGCATATAAAGGCGAAATTGTGGGAATTGCAGGCTTGCAGGGGCAAGGTCAGTCAGAATTTATGCGAGCTATGCTGGGCGCTGAGGAAATCAGTAACGGTACAATCACATTTAAAGGCGAAAAGGTGACATTCAAATCACCCACAAAAGCAGTTAAAAACGGGCTGGGATTTGTTTCCGGCGATCGCGGAAAAGAAGCCATTTTCGCAACGCGTCCGATATCCGAAAATATTGGTGCAGGTAAGGTCGCAAAAGGCAATATAGCTGCATATATGACGCCTAAGTCTATGAATCGTTTTGCTCAAGATGCCGTCGAAAAATATAATATCAAAATTGGCAACCTCCGGGATATGGCAAACACTCTCTCCGGCGGAAATCAACAAAAGCTTGTTATTGCGCGATGGATAGCAATGAATCCGGATCTTTTGTTGCTTGATGACCCAACAAAGGGTGTTGACATTCACTCTCGACAGGAAATTCACAAAATATTGCAACAATGTGCATCAGACGGAATGACTGTCATTGTCTCTTCAAGTGAGCACGAGGAGTTGCTACAATTTGCAGATAGAATATACGTGTTCTATGAGGGGTACGTCAGCGATATGCTTGAGGGAGAACGTCTGAGTGACGAGCACGTTGTTGCTGCCATGATGGGTTTAACACAAGATGGAAAGGGGGAAGACGCTAATGAATCAAATTAAAAGATTTCGAGAAGAGCCGGGTCAAACCACCATAAATTGGTTTCACACGTTTCGCAGAAAGCCGTCTTTCATGGGTTTCTCTCTATTTTTAGTAGCAATCATACTTAACACAATTGTTCGAGGGCCGGGTGAATTCTTTAATGTCAACACCATGAATACCCTTTTTGTTACTCAAATGCCTTTTTTACTGTTGGTTCTTGCACAAGGTGTTTTGCTAATATCAGGAACACTTGACGTATCAATAGGAATACAGATTGGCCTTGTTAATGTTGTCACTATTATGACTATTCAAGAATGGGGTGTCCCGTTTATTGTCGGAGCTATATTTGGTATTTTAATTGCGATGGTTGCATCAATAGTCTGCTGGTTGCTTGTTTCTGTTTGGCGACTGCCGACTCTGCTTGCAAGTTTTGCCTTAATATCTGTAATACTTGGTGTAAATGTTCTTATTATGGACGTTCCGCAAGGCAGATTGCCAATGGAAATATTCCATATGTACAATAATGTCCATTTTGGATGGCTTCCCGCTGCTTCGTTTGCTATCGTCCTCGTTATGGTTATTTGGCTGTTTATAAAAAGAACGCCTTTCGGAACCAACATTTATGCAGTCGGTGCAAACCCGCAAAATGCCTATGCTGCCGGAATCAGCCCCGTGAAGGTTCAGTTTCAAGCATTTATGTTTAAGGGTTTTATAACAGGCGTTGCAGGCATCTGCTTAACAATGAATGCACTGTCCGGCAATCCCCTACAAGGAGAAGCACTAGGTCTACGCTCTCTGGCCGCCTGCATAGTCGGCGGGCTCACTTTCGGAGGTTGGGGCACGATGTCCAGTGCACTATTTGGTGGCTCATTCATGATTTTAATTCAAAGTATGATGCATCCTCTTTTCAGCAGACTTATGGAGATGTTCCCGGGTTTGACACTTGGCACATACTGGCACAACATGGTCTCAGATACGATCATCTTCCTTGGCCTACTCCTGTCCATCGTCACAATAAAGGGGCAGAGAGAAGCGCTTCGCATAAGTATTCGAGATAAATATTCCTCAAGAAGGAGGGAAGAGCATGCAAAGTAACACACCTTCAGGCATTCCCTTTACTATGAGGGTAAAGTCGTTTGTTAACAGAATTCTTGCGCGTATGGCAGGCATTCCCTTTATTATGAAGGTAAATTCATTTGTTACCAGAATTCTTGCACGTATGGCAGGCATTATCGCCATTGTACTAAGGATAAAGTCATTTGTTAACAAAAGCCCTGCACGTATGGCAGTCATTATTGCCATTGCGCTATACGCATTTACAATTTGGCGTGTTCCGACAGCCTTTAATTCAGGTGCCATCATAACAATTATTATGCTTACACTCCTTCTCAGTTTTGCATCTATCGGGCAGACTTTGGTGCTCATTGGTGGCGGTCTTGACTTTACAATCGGCGCTGTAATGTCCAGCACAGCAATTATCACCGTAACAATCATGAACGGAATGGACGGAAACTTCTTCCAAGCTTTCGTAGTTGTAATGTTTGTTTCTATCTTGATTGGCTCTATCAACGGGCTTTGTACAGTAAAAATCGGCCTTCCACCCTTGATAGTAACGCTTGCCATAGCAAATGTTATCTCTCGAATGCAGTTTGTCCTCACGGGAGGTAGCCCGATTGGAAGAGCAGCTCCGGCGTTTATAAATACAATAAACTATAGGTTTTTTGGCATTATCCCATCTCTTGCATTGTACGCTCTTATTATCTTCCCGCTCGTCTTTTATCTGCTAAACAGGTCGAGATACGGCAGACAGCTCTATCTTGTCGGCAATAATCCTGAAGCTGCAAGGCTTGCCGGAATGAACGCCAATAGAGTTAAGTTCCTCTCTTATGTTTTTTCAGCAATGTTTGCCGGATTTGCAGGAATGCTCGAGGCAGGATACAGACAAACAGCGCTACCCATGGGACTTGACGGCTATGCATTCACTTCACTTATAGCTGTTATAGTCGGTGGTACTGCATTCACAGGTGGTGTTGGGTCTTATACAGGAAGTATTGCAGGCGCTCTGCTTATGATAGTTTTGAGCAATATGTTGACTACACTAATGCTACCGCTTCCAATTCAAAACATCGTAATGGGAAGTGTTATGGTTCTATTACTTCTCTTCTATAACCGCAGGAAAGCTGTGAGACAATAAAGATAATGTGAGTAAACTAAATGACAAACATTAATAACGAACATACTAAAAAAGCGGCGAAGGTAATAACCTTCGCCGCACTGACAGCAATATTTTCCTATTCTTTTGTAATGGCAATACCGTCAGTTTTGTTAAACTACATTGTCTATGAGTTTGCCCTTGTCGGAGCAGGCGAAGGCATAATGGCAAGTCTTGTCAATGTAGGATTTATGCTGTCATTGATTATAGTGCCGATTATCGCAGGACGAGTGCAAAAAATCACTATGATTATTTTTGCATGTGTGATGCAAGCTGTAATTCTTCTGGTAGGTGGCTTTTCACCAACATTTTTTATTTTTGGAGCCGTATGTGTGTTGCTTGGTGTGGTTGCAGGTTTTATTGATGCAGGCACTAATTCAGTGATTATAGATGTCCGAAAATCTGAAAGCCCTAAGTATCTCGGTTATTTACACGGCTTGTTTGGTGTTGGAAGTTTGCTTGCTCCAATGTTATTCCTTTGGCTGTTATTATTTACCGACTGGCGGGGAATTTTCTACTTTTTAGCGGCAATCTCTTTGCTTGTAGTATTGCTAATTTACACGATAGTTCGGAAAAGCATAAATAAAGAGGTTGCTTCGGAGACTAAAGAGCACACAAACAGCAAAGCTGAACTGATCGAATATCTACGGAACAAACGAAATATTACTCTTGCACTCGCAGGCATTTTTGTAACGTTTTCATGGACAGGAGTACCTGTGTGGATAGTAAGGTATATGACCATACGTTTTGACGCCGCAGTCCTTGGAGCAACTGCATTCTCGGCATTTTGGCTGTGTGCAACTGCCAACAGATTTTTAATGTCTCAACTGGTCAAGCGTGCTCCACTAAAGTTTTTTATTCTTGGTTCAGCGCTATTTGCGGTGGTTCTTACTCTCGGGGTCATGTCTTCAAGTGCAATAGTGCTTCTTGTCGCAGTTGGTCTGCTCGGATTTTGTGGTGGCCATTTTGTCCCTGTCTTAGTTAGCGAATGTGCTGTGGGGTATGAGGGAAAAACCGGCTTCACAACTTCTTTTATTATGTTTGTAACGGGCATTCCACGAATTATCGCACCCCTCATAATAGCCTATATCGCCACACAATTGTCAACAACATTTAGTATGTTGATTTCAGCAATAACCGCAATTATAGCCGCCTTTTTCGCTGTTCTTGCAATACGATACACTAACACGAAGACTGCTTGATTGCTTTAATACTATAAAATAAAAATTGCCTCATATTTTGCAAGCTTAACGCAAAATACGAGGCTGTTTATTATTTCAAACGATTACTTTAGCCAAAGGTCAATCGGTTTTTCAACTTTCGGCTCAAATGGAAGCATTATTTTTTTACCCTCTTTTGCCGAAGCATAGCAGGCATATATCATTTCTAAAACAGCCCTGCCATCTTCTCCTGTAACTAAAGGCTCTTTGTCGTTGCGCACACAATCAATAAAATGTACAAGTTCATGCGGGTATCCTTGATTAAAAGCTTCTTCAAATGCTGTGAACGTCCAACCTGTGGTAAGTCCTGCTTTTTCAGCGGCATAATCATAACCCTCTGTGCTATAGGTCAGTGCCGAATTTCCTTGGAATAAGTCAGCATATGAAACGCCCTTGTCGCCGTAAACCGAAATGCGGTCATCCATTCCACCATGTCTTGCCCAGCTATCTTCTGCCAAACAGATAACACCGTTTTCAAACTCTATAACGGCAACCATATTGTCCTCACCTTTTGTGATTTCATTGTGCAAAACAGTCTGCATTTGTGCAAATATACTCTTTACTTTTACACCTTTATTCATCCACCTAAACCATGCAAGCGCATGACAGCCCATGTCCATCAACACACCGCCCCCTGAAAGATCTACATCATAAAACCACGCGCTGTGAGGCCCTGAGTGTTTTTCGGCTTGCTTGAGCATATACACTTTCCCGACAGCACCAGCTTCAACCAATGCTCGCACACGCTCATATTTAGGTGCAAAGCATAGTTCTTCCGCATACATTAGCTTCTTCCCTGCAGCCTTGCAAGCAGCAATCATTTCATCTGCTTCTTCCAGCGTCATCGCAAGAGGCTTTTCAATTATAACGTGCTTTCCTGCATTTGCTGATTTAATACAAGCTTCAGCATGCATAAAGTTCGGTAAACATATGTCAACAACATCACAGTCGCAGTTTTCTAAAAGTTTGTCTACATCATCATACCATTCTTTAATTCCGAACTTTTTGGCAAAAGCCTCAGCCTTTTTCAAATCTCTGGTGTACACTGAAACAACTTCTGCATCACCTACAAAACGCTTATATGACTCCACATGAATATCTGCAATGAAGCCCGCTCCAAGAATTGCAACCTTAGTTTTTTCCATAATGACCTCCAAAATAATAATTAATGATAACGCAATTACATAATTAGTCCTCGTTAAGAGCTTCTACCATAGCGATAAAGTTTTCCACAGGGACATTTGGTTGTGTGTTGTGGATTGTATTGAACACAAATCCACCGCCTTGTCCAAAAATACTGCTAAGTTGTTTTACTTCTTTACTAACTTCTTCGGGAGTGCCGTTAGGAAGAGTCGTTTGAGTTCTGACTCCACCTCCCCAGAAAACAAGCTTGTCACCATACTTTTCTTTTAGCAGTTCAGCGTCCATACCTGTAGCAGAAATTTGTACAGGGTTGAGGATGTCAATTCCTGCCTCAATTAAATGAGGGATTAGAGGTTCAATCGCACCACAGCAGTGTTTAAAAATTTTCCAGGATGTGTTTTTGTGAATCCAATCCGTCATTTTCTTGTAGTATGGCAAGTAAATATCGCAAAAAAGGTCAGGTGAAATCATCAGACTTTGCTGAGAGCCTAAGTCTGTTCCGCACAACGTTATCACAGATATGCGGTCTCCGACAGCCTGATGGTAAAGTTCAAGATTCTTGACTGCAATGTCAGTTTGCCTGTCAAACACTTCTTTAAGATAATCAGGTCTTATAATGGATGACATATACCAATCTTCAATATCTCGCACACCTTTTGGGTCGGGGAGCATCGTGCCGGGAACAAGTGCAATATCACCGAGAGCTGTACCGCCGGGGCCTCCGCTTATAATTGCAAAATCGGTGTTGTCGTATAGTTCACGAGCCGCTTTTTCAGCCGTTCTCAGCGCATCATCACTCATGATAGCAAATTCTTCAAGATTGTCAGCAGGGTCAAGCAAATCATCATCTTCCACAGGGGCAACGCGCACAGTTGCATCAAAATAAAAACCATCTTTTGGCATCACTGCGGAAGGAGGATAGTTTCTGTCGCCTCGTGCATATTGAAACAGATTGCCGTCCGGTGCATATTCTGTATTGAAGTCTTTCGGCACAAGAACGGGAGTTCCGTCATTCATTGTGAACTCTTTTACAGGTGTGTTGTCAAAGCCTAATAAATTTCCGGCAGGCCATATTGGAATTGTATCAATGCGTAATGCTTTTCTAAGTTCATCATCAACTTCCCCCAGCATCTGATAAGGGCAGAAAATCCTTATAGGCTTCTCAGGTAACCCCAGTGCTTGGCGTAACTTAAAAATGAAGCTTGCTGCAATACCCGTTACAGCAGTCGAACCAAAATCTCGCGGCACTCTGTCAGAAGCTTTATGCTCAAGTGCAGCTTGCACTCTTTCTCTTGATGTCATATTTTCCTCCGTGTGGTTTAATTATTTGCGGGCAGTTAATCGTCGCCCCTATAGCGTTATATAATATTTTGCTTGTCTTTAAACACCTTGCTTTTTCAGCACACCGTCAATAAATTTCTTTGCTCTCGGAATGTCTCCCTCATCAAGATGCTCGATAATGAGTGGAATATTGGGGTGGTGTTTGGCAAGAAGCTTTACGTATAAATCGTAGTTAAGAATGCCAAGGCCGGGAGCAGGAAGCTCAATACCGCCCGCACCTCTAAACGTATGCGCTTCATCGGCATCGATATTTGCGTGTTTTTCGGATAAATCACTTGACGGAAGCACGTCTTTGGCGTGAGCAATGGCAATTTTATCTGCCAAAGCATGGAAAATGCGATGCAGCTGACCGTCTATATCATTGATATTTTGCGGTGTGAAGAAGTTAGTTGGATCACAAATGATTTTCATATTCGGCAAATTAATATCACTAAATAAACGTTGAACTTGCTCAATTGAGCCGATTATATTATTGACATACGTTTCAATAATAAATGTTGCTCCGACCTCTCTTGCGTGCGTCACTATATCATATACAACCTCTGCCAGTTGCTGATATGCACTCTCCGTTGCGTTCTCATCGTCCCACACCCAATCGCTGTCGAGGTTGAATGTGCCTGTCTCACTGGCAACATATGGACAACCCAAATCAAGAGCACGATCCATCATTAATTTGATGTATTCAATGTTCTTCTTGCGCTTTTCAAGGTCAGGGCTAACTAGGTTTGTGTACCCTGAAACTGCGATAACAGGCAGGTTAGCATCACGAAACTTATCTCTAACCTCGTTTGCTCTGGCTTTTGTCAAGCCGTCTTTCATGGCATCACAATCTTTAAACTGGACATCCAATTGTACACAGCTCATTCCGTCAGCTTTAATTTTCTTTATAGTCTCATCTATTGTGTTTGGATAATAGCCTGTAAAAACTCCTACAGAAATCATATTTTTTAACCATTCCTTTCAAACTAAAATACTGTTGTAAGTGGCAATGCGGTTTTTTGCTCAATTGCTTTCGGCACTGTATTTAGTATTTCGATTACGTGTCTTGCATGTTCAGGGCGCAATCCCGGCTCTGTGTCATTTTCGATTGCGTTAATCAGGTCTTCAATGCATTGGCATTGATAAAATTCCGGAGTCATTTCTTGCGGCATTGGGTCTACCCAACCTCGTATATTTTTCTCGGGATTGTCAACATAAACGCGAAGTCCGTCACCGTCAGGTATTTTAATCTGTTTTAGTAGTGCAATTGTTCCGTGAGTTCCATAAATTTCTAAGTGGTTGTTTGTAGTTGCTTTTTGAAAATATCCTGTGTCTATCATACCAATTCGACCATCGCCCCAGTTGAGTGTGATTAGGTATGCATCTGGCATATTGTCAGATTTTATTTTTTTACCATCGAAATTTCCTGAGCGGATTGTACGCTCCGGCTCTGTTACTGCCGCCATACAGGCAACTTCTTTTGCAGGACCCATGATTCCTGTTGTCATTGTCAGTCCGTGAACACCCATATCTACAAGGGCTCCCGAACCGGATTCATAAAACCATGAACAATCTGCAGTTCTGTATTGAAAATATTCCGGACCACCGTGCGAAACACTGCAACGCACAACTGTTACTTTTCCTATAACGCCATCTTCAATCATTTCTTTCGCACGCAAAATGTCAGGTCTGATCATATGAATTGGAGATGCGGAATATTTTACGTTTGCTTTTTTTGCCGCTTCAATCTGCTCTGTTGCTTCATCTACAGTTAGTGCAATTGGCTTTTGTGAGTATAAATGTTTACCTTTACTTAGTGCTTTCATGTTGATTTCATGATGCTCAGGTATAGACGTGTTATTCATTAAAATATCAAAGTCGCATCTTTCAAAAAGTTCGTCAACATTTGAAAACCAATGCGGAACGCCAAACATTTCTGCACAATTTTTGGCACGCTCCGCATCAATATCACATACTGCAACCAATTCAGCTTTTGGTATGCGCTTCATTTCAGGAATGTAAAAGCCTTCCGTTATCATTCCGCACCCGATTATTGCCACTTTCCATTTTTTCATTTTGTGCCCCTTTCATTAATAAATCATGGTGAAATTTTACAATATTCT
>Ga0123355_10020864_pt1 | contig 10474 bp, 8 predicted proteins | sample TergutEmb28metaG_3_FD_89872 | JGI IMG/M metagenome (GOLD analysis project Ga0123355, IMG submission 89872) | Embiratermes neotenicus P1 segment gut microbial communities from Petit-Saut dam, French Guiana - Emb289 P1 | ecosystem: Host-associated > Arthropoda: Insects > Digestive system > Gut ... | reverse complement strand
TTGGGGTTGGGGAGTGGGTCCACGGTCTCCTATTTAAAATTCAGAGACAGGCCTGCCATAAAGACAGGTCTTCGGCTATCCGCCACCCGCCGACGTGCCCGGTAGCCACTCAAGCCTCGGGATGGGTGGATAATATTAGGGTGAATTTCCAGGAGTTGGGATGTGGGTATATGGACTGGATTGGGCTGGCCCAGGATAGAGAAAGGTGGCGGACGCTTGTGAGTGCGGCTATGAACTTTCGGGTTCCGTGAAATGTGGGGAATTTCTTGACTAGCTGCAAACCAATTAGCTTCTCAAGAAGGACTCTGCTCTATGGAGTGAGTGAGTGAGTAGTTACAGTGTTGTTGTCAGTACGTCACACAACTAAACAAGTTTACTTATGCATGTCACAATATTCTTCAAAACACCACATAATTGCAAAGGTTAAGCAGCTGTTAAAATGCCGTAATATTAAGCACACTTTTTCACCACGCACGAAGAACGCTGAATAAGAAAAGAGGGTTAATATTCGTAAAACGTAACATTTAAAGACCGTGTTATTTTTTTATTTTTAGGAAAAAAGGGTTAAACAATACTTTTCTTAGTGTGTGCCTGAGATTTAACTTTTCGGCACGGTAAAGCCATGTGACGCATTAAATATATAATTTTGTCTCTCGCTTCTCTAACGCTAAAAAATTTCCACAATATCCCTTCACATGTACCTGTTTCAGAAAAACGTCTCTGAAACAGTATTGGTTTTGAGCAGATATGCAAAACTGTCTATAAATGTTCTCATTTTATAAATTATTGAGCCACATATTATCGCAAATATACATAGGTGTAAATATAAAGTACATGTTATTTTTCGAGATTTTAATGATCGCAGACTATTCTATACTGGATTGAAAAACTACATAAAACTGTTTAGATATACCCCTTCCATTGTTAGCTGAGATGTTTCATGCGGACATAAAGAAGGACGGACGAACAGACAGTTAAAATGTTTCTAATAATCCCTTTTCCCAATATATTGAAGGGTTTTAATTACACATTTTTGGACGAGAGATGTATATGCTTTTTATGGAGAAAGGAGAGACAGACAGAGGAATGGAAATTAAGTATCAAATTTCATAATTTTGGCACACATCCACAGAAAAACTGCGAAATTTCTGGCCTTCTTACAGACAGGGAAGCAAATATCACATTATTGTATCTCAGGCCCACACAGCTACACACGCGATCCATTGATAGACACAAATGTTTCAATTCGAAAAATCATGATTTCAAATACCACGCTGAAAATCAGTCACTCTGAATTTAATTGTGCATAGTGTATTAACTTTATTTATTAGGTCACTATACATTCCTTGCTGAGAGTTTCAGTCAATTACAATCCTAAGACGCACGGTGATCTCATGAGTACAGTGTGCATAAAATAATTTCAGATATGAACTTGACGTGTGAACTGCATGTAACAGTAAAATTATTCACGGCATAATGCACTTTGTCTAATGCTGAATCACGTTTCTTCCCTAAGCAGAAGAATTCGTTGTCGTGCAGGTTGTTATTGTCTGTACCACTGCATAAAAATATACAGTTACGAATGTTTGATTGAATGATTAATTAGTATGGGTTCGAGCCCTTACGGTCCAGAAGCGCCTAAGCCTTATAGACGGGCCCTTTGTGCCCTATAAACTGATACCAACTCAGGAGAGTCCTGTCCCTTTACCAAAGTTCCAGTTGGTTCCCAGGTTTAAGAGCATAATGACCTCTGGGTCAAACAAAAAACCCTAATATACTTTACGTCTGTCCTTTATCATTCTGGAAAGCGAATCCCCTCCAGTTTCCCCTACGGAACCCCTATTTAGAGGGATACCCAATTACAGGACTTTTTACATATCTCTTGATATATCTCTTTATCACAGAGGTCCTAAGTAAAGAGCGGGGCCCCTGTGGAAACATAGCCCAATCCAAAGCCTTAATTAACATACTTTCCGGGTCCCCAGTAAAGGATCCCTCCGTTCAGCTCCCCTCCCCCCACGCACTACCCTCGGAGACAGATGTCCCGTTCATATAATAGAACACTCCTTCATTGATCATTCCAAATCTCCTGTATACGAACCCCCTTCTAGATTCCAAGTCCCCCTCGGACGTAAAAATCACATACGGAGAAAGATGCCCATATTCAAAGCCTTTCTTAACATACCTTCGAGGGTCCTCATTAAAGGAGCCCTCCCTAAAGGCCCTCCGCACTGAGCCTCTTCTGCGAGAGATGTTCCATTCCTAGAGTCCTTTCATCCATCTCTCGATGTCCCCGGTAGACAAGCTCTCTTCCATGTTCCCCAGGGGGCCCTCATGGAAAGAGATGCACGTCTTCAGAGACTTTTCTACCTATCCTTCAGGGTCCTAAGCAAAGATCCATCCAGGATCCCTTCACAGAGGTCCCAAAGTGCGAGACGCTCTACCTCCAGAGACTCTTTCAGCAGATTCTCAAAGTCTCCGAGAGACAAGCCAACTCCAGTTTGCCCACCTGAGCCCCCATTAAGAGAGATGTCCGTCTCCAGAGCCCTCATGTCATACCCTACAAGGTCCGCAAGAAAGGAGCCACCACTCCAAGGTGCTCTAACAGAGCTCCCACAGACAGTGATGTTCCATAGCCAGGACCCTTCTTCAGTTAATTCTCAAAATTCCCTGTAGACGGTCACCCTCTCCAGGTTTCCCAAAGTGGTCCTTATAGGGCGAGACACCCGACCCAGAAATTTATTCTACACATAAGCCCCCGGCATATGAACTCGCTTCCATGTTTCCCATCAAGACCCCCATGGAAAGAGGTTCCCATCTCTAGAGCCTAATTTTACCCCTCCTAGTATCCCTAACAAAACTCCCACATAGAGAGATGCTACATCTCCGGGACCCTTCTTCCTCTTACTCTCAAAGTTCCCTACAAACGGACACTTTCACCCAGGTTCCCCAACAGGACCAATAGGACAGAGACAACAGTCTACAGAACCTTATACTTACCATCCCCTGAAAATTCACATGTCCCACAGAGTCCCCTGTAAGGGAGCCTCCAATATGTTGTCCAACACGGTCCCTATGGAGAGGGATGCTCCTTCTTCAGAGTTACTGGTCTATCTGTTCTTTTATGTATGCATGCCGAAGTCCTGAGAAAAGGAGCTCTACTACAAAATGGGGGAAATAATATGACCGTCCACGGAGCCCCCCGAAGACGGAAAGAGTCTATACAATGGTGTGCTGACCGGTTCCCCAAGGGAAAAGTTTAAGACAATGCTGTCACTACCCCAGTGCTATGCAGCTTTCGGCACGGTACCCTGCACCTTGGCTTAGGTAGACCAGAGCCCCGTTAACCAGAATGAGTCATCTCAACCAGGAAAAGGGAATAACCACCACAGATGTTACCGCCTCCCACGTGACCCAGGCGAGAGTTGAGTACGAATCTAAGAGACTACGAGTTACGGAAGGGGGTTTGGATTTATTGGAGGCGGTAGGATTGTTTGGATATCAAAGGAAAACTAAAAGTAAGATAGTTAATAGAGTTTTGTCTTAATCTAATATCAAGTAGTGTCTGTGCACTTGCTTGTAATCTCTGGCCAACCACAAGTTTGATCGTGAAATTTTGCACAAGAAGATGTGAAGAAAAATTGTACTGCCTTGAAAACGACATCGAAATTTCTGTCTGTCTTTAGGCAATAAAAGCTGTGGGAGAACAGCCGATGTATTATAACTGTGCGTCACTGTGTTCATTGTGCTAAGGGAAAGAAGTGGCAAAGACAATTAACATATCACTTATTTCTATTAATTACAGGCATTAAAACCGACATGTTGCTGATAATCTTTTTGGGTCTAATCGCCAAGTTAGCGTTGGTTTCCTACGCCTGCGACGTTGGAACTCAGGATGTGAAGAATTTTAATTTTCCTAAGGTTGGTATTAGTGTATTGACATGATACCTGAAACAAGCAGCTTTTAAAACTGCTGCTTGGTTTTTTGTTTTATTTGTGTTTCCATTAACGATAGTTCAGTAGAGGTATCAGACTCAGTACTTTTGTGTAATTGAATGAATTAAGAATAATTATTAGATAAATATACATCAAACATTTTATAACAAATTTTAGCCGATTTCATAAAATTACGAATTTGGATTAATTTATCTACCTTATCTGTATTTCTGTTGCAACAACTCGGAATCCACTCGAAGAACTGTCATGTAATTTAATATTTGAATATTTATCAAAAATCTTTTATCAAAATATCTCGTCAGTTCTTCTTAAAATAAGAAATATTTCATGCACATTCTCTACAAAAATTAATGTAGCTCTTTCGTTGTTTAATTTTTCTACAACATTGTCTTATTTAAAATAAAGTAAAAGAAACACGGCATAGGAAAACCTTCCACAGATGTAAACATAATACTGTGCATGCGATTTGCATGTCGGGTACCAAAATTCACAAGGAAACAATAAGAATATTTAACACTTAAAGAATGTCAACAGCAACAAAAGTAAAGCGAAAGAACTTCAATTTTACGTTTATAATATGTTGTTGAATCTTCTAATATTCTTGGTTGAGATTTGATACAAGACTCCATTACCAGCTGCTCACGATAACAGCTGATACAATTCCCTCCACACAACTACATGTTCAGGAGACACGGATTCATAACTCTCGATATCTAAAACGAAGAATATGCAGTCAGTAAAGTTAAAAGCTCTTAAATTTAAGAACTTTCACTCAACAGAATTGTGTCAAAATTTCGTGCTCTTACAGTTTGCAGGTAATCGAACTTGGCACGTGATATTGCACTCGTCCAACGCATTCGATAACAATATTGCCTGTGCTGATGCCACATATAGTATTCCAAACGGAAACACGAGCTTAAGTGCAATCGACCTATATATTATGAGGTGGGTACTCTTTCTTCACGACAATTTGCGGCGGCCAATTGACAAAATGAGTAAGATGGAATTACTGTTCACGGAATTTTGTGGGCCGCAATGATATGGCGTTATATCGGGTTTTGACTGTAATTACTTATAATAATATTTCCAAATTTCATCTGTTTACATTTAGCACAGTATTCTCTTCATAGTTAGAAGGCACAGATTTTGCGGCCTTAATTTACCGAATGTAACGTCAATTGATATAAAAGATAAAAAGTTATGAAATTACATAATAAAATAATTATCTTTCTCTATATCAGTAAACTACACTAGTATATCGCTACACAGATGATATTAATATCACTCTAAAGACGGCACCAACATGGAGATCCAACAAAAATACATCCACTAGAAAACCTAAAATAAGAATGTAGAAAAACATGCCCAAAAATAATTTTGAAGTCAATTTATAAGATTAAAATATAGATAAATCTTTAATTAAAATGTGGGATATACAAAAACTAACAGGTTGTACGGTAATTCGTAGAGCATAAATGTAAAACGTCCAGTTTAAATTCAATTTCGCAGTACATAACTCAAATTATAGAATAATTCATTTTGTCTATTTAAAATAAAGTTATAAATAATTCTCTGACAATTTACCGTTGAGTGAAATGCTTATTTTATAAATAAATCAGGCATACAATTTTAATTCTAGTTAAGTGTCTCATGAAATTCATCAGGGTTTCCATACTGTGTCACAAAACACTAGGTGTTCCATCGCCTAAGACGTTAGTTTTTTTAAACTGGTGTAGACGCCTCCCAACCTAAAATTAAAAGCTGAAAAAATGCTACAATAAGGTTGATAATCTTTTGTCTCTCCGCAACCAATGCTTCAGCAATAGCTGATTATATACTCATAAAGTCCCAAAAAAGATACTTGAAATTTGTCGAATTATTAAAATCTGATTTTCCTTACACCAACAACTGGCACTCTAATTGTGTGTGCGGAGTCGAGTCGAGGCCAATCCAGACGAGTCAGTCTCAAAATGCCTCGGCACGGTGTCTGTGGCTTACTCAAAATGGCCGCCGAGGCAGTGCGTACACACCAGCAGATTCGAGTCGAGTCGAGTCGAGTCGAGTCCCACTAGTCCTGCCGCGACAAGAGTCATGATGCCGCATGTTTAATTTTCGTCACTCAGAATCCAGTGTTCGGGCGCGACGGAAGAAATGGATTTAGAAAAAATTTTATTTTTAGTTAAGTAACACTAAGAAATTTACGAGGCCTCGTGTTGTGAACACCGGAACCGGGTCTTAGTTTGATGATGATGGCGTTCATAACAACAAAAGAAAACACAACCACAAAAACCATATTAATATTCTTATTGTTATTAGGCATTCTATTTAAAGTTTTTCTACATTACATTTTGGCTTAGTAAAGAGTTATAACTGACTTTCAACTGGCTTCAAATTAAGGAGAGTATTATCTGTTTGAAGTGTATTATTGTTATTGTTATTATCATCATTATCATAATCATTATCATTATCAACATCATTGTTTTAACCAAGGGATAAGTGAAAGAAGGAATTAATAAATTCGACGGAATATGCTACTCTAAATAGTTTCTTTATTTTAAGTTAATTGTATTCATATTACTTTCATGGCTTCAGGGGAAAGCAACATCTCCTATAAAATACAGTGGGTTACATATTCTTGTACCCGGAATATTTTTAAATGTGGAACATTTAAGTCACCAGAACTAAACGTCTTTGAAATCTTGAGTTACTAAAAACACTGCTATCTTTTTCACGTCCGTATGTTCCTACATCAATCAGTGTGTTGCAGCTGTTTGCATCAGCCACACCTAACAAGTTCATTGGATGACCGTATTTGTAATTAAAATACAATGATCAGACGTTTGGTGAGCATTTGATGTGGCAGTGTTTCCAATCTTTGCTTCCTATGAAATTAGACATTTTACAAACTTCGTTGTACTCATCTGTAATTCGCAGCCATTCTTCCGAAGTAAGGTCTGTTATATATATTGGTTACAGTATCTTCCAAATGGCTTTTCCGTACTCGTGTACAATGTCCTGTGCACTATTCTTTCCAACTTGAAAAAATTATCCTAAAATAAACAAATAATTTCCCACTGGCAAGACATCTGAAAAATTTATTTTCTCAGATTCCCAGAAGTGTATGGAAAAGTGACATAACTTAAGTAGTAACGTTGTGAGGGAAAGAAGAAAATAAAAATTGTAACACAAGTGAGGCTACCGTGAAAGGGAAGTTACCATATTGTATCAGGCAATTTTTGGAGTACTACTTCCGTCGTATAAATATGTAAATGTTCCAGAGAGAGATAATGTAACTGAAGTTTCATTCACTGATACAGATGAAACTGAAATGGGCAATTCTGAAAAACTGGAAGGAGAAAATTTAATCCATGACGAGGAAACGGAAGGAGGAAAGAGTAAAACACAGCAGCCAACAGGAATTAAAAAAGGATGGAAAATAAAAAAATTAACTTCTATTGATATAGGCAAAATACTTGGAATCCTTGACATAAATCAGTAAGAAATGGAGGAGTTCCTGGGTTCGAATATCAGTTAAAATTATAATTGAACAAAACAATTGGCTGCTATATATATATATATATATATATTTATAATTGAAGAAATAGAAGGAACGAAGAAATAAAGAATGTTCCTATCTAGGGCACTATTTAACACAAAAGCGTAGTTCCAATATTATCGAGAAACCCTTCCTTGCTCCTACAGATTTTTATAGTGCATACCTCAAACAATGTGCAAGTCCTTCTTCAGGTCAAATCGCCTTCCTGTGGTTGGTGTTTTGTTTGGTATTTCCTCTCTCACGCATTGTGACAGCCGGTAGAATTGCTCGGTGTTCAATCCAAAGGGTCATGAAATTTCTCTTCATCTTCTTCAATATCCGGTTATAAATGGCTAAATATTCCGAATAATTAAGAAGCCCCATCCTTCTCCTCATAATAGTGTGCAAAAAAAGCATGTAAAAATCTTCCATCGCTTTAGAATTCTTTGATTGTTCACTGTTCCAAGAGCACTAAAAACCCACTGGAACTCGCGAAGACTTGGATGGACTCGACACAGTCAGTGTCACTTCCGTGATTCCAGAGTCTGATTGGACTGGATTGGACTCGACTCGACTCTGTTGGTGTGTATTCACCCTAAATTTAAACGTACTTGTTGCATTATTGCGAAGGAAAAAAGTCCTTCTAGTTCATTTTAACACTTAAAATAAGCCAGGGTTTCAAGACTTCCAAACAAAAGAAGTCAAATTCTCAAAACAAATTGCCTCTTTACATATTTATATATAACAAGTTGTGTCTAATTATCACCCTCTTGGTTCTACAGCGCACAACAATACATTACTATCAATGGCACTGCAACAAACTGGAACAGTAATGGATATTATGAAGTTTACCAATCAGGGCGTAAGTATGGGTACAAATGTTTGACAAAGATCGACCTGGCATCACCAGGACAATGTAAATATTTACGATCATGTTTCTGTTTATAAGTGCCGGACGTTGTGGTGATAATAAAATATATTGTGAACATATCTTGTCAATGGCAAGCATATAGAAAAAAATTCCACAAACCTTCCAAATTATCAAACAATTTTCTTCCTATGATAACCTGAACTCAACCCAGTTATTGACGAGAATACTGTCTGAACTAACTCTAAACAGAAATTCGGCTTTAAAACTGCGGAATAGACTTGTTTAGCTCAACTCAATACTATTATTCTATACTATTTTGTTGAAAATTATGAAATTTTATATGAAGAGTGTGTATAACAGGCTGACAAAAATTTTAAATATGTAAGCTAATAATCTAAGCACGCCTACGAAATTGGGGTAAATATTGAATTCGATTGATATGACGGTGAATGTTAAATATGTAGGTTTTTAATCATTAATTATTCTTTGTTGGTTTCAATTCATTCTTAAAAAGAAAACAATTTGGCTTTCTTCTTGAACAATATTTTACTCTGTGTAAAACATATTTTTTTTCTCTCCATTGAAATAACCTAACAATCAAACTAATAGGTAATTAATTTCTCAAACTCCTGTCTGGGTGTTTCAGGTTCAAATCCAGACAGATATTGGAAAATTTCTATCAAGTTTTCCGCTTCATCAGTAGCACAAAGCAGTGTTTTCCTACCTTTACTTTTTAGCCAAACAACCATCATTATCCTATAATAATATTATTCAGAGCAGGGTAACGCTGAATTTGGTAAAGTGAGATTCAAGCGTTTGTAGTCTCTACCCGCCTCACAAAAAAGACGCCAATTTAGGAATTGTAAAAACAACCTCTCTACATAACATTTACATGTTTCACATTTGCAGCAATGTTAAGTGGGAAATACTACGTCATAGCAACTGACTACGCTCATTACACCATTGTCAAGGTCTGCCCCTTCGCATTAAACACAAGTAAGTACGTGTCTTGTGAAATAAATAACAAATGAACTATATCAAGCCCTTCACAATTTTTTAACATGTGGTTTTTAGGTTCGTGAATGCTGTCCGTCCATCCATCAGTCCGAATCGTATTAATTTGCTCCCATTGGACAGATTTAAAACAAAATTCATTTTTGAGAACTTTTACGGAATTGTGCAGTAAATTCAAATTTGGCAAACATTTGGCATGTGTAATGGATATTTTACATAAAGACAAAATAATATTTAAGTCAATATCTTACAGAAATTTTCTTGCAAAAATGAAAATCTTCCGAACCAAAAAGTAAACAAAATCAAGAAAGTCATTTTGTGTTCAATGACTTCTCTTCTCAAAATCCCGCTTCCCGACGTTCTCCAGTACAGTCCCCTAAGACAAACGTCAACCACTTCATAGCGCTACAGAACGCTATATGTAGCCACACGACGTATTTGTACTGCAAGTCTATAAGAAAGAATTGAATATAAGGAACTGTACTGGAGAGGGAAAATTTTGGAGTGGAGGAAGATAAAAATACGGTAGAAACATGAGAACATATCAATAATCACAGATTAGTCAATTCTACACCAAAGAATTTTGTCTTATAATTCCCGATTATCTGTTTACAGCGGATGTTTATGTGGGGTTTCGAAGCGTACAACCTCAGAAAGGGATATGGAACAAGGTTATGAAGGAACTGCAGGACAACAACATAGATGGCAGCCAGTTAGTGAAACGAAGGGCAGATAACTGCCAGCAGGCATAGTCGTCCACAATAGGAGGAATTTCAGCCTGGAAACACCGGAGAAGAAAATGGGAAGTGACCTTACCCTATTTTAGACATTCTGGACAACTGAATGTATTCCTTGTATGCTATCTGTTGTGACAGAAATAGAAATTGTATGCAATTGACGTAAATATCACACATTTGTTTTTTCCTCACTTTGAGCCTTGGAATGAAGATTTAAAATAAATGGGAATTATGTCTGAAGTTGACGAAGTTCCTTGTATATATTTAGAAATTTACGGTCAGGACTATCCTGGATCGGTTACCAAATATGTGCCACAAAACATCTCTTAACCAAACCGTCCTTTCTGCTTGTCACGCAAT
>Ga0123355_10020863_pt1 | contig 10474 bp, 12 predicted proteins | sample TergutEmb28metaG_3_FD_89872 | JGI IMG/M metagenome (GOLD analysis project Ga0123355, IMG submission 89872) | Embiratermes neotenicus P1 segment gut microbial communities from Petit-Saut dam, French Guiana - Emb289 P1 | ecosystem: Host-associated > Arthropoda: Insects > Digestive system > Gut ... | reverse complement strand
TACTGCATGATATTAACCTTGCCTTGCGTTTTTGCGATAAGTTTTTGTTTTTAAAGCATGGAAGCATCTACAAATATGGCAATGAAGAGGTCGTTACCGAAGAGGCACTGGCCAATGTGTATGGAATAGATTGTACTATAGCAGAAGTGAATGGACGAAAGGTGATAGTCATCAACTAAAACCGCTTTTCACCAAAAGAACAAAATCGAAAGGAGCAATAAATATGAAAACTTTGTACTTAGAATGCGGCATGGGCGCAGCAGGCGACATGCTGATGGCGGCACTGCTGGCACTGCACAAAAATCCGGAGGATTTTCTAAAACGACTTAACGCCGTTGGTATCCAAGGGGTAACGGTCACAGCCAAGCCGTCTATAAAATGTGGCATAACCGGTACCCATGTCAGTGTAAAAGTGAATGGCCAGGAAGAGCATTCGCACGATCATCATGGGCATGACCATCACGAACACAGCCATGCGCATGACCCCCATAGCCACCATGACCATGCACATGGTCACGAACATCATCATGAGGCACACAGCCACGATCATGCACATGATCACACTGCGCACCAGCACAATAGTTTTGCCCATATTGAACATCTGATTGGACATCTGCATATATCAGAATGCGCAAAGCAAAATGCAGTGGCGGTATACCAACTGATTGCCGAGGCCGAAAGCCATGCCCATGGCGCACCCATAAGCCAAATCCATTTTCACGAAGTAGGCGAGATGGATGCCATTGCCGATATCGTCGGTGTCTGTATGTTGATGGAGGAGCTGGCGCCGGAAAAAATCCTGGCCTCCCCGGTGAATGTAGGCAACGGCTATGTGCGCTGTTCTCATGGCATATTGCCTGTCCCTGCGCCTGCAACGGCTTTTATTCTGCAACATATTCCGATGTACAGCGACCAAACAAAGGGCGAGCTGTGTACACCAACCGGTGCAGCGTTGCTCAAACATTTTGCAGGCGAGTTTTGTAAAATGCCGATGATCTCAGTGGACAAAATTGGCTATGGTATGGGAACAAAGGATTTTGACAAAGCCAATTGCGTACGTGCTTTTATGGGAGAAACAGCCGAAGCCGATTATAACAGTGACGAAGTCATTGAATTAACTTGCAACCTGGATGATATGACACCGGAAGCCTTATCTTTTGCACACCAGTGTCTGGGGGATGCAGGGGCTTTAGATGTATGCATCACACCGATTGTTATGAAAAAGGGGCGGGCAGGGTATGCCCTGACCTGTATGTGTCTGGCGCAGGATCGGGAGAAAATGTGCCGCCTGATTTTCAAGCACACCACCACCTTGGGTATGCGGGAGTATACCAGCCGCCGCTACACACTTAAGCGGGAATTTGGCATTATCCAGACGCCGTTTGGCGATGTGCGCACCAAGACAGCACACGGCTTTGGTATCAAACGGTTTAAGCCAGAGCATGATGACATCGCCGCTATTGCGAAAAAGCATGAACTGTCTATACGGGATGTGTTGGAGGAAATAAATCATGAATAATACAACCAAAAACCTGGCCCTTGCCGCCATGTTTATTGCCATCGGCCTGGTGCTGCCTTTGCTGGTTACCATGCATATCCCGGAGATTGGCCGGATGCTGCTGCCTATGCATTTGCCGGTTCTTTTCTGCGGCTTGATATGCGGGCGCAAGTATGGTCTGCTGGTCGGTATTTTGATACCGCTTATGCGCAGTTTTATGTTTGGTATACCGGTTTTGTTCCCAAATGCGATCGCTATTGCATTTGAATTGGCCACATACGGCTTTATTATTGGGCTGCACTGGCAGTATTTTCATGCACGCAACCGGCAAAACATATTCACACTACTCATATCATTGATTAATGCCATGATACTTGGCCGGATTGTGTGGGGTACTGCCATGGCACTACTGCTTGGCGTCAGCGGCACCGGCGTATTTACATGGCAGATATTTATCGGCGGTGCATTTTTTAATGCAATTCCCGGTATTGTTCTACAGCTTGTTTTAATCCCGCTTATTATGCTTGCCTTGGATCGTGCAGGACTTGCCAGGTTTAACCAATGATGGCTGCGATTACCAAAGCCGTCTCCCAAGAGATAGCGGCGCTGCTTCGGGAAAAAGATTTTGTGATGATTGCCATCGATGGCCGATGCGGCGCTGGCAAGACCACCCTTGCGGCGCAATTGCAGGAAAAACATCAATGTGAAGTCATCCATATGGATCACTTTTTCCCTCAGTTGATGCAGCGCACCCCGGAGCGTCTGGCAGAGCCCGGCGGCAACCTTGACCGGGAACGCTTTCTGGAAGAAGTGATAGCGCCACTCAAGCGCCGGGAGGCTTTTTCCTATTGCCCGTACGATCCTCGTGTACATGCCATGGCAGCACCCATATCCATAGTGCCGGGCAATCTGGTTATCATCGAAGGCTCCTATAGCTGTCATCCGGCCTTATTTGACCATTATGATCTGAGCATTTTTTTGACAATTGATATGCCGGAACGCCTTCGCCGGATTAAAGTGCGCAATGGCAACGAAGGACTCCTGCAATTTCAGGAAAAATGGATTCCCATGGAGGAGCATTATTTTTCTGCCTTTAATATAGAAGCACGATGCGACCTTTGTTTTAAAACGGGATGAATGTGATATAATACTTCTCATGGCACGGCAGTAAAAGCTGTGCCGCAGTGAGGAGATGACCAAATGGGCCGATCTGACGGCACACTGGTGAAGGACATACCTGCTTTTGATAAGCTTATCCCACATATGATGGATAAGCGCTACGATGCCACCAACTTTGCCAAAATTGAATTTGACATGACTAATCTACAGGAATTTTTACGCAACTTGCGGGCGGACGGCCATAGCGTAGGCACCATGGATGCTATCATTGCGGCCTTTGCGCTGATGCTAAAAAAGCGGCCGGAGATTAATCGCTTTATAGCCAATAAGCGTGTATATCAGCGCAATCATGTATGCGTATCCTTTGCACTCATCAAAAAAGGGCCTGATCAGGAACTGATGGAAACCGCCATTAAAGTATACATACAGCCTGACGATAATTTGATTACCATCTCCAAAAACATCCGCAATATCATCAAGGAAAATAAGCTGCCGCAAACGCAAAATGCGGTGGATCGCTTTGTAGACCGGCTGATGTCTATGCCGCTTATACCGGGGCTTTGTGTGGGTATAATAAAATTGATGGATAAGTACGGCTTTTTGCCAAAAAGCATCATCGCACTCAGCCCTTTTCACACATCCATGTTTATATCCAATCTGGCATCCATACGCATGAGCTACGTATATCATCATCTATACGAATTTGGCACCACCAGCCTGTTTGTTACCCTTGGGAAGCCCGAGGGCAAGCAGGAGGATAAGACCAAAAAGATGATGACCCTTGGCGTCTCTATTGACGAGCGGATATGCACCGGGGCCGTATGGGCCAAGGCTTTTTACGAGTTTAAGCGATGTATAGAAAACCCTGAAAGATTAATGGAGGAGATTAAAAAATGAAATTTTTATCTTTAGATGCATATGCATTAAAATGGATTGCCGTCATTGGCATGATTGCAAACCACGTGGCTATTGCCTGGCACACCATTTTGCCACTTTGGCTTTTGCTGCCCCTGTATGCCGCAGGCGGTTTGACTTACGTTATCATGGCATATTTTATCGTAGAAGGTTACCGCTATACGTCCAACTTTAAAAAATACATTTCCCGGCTATTGATATTTGGCTTGATCGCACAGGCTTTTCATCCCATGGTATTGGGCAGCACTGCAATGATACCGGGAACCATTTTTCTGAATATCCTGTTTAACATTGCACTGGCACTGGTTGTCTTGCTGTTGTATGACAAAATAAAGATACGCTTTCTGTTTTGGCTGTTATTTATTGTCGCTTGTGTCATTTCCTTTTTCATGGATTTATTTTTTATGGGCCCGCTGCTGCCGCTTTTGTATTATGCAATTAAAAAAGAAAGCAAAAGACGCACACTGCCCGGTATTATTGCAGGATTGGTGTGGGGTATTTTCGGTTTATTTACGCTGATGGGCATGGCCGCTATGATGGCAAAATATCCCGTAGAATATGTACTTGAAAACATGGGGGTCGGCTTTGGGATGGAGATGGTTTATGCCATGCCAACATTCGCCATCGGCTGCTTTTTAGGCGCTGTGCTTATCAGAAATTATAATGGCGAAAGAGGCAAGCCTGCTAAATGGTTGTTTTATGTGGCCTATCCGGTGCACTTGGCGGTTATTGCGGCTATTTCATTAGGTTTAGGGTTGACGACGTTTAGTTTGTTTATCGGTTAAGTGTTGTTTTTTTTAGGGATTTGCGTATAATAATAGTGTAACATCTGATTTAAAAGCTAATGCTCAGTGCTTCGCCACTGTAAAGTGCGACTTGTATATGCTCAGTGCTTCGCCGCTGTGAGTGCGACTTGTATATGCTCAGTGCTTCGCCACTGTAAGTGCGACTTGTAATGCTGGGGCGGTTGTTAAAACCGTCCCTTATTTTATAAATGGAGCGTACTCTATGGATAAACCATTGGACTTTTATGAAGTAAGTGCAGATTACATATCATATCTATCTCAGTTTGATTCCAAAGTGCCTCAAATTGATTATTCTGAAGCAAGCAGGCATAATAAATTTTTGTGTGGGATTGTTTTGTCTGTAAAAGGGCACGACTATTTTGCTCCTGTTTCATCCTTTATAACCCCTCAACGGACAAATGTAATTATCAAAAATGAAGAGGGCCATCCAATTTCCAGCATAAGGTTTTCATTTATGATTCCTGTACCACCAGATGTGGTTTTTGTAAAGCATATAAAGCAGGAACCATCACGTGAGTATAGGCGATTGCTTGATTTAGAGTTGCGTTTTTGCTTAGATAACGAAAAGGTAATCCGCAGGGTAGCCAAATATGTTTATACTGCTGTTGTTGAAAAAAGAGACCCGATAATGGTTAAAAACTGCTGTGACTTTAAAAAGCTTGAAGCCGCTTGCGCTGAATATATAAAAAACCAAAACGGCTGATACCATGGTTATCCATTACAATTTACACAAATGCATTTACAGTTATAGTAAGTTGCGATATTATATGAGCAACAATATCAAATTAAAGGGGATATTTAGTTATGAAAACTGGCAAAAAAGGTCTTAAGCTGGCTGCATTGTTGTTTGCTTTGGTGTTTGCAGCAGGCACAGCATTTGCCGCAACAAATGGCGTGTTAGCTTTTGGCGGTACAGTGCGCATCAATAGCGTAGCGACTATTGTTGATGCAAGGTTGGAGTTTGTAAATTTATCAGCATCACCATGGGACGAGTCTGTATTAAGCGTGACTAATTCAATTTCAAATTCCAATGACGGCATTTCTCGCTTGCAGTTTGATGTTGAAATTCGTGACCCGGTAAGATTTTTGGAGATAGTGAACACGCAAGTGTCAACTCCTGCATTTGGCTTTACAGTCCAAAACACAGGCAATGTTCCGGTAAGATTTTTAGGACGTGATGATGACACCTTTACAACCGCTCACTCTGCTGCAGGTGTTACGTTACGGAATGGTACTGATCAGGTTTTCTTTACACAAGGACTGTATCACGAGCAGGCTCAGCGGCTGGGTGTTATTGCGCCAGGGCAAGCTCTTGAAGGCGATGTATTTATCGGCAGTATCATTATTGGTTATTACAATGCCGACGGCACCACAACGTTTAGCTTTTTTGTTGAGCTGCCTTACGAGCAAGTGCGATAAATTATAAATGTACTGAATTTTAAAAAGGAAGAGGATATGGGTGCAGGCCCAATTCGCTTCCTTTTTTATATGCTCAGAAAGATTTTGCACGAAATTTGGTTGCTTTTTTGCCCTTCAAAAAGGTAAAATAAAGAGGCAAATTTTACAACGTAAAGGAGTGAAGTAAATGCATCCTATGATTAAATCTTCAAGTGAATTACGAAAAAATTATAATTCTGTAGCTGAAATATGCCGTACTAAAAAAATACCAGTCTTTTTAACACGAAATGGCGAAGGGGATATGGTTATCATGGACATAGAAACATATAGCCGCAGAGAAGAAGATTTGACCATTGCAGAGCGCCTTCTGGCAGCGGAGCGGGCAAGGCTTTCTAGTACACAAGGTTATTCTATTGATGAATTTCAAAAGAACATGCGCCAAGCCGTATCGCAACCCTGCTTACGATAGACCATATCTTAAAACCGGAAAATATCGTTATATGATGTCATGTAATAAGTATCGCATTGTTTATCAGATTGAAGGGGATTTTGTATTTGTAGAGGATATTCAGGATTGTCGGCAGGCTGATAATAGGAGCTTGCTTTATTTGTTGGAGGATTAGGAAAATGCAGAGCGCAGGCAATATATTTGAAGGAAAGCAAGTTAGAGCTTTACAGGATATCGCTACGGGTGAGTGGTGGTTTTCTGCTGTGGACATTTGCGGGGTGTTGATTGGTAGCGATTATGAAACAGCACGTACATATTGGAAACATCTTAAAAGTGATTTGTTTTTTGCAGGGAGCCAACTGGTCGGAAAAACCGACCAGTTGAAGCTGAAATCTCGGGATGGAAAATTGCGTTATACGGATGTTTTGGATATTAAGCAGGTTTTGTATTTGATTCAGATTATACCGAAGAAAGAAGCGGAGCCTTTTAGGTTGTGGCTTGTGGAGGCTGCGGTTGAGGGGACTGTGGTGCAGCAGCTGGTTGCGCTTGGGGAAAGGAATGTTGAGAAGACTTTGGATGAAGTTGTGCGGGGTGATGAGAAGGTTGTGGATCGGGTTACGGTGGTTAGGCGGGTTTTGTTTGAGGAGTAGTGGGGTGTTAAACCATGAGTAATTTAGCGATTGATTATAGAGGTGTGGTTGATAAAATTAGCTGGGCTTTACCTCATGATGTCATTATTGGGTTATTAAATATAATGTATAAGCCTGATACAAAAGGTAATAAACCCACAGGAGCTAAACTAAAAAACATTATTATTAAATATGCTTATGATAATTTGAAAATAATTCCAGATAGTATGGAACGACAATACAAAAAAGCAAATCTTAATTTATCCCAAACTATTAAAGAAGATATTGTTATAGCGATTATTGCTCAATATATGGCAGAGGATATGCAATATGCATATGATTCTGAAATGGATTCAAAAACTGTTGCTGTTACGTTAGATTCATCAAATGCAGCTGGCACGAGTGGTTATAATGATGAAATCACTAGTGCAGGATATAAACGCCAAAAGGTTGTTGATGAATTAAAGGCTTTAGGATTAACCAAGCAAACGGATTTTAAAGGCGTTTTAAATGAACAAATAGAAATTGATAAAGAAAAAGGATTGGTTAAGGCTGATTTTAAGGATAATCCTACAAAAGGTGGAGGAGAAGGTTACTTTTATGGCTCTCATGCAGAGCGAGAGCTATCACATCGTACGGAGAGGCCAATAGGTGTTTCCAGGCGGATGTGTAATGAATGTGTAAATTATTTTAGAAATTTACAGTCTCAGCGGGTTGTTGCAGACCCTGATTTTATATGGATTTTTGAGGCCGATGGTGATATAAAGGTTTTTACGAATAATGCGAGCGAAAAACAGCTTAAAACGAAGATGCGCAATTTTTATAAAAAGTATGGTATTACCTCCACCAATCCCCCCTAACCGCCCGCTTCCGCTCAAAAAACCTTTCATCATAATCAAAACTCCCCTTCCGGGCATCCAGCAAAACCCGCCGCCCCATCGCACTCCTCGTATAAACCAGCTTTGAAGTCCCAACACACCGTTTCCAATGCCGATAAAACATCTCGGCATTCCCTTTATTATTAGCAAACAAACCCGGTACATTAAAATAAGATATCCTGATCCGATTTTTCACCATTAATACATATCTGGGATTATCAATCCGCCTATATATTTCCTGCACGCATTTGATATACAGGTTATTTTCATACACCGTCGCCCCGTGCAGCTTTGCACTATATAAGGTTGCCCGGTTACTCTGATTCCAGTTTACTCTGATTTTTTCAATGCGATTGGCTACCAGTCCCTTTTGCGTCTGTATTGCGCCCAGCTCTTGCAGGGCAGCTAATACGGCATCGCCTATGTTTTGCATATTTTTCACGGGATTATAATGCCCAATCAGCCGCACGATGAAGTACAGCTGCCACACAATACCCAGCCCTGCAACCACCGACTCTATAATCACTTCGCCCGCCTCGGGCAGCTCCATCCAAATGAACAGCGCAGGTATGCCAAAGAGGTAAATAACAGCAGCAATAATAAGCCCCAACATCATGCTCTGCAAATCGTAAAAGGCAAATGTCTTTAGCCGCTCTTCTTTTGCTGCATCCCCTTGCAGGGTATTGACCATTTTGATATCCTCGCCGCCAAACAGGGCTAAAATTGCTTTCCAGCGGCGTCTTGTCTCGGCTCGGTCTCTTGCCAGCTGAAACATGCGTTCATTAATCTGTTCATGTGCTTCCAGCAGCATTTGTTCATCCACAATTTCTAATCGCTCAAGGCCATTTTGGATCAGGTCTTCCGTATACGCAATCCCAACAAAGCCCTGAAAGCGGCGTTGCAGGATGTGATAATTGCTTAGCTCCAATTCGGAAAATAGCATTCGTTTATATTCGTGTCTTGTGATGCTGACCAGATGCCAGATATTTGCCACTTTATTGGGGTCGGTCTTGCTGCGGCGTATAGCTCTGCCCCGCATTTGGTTGGATAGCATAAAGGAGCCGACGGAGCTGGCCATCACCAGACTGTTTACTGCCGGGCAGTCCCATCCTTCTCCCAGCAGGGCCACGGTTCCTACTACAATATTGATTTTCTTTTCGATGACCGCTTGGGTGATGATGCCTACCAGCTGATTTTTGTATCTGTCGCTGATTTTGATTGAGACGTATCCTTCCAGATGCGTATCATTAAACTCGCATTCCGGCAGCTTTTCTTGTACAAATGGGATTAAAGCGACGGGGATTACCTTCAGGCTGCCGGTCAGGATTGCCGCCGGGGGGCAGGCTTCTGTCTGGATCAGCTTTTGGAAGATGGGAACAACGCCAATCTTGTTGTATGTTTCTTGCCCCAAGGCTTCTCTGCGAATATAATCCGTCAGGATGATCATGCTTAAATCTTCTTGCAGGTAGGCATATTCCCGTGTGGCAATGTCTACGATGCTATCCATTTTGCCGATACTGCTGGCCATTAGTTTTTTTAACGGATTACTGCCTTGGAGGGTTACACTTTTCTTTTCGGCACCGCCGATGCGGGTTAAGTCGTCTCGCAGTGTTTCTATCACCGTGCGATGATTGGCCAGCAGCGTTTGATCGTCAAATAAGATGCCTTGCAGCATAATTTCCAGCCACTCCATATTTAATGAAGGAACGGCAGCACCGCCGCCCAGCCCACGCACAATCTTTTTATCGATTGTTTCGCCAACGGCATGTAAAAAGATAAGCAAACTGCTGTAGTATTTGGGATTTTCCAGAATTTTTTCTTCATGCTCGGTATATTGGGTGAGTTCCGGCATACTGGCAAGCGCCTCAATCAACTCTCGATTGCACAGAAGTCTTTCGGCAAAATCCTGAAATTTATGTTGCATATCCAGTATGATTTTTTCTTCTTCCCGGGACAGCTTGTTAAAAATGACATAATCCTGATGGGGGCATAAATCATCTGTCGCCACCAGCTCGGGGACAGAAATTTCGCAATCCACTGGGCCACACAGGTTAACATATTTATCCCACTCACTTTTTTCCACATCATATGGCGGCGTTGCTGTCAGGGAAATGAGCTTTACGCCATCCAGTGCCTTTATGACATCGGTCAGGCTTTTCCACCAGGTGCTGCGCAGATGATGCGCCTCGTCAAGGACAATGACTTCAATTTTATTGGCCTTTAGCGCATTGATGAGGTCGTAATCAATATTGGTGCCACGGGCTTGGATACTGGTTTTGGCTGTTTCTTCTTCCGCTGCCTCGGCCTCCAATGTCTCTTCAATTTTTCTGCGGCGGTGTGCAAAGTGCAGGCCCTGATAGGTGGCCACGTTAAACCTGTTCAGGTTATAGATGTCCGTGCTAATGAAGTCCGGCACCGGATTGTCTTGTACGAATAGCGTTAAAAAGCGATCTATCCATTGGTTTTTGATCGTGAGTGTCGGCGACAAAATCAGCACATTTTTGTTAAGGCGGCGGACGATTTCAAGGCCCAGGATTGTTTTTCCTGAGCCGGGGGCTGCCACTACATTTAGTTTATCGTCATGCATATGCGTATCAAGTTCCGCTAAAACATTGGCTTGATAGTTGCGCCATGGATACTTGAAGCGGTAATTTTCTAAGAACATTTAATCCCTCTTTGCCTGAAATGCTTTTACAATGATTTCGATGGTTTCGACGGCGATAACAATCAGCACTACCGTCATAATCATCATATGAGGCCGCAAAATTGTATTTTCGAACACC
>Ga0123355_10020862_pt1 | contig 10474 bp, 11 predicted proteins | sample TergutEmb28metaG_3_FD_89872 | JGI IMG/M metagenome (GOLD analysis project Ga0123355, IMG submission 89872) | Embiratermes neotenicus P1 segment gut microbial communities from Petit-Saut dam, French Guiana - Emb289 P1 | ecosystem: Host-associated > Arthropoda: Insects > Digestive system > Gut ... | reverse complement strand
CTATTAAATTAATCCGCCCTGTTAGGCTTTTATTTACATTGGTCATCATTTCATACCGCTGTGAACCAGAAAGTATGTAGGCCCCTTTCTCCCCGGTCTTGTCAATATAGATTTTAATATATGGGAAAAGGGTTGGCGCGTACTGAATTTCGTCGATGAAGACAGGGGGTTCAAATTGCTGAAAAAATTCTTCTGGCTTTTCTAATGCAAACCTGAGTAATCGGCTGTCATCCAAAGTTAGTTCCCTGTGATTTGCAAATATTTTTTTAAGCACAGTTGACTTTCCAACTTGTCTTGCGCCGGTGACGCATAGGGCACCTTTTTCCTTTATTGCTGATTCTAAAACAGTTTCAATATGTCGTTTTATATACATGGTGGCCCTCGCTTCGTCCAATTACTAACTCTGGTTATATTATAGCCGGTTTTATGGTATATAACAATATTACTTGTCGCAGTTGGAAGCTGGCCCAGTTGTGTTATTTAATATCAAAAGCCTCACATTGTGAACCAACTACATATTTGCGACAATATATCCATAGAGGGGATTGAGGGGGTGGCCCGATGGATGCAATAGAATTTGAGAAATTTATTGAAGTCTACGAAACAGATATCTTCTCCTTTTGCCGTTATCTGGCACAAGATAGCCATATTGCCGCCGACTTGTACCAAGACACAGTGCTTGCCGCCTTCGAAAAGCGGGACAAAATTGTGCTTACCAATAACCCAAAGGCCCTATTCCTCTCAATAGCCATAGGAAAATGGCGCAATATAAGGCGCAAAGCCGGACGTAGGCAAGCAATTGCCCCGGAGACTTCTCTCTCAGATATACAGTCAGAACCAGCCACCCCATCAGAAGCAAGCCCGGAAGCCCTAGCCCTTAGCCAATTGGAAAAAGCCACTATTAGGGAAGCCCTTGCAAAGATGGATGATAAGTTCCGCATACCACTGATACTGCATTACTACGACCACATGGACATTAAAAGCATTGGGGAAATTATCAACAAACCCCCTGGCACAGTAAAAAGCCGGTTACACAAAGGCCGCGCCATACTCAAAAAGGCATTGGAGTAACGCACACACCGGCGCGCCGGTGTGTGCCCGCAGCGTAGCGAGGAAGCGAGGGCGGGCTTTGCCCAACCGAGCGGCGGGGGTTTGGGGGCAGCGCCCCCATTTAAATGAAAGGAGGATCACATGGGCGATAAAGGAATCGACAATGCACTCAAAACCTATTTCTCAAGTCACTCTCCCCCTCCGGCGGAGGTCAAAGCAAAGCTTAGGGCAAAGCTTTACGCTGCCGAGTCCGCGCAGCATCAATTGTCTGGCCCAATTATTTGGGTATGGGGCATTGTTGTATATGATATCGCAATATGCTCCGCTATAATGTTTCTACTATGGATGCTGATTGGGCCCAGCACTTTTGTTTATATAATAACGGCATATGCTGTGTTTTCTATGTTTGCAATAATGGCGATAGCCATAGCAGCCCAGATTGCTTTAAAGCCCCAAACAGTAGGAAAGAAGGCGAATTTATGGCATTATTCATAATAGGTCTATGTCTGTTTATACTAGCTATATTAGGTTTTATGACCTGCCTGGGCCTGTGGGTCTACGCTGATGCTACTATTAAAAGCGACCAGGAGCCTTTACTATGGGTTCTGATTGTGCTGCTTGTCCCTAATTTGCTGGGTCTTTTGATTTATATGTTGGTTGGAAGGACTAATAAAACAGCTACAAGCCCCGGCAAATATCTTAAACTGCTAATTGCTTCCGCATTGGCCCTTATCCCGGCTATAGTGATTTTTATTGTTGGGGTTGTGGGGTTTGCGGGTATGTAATATGAAAGGAGAACCTTATGACTTTATTTATTGTTGGTTTAGTTCTATTTATTTTCACAATTTTTGGTTTTACCATTTCACTGCTGTTATGGGTCTACGAGGACGCAAAGGTTAAAAGCGAGCATCCGCCGGCCCTTTGGGTGATACTTGTATTTTTTTCAAGCGGTATTGGCATTATCTTATATTTTATTATTGGCAGGACTAAGAAGGAAGTACCACCTCCTGGCACACACAGGGGGAAGGTAGTTGCGTTACTAATACTGCTAATCCCGGCGATTGCCTTGTTTGTGGTTGGGACTGTAAATTTTGCCCGTAATGCGGATAACTTTTTCCCCAACGCCTCTATGAGTAGCGGCTCATTTACAAGTAGAAGCGAAAGCTTTAGAAACAGCCAATGGACTTTTTCTGCCAGAAGCGCCAATGGTTGGACCCGCCGCTCCCCAAACCTTAGTGCCGAGGAATTATTGGCCTTTCATGTTTCAAGCAGCAGCGGCGATGGTGTGACCTTGCTGTTGGAGCAGGGAGAGCATTCTGAGGCAATTGATATTTCTGGCAATTTTCATGGCTATGTAGATTTGCGACGCTTCGAGCCTGGCCGCATAAGGGTGACTTTGCAATTTGACCAAGCCAGGGATGTCCATGTCACCATGCGATGGCGGACATAAACCATAGTAACATTTGACAACTAAGCCCCCAGGACGTATAATCCGGCCTGGTTTAAGACATAACAAAAAAGTCGGCCCCAGGTCGGCTTTTTTGTCATATAAATATATCAATGGGGTGATAACATGTCAGAGAAAAAAACTGTACTGACTAAGGAAGGCGAAAAGCGGCTAGAGGCCGAACTATTAGAGCTAAAACTGGTGCGCCGCAAGGAGGTAGCTGCCAGGATAAAAGAAGCCAGAGGCCAAGGAGACTTATCCGAAAACGCCGAATATGATGCCGCAAAGGAAGAGCAAGCCGAGATAGAGGCCCGTATTGGCACAATAGAAAAAATGCTAGGCAATGCCGAGGTAATAAGCGAAGAAGATATAGACAAAGACAGTATAAGCATAGGCAGCAAGGTAAAACTGCTGGATGTAGAGTTTAACGAGGAAATAGAATACTTAATCGTAGGCTCTACAGAGGCTGACCCAATAGGTGGGCGTATTTCCAACGAATCCCCCCTGGGCATGGCCCTGCTGCGGCGCAACCGCGGTGATACCATATCCGTTGAGGCCCCAGACGGGGTAATCCAGTATAAGGTGATTGATATAGTATAGCGGAGTCCCTCATTTAAAAGGAGCACATTATGAGTACAACAGAGCATCCACAAACCCAAGAGATAGACCTACACGAGCAGCAGCGTATCCGCCGGGAGAAGCTTTTGGCCCTGCAAGAAGCGGGGGCAGACCCCTTCCTGCATGTGACATACGATGTAACGGCCTACAGCCAAGATATCCAAAGCAATTTTGAGGCATACGAAGGCAAGCAGGTAAGCATAGCCGGGCGGCTAATGACCCGCCGGATAATGGGCAAGGCCTCTTTCATGGATATCCAGGATACGGACGGGCGCATACAGTCATATGTACGCCGGGACGATATTGGGGAGGAAAGCTACGCTGCCTTCAAGCAATACGATATCGGCGATATAGTAGGCGTTACCGGCCAGGTGTTCCGCACCCAAAAAGGCGAGATTTCCGTAAAGGCCGACACCTTGACCTTACTGGCCAAAAGCCTACAGGTTTTACCGGAAAAATTCCATGGCCTAAAAGACCAGGAGGCCCGTTATCGCCAGCGCTACCTAGACCTGATTGTAAACCCGGAGATAAAAGAGGTATTTGTAAAGCGTACCGCGATAATTAAGGCCATCCGGGCCTTTTTGGACGGACGAGGCTTTCTTGAGGTGGATACACCGGTGCTTCAAACCGTTTCCGCAGGTGCGGGGGGTACTGCCCGGCCATTTATGACCCACCACAACACCCTTGACTTGGATATGTATTTGCGCATTGCCCTAGAGCTACCTCTAAAGCGCCTGATAGTTGGCGGCTTTGACAAGGTATACGAAATGGGCCGTTGCTTCCGCAATGAGGGCATGAGCACAAAGCACAACCCGGAGTTTACCATGCTGGAGCTATACCAGGCCTATACCGACTATCACGGTATGATGGAGCTTACAGAGTCTCTGTTCCGCCAGGTAGCCATAGATGTACTGGGCACGGCACTTGTCCCCAACTCCGGTCATATCATAGACCTGGAAAAGCCCTTTGCCCGGCTGACTATGGTAGAGGGTGTGCGCCAATATGCCGGCGTAGACTTTGACCAAATTCCAGACCTGGAAGCAGCCAGAGCAGTGGCGAGGGAGCATAAAATACGCTACGAGTCCCATCATGGCAAGGGCAATATATTAGAAGCATTTTTTGACGAATATGTAGAAAAAAACCTAGTCCAGCCCACATTTATAATGGACCACCCAACAGACATATCCCCCCTAACAAAGCGCAAGCCCGACAACCCAGAATACACAGAGCGCTTTGAGCTATTTATAATGGGCAGGGAAATGGGCAACGCCTACTCAGAGCTAAACGACCCAATAGACCAGCGCCAGCGCTTTTTGCATCAGGAGGCACTACGGGCAGCCGGTGAAGACGAAGCCTCTATGACAGACCATGATTTTATTATGGCCCTGGAATACGGTATGCCCCCGACAGGAGGGCTAGGCTTTGGGGTTGATAGGTTGTTTATGTTGCTGACAGATTCCCCATCGATACGTGATGTTATCTTCTTCCCCACTATGAAGCCTAGGGAATGAGGATATATAGGAGATGGAGCGCTTTTACCATAAGTATCAAAACTAAAAAAGTGCTCGGCAAGCGCAACAAAAAGACATGGGCTGCTGTTTTCTCATGTTTGGAGATGTGGCCCTGACATAGCTATTCTTTAAGCTTGCGGATAGCGTCTTTATAATTATCCTGGCCAAACAGTGCCGAGCCTACTATAAAGTTGGTAACTCCAAGGAGTGCCAACTTTTTTATATTGTGGGCGGATATGCCGCCGTCTACGCATAGGGTAAAGCCGTGCTGACTGGCCAGCTTGCCCAAGGCCTCTATTTTGCCAAGGGTTGAGTCCATAAAGGCTTGTCCGCCAAAGCCTGGGTTTACGGTCATCACAAGTACATGGCCGCATAGTGGCAGTAGGCCCGCCACCTCTTCTACTGTGGTGCCGGGGTTTATTGCAATGCCGGGGGAGGCACCTATTGCCGCGATTTTTGCCAGAGTAGAGGAGGCGTTTGCGTCTGCCTCTGGGTGTATGAATATGATATCGGCACCTAAATCCCGGAAGAGCTGGACATGCTTTGCCGGGTTATTTACCATGAGATGAGTACATATTGGCAGATGGCTATGGGCCTTGATGCATTTTACTATTTCTGTGCCGCAACCGAAGTTGGGTACAAAGCTCCCGTCCATAATATCTGCATGGATGCAGTCTGCCCCTGCTTCAGTCACCCGCCTTATTTCCTCGGCTAGGTTGCCGTGGTTGGCGCATAGTATACTTGGATGGATATTTATTTGCTTGCTCATGATATATCAGTGGCGGTGTATGCGCCTGGGGTGGGGTTTGCGCTCATCTCTGTTAGCATGTCTACCCGCTGGCCGTGGCGGCCCCCTTCGAAGTCGGCGTTTAGCCAGGTTTCTATTATCATCTTTGCCAGCTCTATGCCTATTACCCTTGCGCCTATTGCCAGGGCGTTTGAGTTGTTGTGTTGGCGGGATAATAGGGCGGTGTATGGCTCCGAGCAGTTTACGCAGCGTACTCCTTGTACGGAGTTTGCCGCTAGGGATATGCCAAAGCCTGTGCCGCATATTAGTATGGCCCGGTCGGCTTCGCCTGCGGCTAGCTTGTCTGCTGCCTTGCGGCCGTAGCCGGGGTAGTTGGTGCGGGCCTCGCTGTGGGTGCCTATGTCTGTGACTTGGTGGCCCATGTTTGTTATGAAGTCTGCTATTTCTTTTTTGATTGTGTAGCCTACGTGGTCGCTTGCTAGGATTATTTTCATGGGTTGATCCTTTCTGGGTTTTATGGAAAATAGTATCCTAGTTTTGTTGTAGGATGTCAATTTATAGTCATTCCCTATCCTGCGTTATCAATCATGCACCCCCATCTCCGTAACCAACAAAGCATTAAGCTCATTACCAATAAGCATAATAACCGAAATCCAATTAAGCCATAAAATCAAAATAAACACCCCGGCAATACTGCCATAAATAGCAGGATACTGGGTAAAATTAGGGATAACAAACCCAAAAACAGCAGAAGAAACAGCCCAGGCCACCACAGTAAAAATAGCCCCAGGCAACACTTGTAAAAGCCGCAGCTTCCTAGCCGGTGCCAGTTTATAGATAAGCATAGTGGCAAAGGCCATAACCACCAAGGCCCCAATGGCACTTAGTGGCCTAAATAAAACCTCTAAATCATCAGGGACAAAAATATCCCATATATGCCTGCCAAGCACCAGCATCACCAGCATCACCAGCAGCGCAAAGGCAAATAGTAGCATCAGCGCGAGACTTAGGGCCACCTGTAGCACAATCCCCCGCCGGTCACGGGTATCAAAGGCCAGGTTGGCGCTGCGGATTATGGCCCTAAAGCCGTTGGAGGAGTTGTATACGCTAAAAAATAAGCCTGCGGACAAAAGCCCCCTGCTACGGGTTTGCTCCAGGCCCTGTAAGAAATCTGACACCAAGGTAGCAACATCTCCAGGCAGTATATAGTATATTGGGGCCAATATTGCAGATGTATCTAGCTGGGTAAACCCCAGCAAGGACATAAGGAAAATAAGAAATGGGAAGAATGCAAGAAGCACCCGGTAAGTAAGGCCCGCGGCCCGCTCCATAACTTGGTCTGTGTGGCATTTTCTTGCTAGGTTTAGTAGGAATATTGCTGGTTTTTTCATGGTATGCTCCTTTATTTAGTACAAACATCATCTAGCACTAATGTGTTAGCGATGCATACAACTGTGCTGTATATTCTGCGTAATAATGGTATTATAATACAAGCTTATCTGCATTAAAGCTTGTAGAATTAATAAAAATTGAAATCTTTTTGCCTGGCGGCAAAAACCGTGAATAAAAATGCATTGAAGCCTGCATTTTTATTCACTGATTAGGAGGCCATAATGAACAATCAAATAACCATCAACATAACAGGCGCAGGCCAAACCACAGTACCCAAGGGCATTAGCCTATTGGAGCTAAGCGAGGCCTATGCCCATATTAAGCCCTTTCCATTTTTAGTGGCAAAGGTAGACAACGAGCTACAAGACCTATCCCGCAAGCTGCTATTTGACTCCACTGTAGAGTTTTTAGACCTAAGCGACCCCAACGGCTATCGGGCATATCAGCGGGGCGTATCATTTATAATGGTGTATGCCGCCAAGGCTGTCCTTGGGAAAAAGGCCCGGGTTGTGATTGCTCATTCTATCAATAAGAATTTTTATTGCGAGCTACCCGACTATCCAGAGCCTACCGACGAGCTATTAGAAAAAATTGAAAACGCAATGCGCCAGGCGGTAGCCGAAGACTTTCCAATAGAAAAACACACTTTGCCAAAGGAAGCCGCCCTAAGACTGGCAGAGGAGTTTGGCCTAGAAGACAAGCAGCGCTCCTTAAAGTATCGCCACAATTTGACCGTAAGCTTCTATAAGTTGGATTGGCTATACAATTATTTTTATGGAGAAATGGCCCCCTCCACGGGCAGGCTTAATCAGTTTAAGCTGGTAAAGCGCTCAAAGGGGTTTATGCTGCAATTCCCAGATGCTCAGCTTGGTTATGAGTTTGCGGAGCTTTCCCCTAAGTGCAAAATCTCAGATGTCTTTGAAGAAGCCAACCACTGGGCACGGATAGTAAACGCCGACACAGTAGGGGCCCTAAACGACAACCTATGTAAAATGGGCAACGGAATGATAATAAGAATAGCCGAGGCCCTACACGAGAAAAAAGTAGCGGCCCTGGCAGACAGAATAATAAACGAGCACCGGCCAATAGTGCTAATAGCCGGGCCAACCTCCTCTGGCAAGACCACCTTTGCGGCCAGGCTAAGCACCCAGCTAAGGGCGGCAGGGGCAGTACCCCATGTAATAGGCCTAGATAACTATTATCACGACAGAGGGGATATAAAAATCCCAAGAGACGAGGACGGCAACGAAGACTACGAAACCATCAAGGCAATAGACACCGCGCAAATCACAAAAGACCTGCAAGCCCTACTAAGAGGCGAAAGAGTAGAAATCCCCAGCTTCAACTTCCTAACAGGCAAGCGGGAATACAAGGGCCGCTTTTTAACCTTAGCCCCCCAGGATGTCCTAATACTAGAAGGCATACACGGCCTAAACGAAGAGGTAAGCGAAGGGGTACCCGCCCAGGATAAGTTTAAGATATTTATATCGGCCCTGACCCAGATTAATATAGACGACCATAACCGCATCCCCACAACAGACACCCGCCTTGTGCGCCGTATAGTGCGAGACTTCCAGTACCGGGGCACCTCTGCCGCCGAAACCATAGACCGCTGGCCCTCTGTGCTGCGGGGGGAGGGGAAGTATATCTATCCATATCAGGAGGAGGCAGATGCGTTCTTTAACTCTGCCTTAGTATATGAAATGTGTGTGCTAAAACAGTACGCCGAGCCACTGCTGTTTGATATTGCCCAAGATGCAACCCAGTATACAGAGGCCCGGCGGCTGATTAAGTTTTTAAGTGCGTTTTTGTGTATGCCTAGCGAGAATATCCCGGTTAATTCTATCTTGCGGGAGTTTGTGGGTGGGAGTTGTTTTAGTCACTAGCTATTTAAAATGACTCTCCGTTATAACATCACGGCCCTTGCTTGTCTACTCCCCTCGTAGCCTCCTAATAACCTCAAGGGCCGTTGTATACCTATCCACACTTACATATTCAGGTATAGAATTACCGCTCCCAATTGCCACGCCATACCCCTTTGCGGCGCATACATTGTATGCATTGGTGGTATATTCCACGATATCACAGGGGTTTACATCACAGAGGGCATCTGTGTCTATGCCGCCAAAATTGGCTATTCTTGTGCCGTAGTCATCTATCCATTTTGAAAAGGGCGCAATAGCATCTTCATTGGAGTGCTTTGCGTTTATACCGGCAACGGTTATTAAATCTTCCATTATATTAAAAATATTGCCGCAGGAGTGCAAAACGAAGGGCTTGTTATGCCCGTGGATAATATCTGCAACGCGCTTGTACTGGGGGATAATATGCTGGCGGATATCATCTGCTGAAAGCAAGGTAGAGGACTTGAAGCCTAAGTCGTCTCCCATCCGGCATACACAAAAGATATCCCCAAACTCTGGCAAGAAGCGGGCCCAGATATCGCATAACATGTCTCCTACCTTAGTAAATAGGTCTTTGTATAGGTCTTCGTCGTCGGCCCTTATTAAGCACAGGTTTTCGAAGCCTACTACATCCTGTACGCATTCGAAGATGCCGTTGCCTACACCCCCTGCGGCCTTCATGCCTTCGGGCATTTGCTGGCGTAGGGCTTTAAAATTGTCTGTGAAAGCTTTAAAGAAGATGCTTGTAATTTCTTCCCAAGGGTAGGCTTCAAAGTCTTCTCTGGTCTTTATTACGCCCTCTGCTATGCCGCTTAGGGCACCGCTTCCCGGCATTATTGGGCCTACGCAGCCTTCGTAGGAGACGCAGTCATAGCCCAAGTCCTTGAAGTAGGCGCAAAAAACCCGAAAATACTCTAGTTTGTCGGTATAATCGCCGGCTATTAGGCTTGCGAATTTCTTACCTGTTAGCTTTTCCATAAAGGTGTCGTTGATGAAATGCTCGTATAGGGGCATTCTGTCGGACTTGCGGTTTAGGGCCGCGTTTAATAGGTTTTGGTAGTCTGGTTTAAACATGATTTAATTCAGCCTCCTTCGTTAATGGAAAAAATGGTATACTAAGGATAACTAAGTATTGAGTTAAACGCAACAAAGGTTTATTTTATATCAAAATGCGAAAGCATCTAATATGAAGGGTGGACAACCAATGCCAGAATATATGACAAACTGGGATAAAACTAAAAAGCGCTTCGAGGCCTTTTGGCAAGGAGAGATAGTAGACCGGTGCATGATTTCCGTATTTGCGCCAAAAAAAAGCGCACCACCCCCTCGTCCATACCCCACCACCAAAGAAGGCCAGCTAGCCCACTGGTATGACGGCGAAACAGTGCTTAAGATGTACTTGGAAGGGTTTGAGCACACATACTTTGGCGGGGACGCAATGCCCAGTATTTTTGTAAACACAGGGGCGGCGGGCCATGCAGGGTTTTTTAAGGGCAGCAACTTTGATTTAACCTCCAATACCGTATGGTTTGAGCCATTTATCCATGACATTGAAAAGGATAAGCTGGTCTTTGACCCAGATTCCTATTTATACAAAGCCACAATAGCCCTTGCAAAATACCTAGTAGCCGAATGCAAGGGCCGGTACTTTGTGTCCATGCCAGACACCACTGGGGACTTAGATGCCTTAGCCCATATGAGAAGCAGCGAAAACCTGCTAGTAGACATGGTAGAAAACAAAAGCTGGGTAAAGGACTCCATGGCCACTATAGCCCAGGTGTGGACCCAGTACACAACCCAAATG
>Ga0123355_10020861_pt1 | contig 10475 bp, 8 predicted proteins | sample TergutEmb28metaG_3_FD_89872 | JGI IMG/M metagenome (GOLD analysis project Ga0123355, IMG submission 89872) | Embiratermes neotenicus P1 segment gut microbial communities from Petit-Saut dam, French Guiana - Emb289 P1 | ecosystem: Host-associated > Arthropoda: Insects > Digestive system > Gut ... | reverse complement strand
GAGTAGAGTATGGCAGGAATTGGACTATCGCCTCGATGTGTGCCGTGTGACGAAGGGTGCATACATCGAACATTTGTAGGTATGTGCCATAAACTTGTTGAGTTACTCTTTCATTTCTACTAGTAATTATAATTCTGTTCACCATACTTGTGAATATAATCAACTTCAAAGCCGCTCCAATCATTTTGATACACCCGGTATATTCAATCGCTGAGAAATGGTTCTTCCACCTAACCAACACACTATGGCATTCTGCAACCAAATCACCTTTATCATCCTTTACTGTATTAGTTATAGGCTGGTACCCCTTCTTAAAGTCACTGATGCCCCTAAAGAAATTTCTTTTATTTTTGACCTTACTGTTAGTTTCAAGTGCCTCAATTTTAACGTTCAGATATCCCCTTCTTTTCTTTCCTGAAATGTCCACTAGCTTCACGTCTTACCTTATTTGGACTACCTAAATTGCTTTGGTTTGGATCCTGTAAGCACTTTATTGTAGCCTGCTTTCTTTGGTCCAAATACCGTAAATATTCTGCATCAACCCATAGTTAATGCTGCTTCAATTCGTACAGAACTAGACTGTCTTTAACTGAGGTTTTGACATTCTCTTTAATGTTCTTCCAAGCCCTAATTACGTCCTCGCTATCATTTAAGTTCTTCATGGCTTCAAGCCTGTTTGAGATCTTAATCTGACACTGTTTCCTAACCTCCAGCTCGTTTAGCTTTCTGAGATTAAATCTTTTCGTATCAAACTTCTGTGTTACTTGTTTACTTACTGCCAATGTTGCCCTAACATTTCCAACCACTACATAGTTATCAATATGGCAGTCAGTTTCACTGAAAGATCGCACATCGAGTACACTCGAATGCCATATCCTATCTATGAGTTTGTGATCAATCTGGTTTTGCGTCTTCCCATCAGGAGAAGACCAGGTGTACTTATGAATGTTTCGGTGCGGGAACACGTACTCTTAACAATTAGGTTTTTTGATGTGGCAAATTTTACTGTTCTAACAGGATTACCGTTACTAACCTGATGTAGACTCTCATTCGCAATTGTTGGTTTGGGAATATTCTGTCTCTCCACTGTTGCATTAAAATCTCCTAACAGAATTTTCACGTGGTCAGATTCCTCATTATACTGTCTTTTCAATCATTAGTTTTCTTCTCACTTGCGACATGCACATTCAAAACAATGATATTAATCCAGCAGCCTCTTACAACTATGTATGACATCTTATCACTAACAAAGTCTACTCTCTTAACTGTTGATACTATTCTGTGGTGTACAAAAATACCTGTTCCCAATTCACGATTTTCATTTCCTTTTCAATAGAAAAATCATAATCCCCTGTACTTACAGTGCCCCTGTTGTCCCACCTAACCCCCTGCACACCCACTAAATCTAATTTATACCTCGCCAATTCCCTCGCTGCTGCTGTAAGTGAACCTGCCCTATACAGGCTCCTTACATTCCATGTACCAAATCTCATATCCCTTTGCTATTGCTTATCTCGTACCGCAGGATCAGTCCAGGCACAAGGCACATGTATCTGTTTCATAGCATGGCCAATTTAAAGGTGATGAGGCGTTGTTGACACCTCCCCCAGCACCACAAGTTGGAGGACCATCCCTTGTCTGCTGTCCGCGGCTGTTTATTCAATATATTCGCTGCTACCCTACACACTGGATGGCGCTCCTCCAACCGCAAACTGTCGAAGCACCATGCCTTGGTCACAGGGACCCGCTTTTCACGCCGCAAGTTTGTACATGTTTTCCAAAAATCTGGAAGCCATCTCAAAAATATAGAGCTATGTGGGTGACATATGACAAGTTCCATGCTGCCGACCCACAAATATGAGGTGACATAGTAAGAAATCCAGTAACCCGGGAGATCTGGTGGCTGGGATTCCTTTAACCTTGTGAAAATACAGTTCACTATTTGGGCCCGTTCGTTACGATCTGTATCTCGGAAGCTAATAATGTTCGCACAAAAGCCTATAAGAAGGCTGTTTATTTTAGGATGGAAAACTCGGGAAAACTGCTTAATTCTGTTTGTGTTTGAATGTGTCAGTTTTTTCCCTTCTTTGTTACGCATCTTCTGTTACATTTTAAAAAACAAAACTTTCGTTCGGGAAAACACAAAATATCAGGAATGTGTTGACGTGGTAGTGCCTAAGTAAAACAAAGCTGCGCCGCAGCGGATTGGGTTCTATAGCATTATAAAGTACAATACAAGTTTTGGAAAAAATTCCCTTTGCCCCCAGCAGAGGGACGCATGCGCCTTCCTATGCAGGTTAATGGTTGCTTCTTCCAGTTCACCGGTTCATATCTCTGGGGTTGCTGTTAACTGGATGTGTCCCGATACGTTCCTCTTAAGCCGGTGGTTCTTGACCTGGGGTGCATGTAAAATTTGAGGCTTCAATGTGCGTGTTGGGGGTGGGAGGAATGCCAATTTATTTTTTAAAATTTACTATGAAATCAAAATTAATATTTAATTCTATTTCAGTCTGTAGTTAGGCTTTATTTGGTTTAAAAATCTGACTTAATTTACAGTTTTTTTAAAGGGCTCGATAAAATGCATGCCATAAAACTGAGGGCTACGTTTTGTAGCCTACATCGGTGTTGCGCGATGTCAGTTACCTTTCCCACCGTGCATAGTGCGACTGCCTTAAGGACTGTGCTATATCGAATGTCTCTCTTACTTCCAGCCAAGTTCAAGGGCTGTTTTTTTTATGCACGTTAAATCTCCTTATGACAGCACTCTTAATCTCCTGCTGATGTCAGAAATTCAAAATATGAGACTGGGACAACACCTAGGAGCGACATACTCGTACCAGATTTCGTGAATTCCTCTTTATTGGTCGTAAAACGTATTTGTGGAGAGAAATGCAGAAATGAGCACATAAACACAAATTATAAGCCTCCTTTGATGGACGTGTTTGAGAAGACTTATTGGTTGATTTATGATTGTGTAGTTTAACCTTTATCCTACTAACGTGGAGAATAGGGTGAACTCCTAATAATGCCAGCAGATGGCAGATGGGATTTAACTTGGCGTCTAAATGGCTAAAGGAGTATAATCATGAAACAAAATGCTGTTAAAGCAAGCCTAAATATTCAATGCCTGTTATTAACCCTTATCCTGCTAACGTGGAGAATATGGTGAGCTCCTAATAATGCCAGCAGTTGGCAGGTGGGATTTAATTAGGCGTTTAAAGGGTTAAATTCGACAATCCTGGTGGCCGCGCGGTCTACAGCGTCGGTCTGCGGCCGCTCGCCTGGTGAGATTGTGAGTTGTTTGTTTCGTGGGTGTCGTGTGTTGTCGAGTATCGGTCTCTGCAACAAGCTGATCACTCGTCTAGAGGAGTCCTACCGAGTGTGTTGCGTGATTGTGTGATCTAAGAAACTCAAGAATGAGGAGGCCATGGACCGTGTGGGGCCGCAGCGCCACAGTAAAAATAATTTCGTCGGACGCAACGTGAAGTCTCGCACAGTAAAAGAATTCGTTTGTAATGTACATGTGTACAAAATTTCAGATGTGTGGTACAGATATTACACAACTGTATAGATATCGCACCACAGTACAGATGTCGCGCTACCGCACAGATGTCCCGCCACTGTACAGTTGTCGCGCCACTGTACAGATGTCGCACCGGCGCTCCACTGTACAGACGTCGCGCCACTGTACAGATGTCGCGCCACTGTACAGATGTCACACCACTGTACAGTTGTAACACCACTGTACAGATGTCGCACCGTCGATCCACTCTACAGATGTCGCGCCACTGTACAGATGTCACACCACTGTACAGATGTCACGCCACTGTACAGATGTCGCACCAATACAGATGTCGCGCCACTACAGATGTCACGCCACTTTACAGATATCACGCCACTTTACAGATGTCACGCAACCGTACAGATGTCACACCACTACAGATGTCGCACCACTACAGATGTCACACCAGTGTACAAATGTCGCGCCACTGTACAGATGTCGCACCACTACAGATGTCGCGCCACTACACTTGTCACGCCACTGTACTTGTAACACCTGAATGTAAATTTTTTCGCTGCCATCATGCTGCTTGCTTCACTTGTTGCAAAACCAATACTTGAGCTAAAGTTATGGGTGTTGCAAAATATTACATCAGGAACATATATGCCAATAATACTGCTCTCACCTCAGAAATTCGCGCATGTGACGTCGTCGTTGTTGTTGTTGTTGTTTGAAGAATTACGGATTTGCGGTGGCCGCAAGGAACATACAGATCGTTCAGTGTTTTGTAAAAATCGGACAGTTTTTTTCCAAGGGAAAAACACACAAAACGCGAAGTTCTCAGACCCTGCGTGGTGACTGTAAGGGAGACATGAATCTGGTGCTGCCGTTAACTTGTGTGTAGGGGTGGCAATGTTAATTACAGACACAGGCTGCTTGTGACGTCCGAGGCTTAAATATTGGAACAGGTACATGAATCGACATTTCTAAGTAAACACTTTGCTGTGTGCAGACCCGATCTGTCGCTAGAGACGCTGTTCAATGACAGAGGCGCTGGGCCATGCATTTTTGATTTATAGTTCAGAGGCGGCGAATAATTTTGAATTTCGATTAAAAATCCTTTTGACTTCTTTCCCCTTTATTTTGTAAAAAAAATTTTTTTTACACGAACACGGGAAGCGACGCCTACGTCGACGTCGTCATCAGTGACGTATCAAACATCAAAGTGCCTGATGTGAGTATGTTGTGTAATTTTTTCCCCTGTCACAGATAGATTTTGATTTTTTCTGTCACAGACGATTTTTGATTTTTATTTTCTCTCGTGCTTGCACATCAAAGGCTTTGTACTAGAGATTTCTTTGCCCGCAACAGTGAACTAAGTCTCTGGATTTTTCTTCGTAAACTTTCTGGTTAATGTAGACGCTCTGTCCATTTCGATACCTACTTGCCTTCCAATACGAAAGATACAGCTTCCAGTTGTATTCTTCCCTTTCCTTCGTTAACATGCTATGCTGTTGTCTTTCACCTATTCCCTACCGTGAAGGTGGGCACAACTGTGATGGAATTCAATTTTATTATATATATATATATATATATATATATATATAAAGATAAAGCGATCCCGTTACAGGCCCGGTGTGTCCCAGAGGGTGGGTAGATGCATAGCTCTACTCTTCCATGACCGCGACACTAGAAGTGGGTGAGTGGTCAGCAGCACGCCCCGGCCGTACTTTACCCCCGGGAAAGACCCGGTACCCATTTTACAGGAGGCTGGGTTGGGTGTATATATATATCCCTTTCAAATTGGGACGGGCTCAGTCGATATAGCTACTCGTTACGAGTTAAAAGGTCCGGGGTTCTAATCCCGGTGGCGGAGAGAATTTACGCCCCGGCCCTTGGGCCCAACCCGCCTCCTTTACACTGGACACCGAATCATTACCGGGGGTAAAGTGGCTGGGGCATTACGTTATCCCCACCCTTATCTAGCGCCGAGGTTAAAGAGAGAGTAGAGTCATACCTCTACTCCTCCTCCGGGCCATCATGACAAGATATAGAGTAAACTTTATCTTGTACCTCTATAATGTATAATGTATACCTCCTTCAGGTCTCAGATGCAGAATAGGTTTTCTCGAGTAACAAATTTTCGATACTTCTGAATTCATCCAACTGTGATTCTGAGCAGTACACTGAGACAGAACAGCCATGTAGCTCAGTTGGCATAGTGATTAGGCTATGTGATGTGTGACCAGATAATCGGCGTGCGATTCCTTTTTAGGGTGGAGAATATTTTTGGACAGTGCGCTGAGCACGACTCTTTGGTACACTCACACTTTGTACATTTTCTGCAGTGGATACGTAGGGATGTTTTCTGAGGGCAAGGCGGCCAGGGCCTGAAGCTAAGCACTCACCACAATCTATAAACAAAGATCAAGAAATCCTCGATCTCTACCACCAAAACTAACCCAAGTCTCAGTGTGGGCTGTAGAGACAATATCTGGTGTCTACCTCCAACCACCCTGCTTTCTGTCAGTTTACTTTTCGTAATAATGTAACCAATTTGGCGTTGAATAAAACAAGCAGTTGGCACGATGTCTTTTGATGATCTAACATTGTGTTCAAAACTTCATGCTGCACAGTCCTAAGGCACGATATGATGACCCGAAGTTGAATTTTCCGTGTTCCGAAGGAACAGTTTACCCTCCGAACAATGTGGCCTCTGTGGTGGACCGGGATAGCTCGTACGATATAGCGATTGGCCACGGGCTGGACGGTCCGGGGATCGAATCCCAGTGGGAGCGAGATTTTCCGCACCAGTCCAGACCGTCCCTGGGTCCCACCCATCCTCCTATACAATGGGTACCGGGTCTTCCCCGAGGGTAAAGCGGCCGGGGCGTGACGTTGACCACACACCCCATCTAGCGCCGAGGTTAAAGAAATGGTAGAGCTATACCTCTACTCCACCTCTGGGCCTTCGTGAACTTTACCTTTACAACGTGGCCATTGTATTTCCGTGTCACGTGGTACAAAACGCTAACTTAGCCGTTTTCTTGTTACATATTTTGGCAGTTCATTGATTTCATTCCTGTAGAATGTCAGCATGGCGGTCGTTGAGATCTTGTGAAGTGGGAATAACATTTAGGCTCTCTGATTAATACCGCGTAACTTTCTATCAGTTGCACATATTTGTTGTGACTAAGGGAGTGACTGACTGAACGAGCGGTTTAGTGAGTCACACACGGTTTGCCGTGGCTACCGGCTTCCTATATTTTCGATAGAGCTTCGTTTGCGAGTGACGCCACAAAAAGGAAGGAAGGAGACAACGGAAGGGAGTCGTGAAGGAATGTTTTGTGTTGAATGTGATGGAAGATACTGTGTCTTAGCGCTTGAATGTTGCAGTATGTTGCTTTGCTACGTGACGTCACCAGTAGTGCATGTTTAATAACACTTCTCAGACACAGGCTTTAAGCTGTTGCGCCTGCACTTTTACTGGAGCACTGCAAATTTGAGCAGCAGGGTGTATTGTGTGACTGGAATGGTTCTTAGAGTAAACAGCTATTTGTGTTTCATATCAAGTTAAGGAATGTACTGTTAAAATCGAGAAATGTGTACCCTGTCCATTATTGTCGATAGCAACGGAATTAGTCTATTACTGTCGAATAGAATCTATCTCACCTGCTAACTATTAATTGTTACAGTGCTGTCGTGGAGCGGCTCGTCAATACTTTTACGGTTCATACGGTATTCTCGGACAGACAGCCGCGTCAAAATATGCGGATTTTCCGACGTTTCGGAGTGACTTTGAAATGTCGGAAAATCTTCACACGTTGACGAGGCTGTCTGTCCCAGAACACTTTACTGACTTTTTGTCGCCACGAAAACTCCAAGATTTGTGACACACCACATTGCTGTCCCGTGCTGCTCGTAGTAAGAAATTATTTTCGTTGGAAAAGTTTGCAATTGTTTTGAGGCCTTAGAGAAGACTCCCCCCCCCCCCCGCCCTGGCCGCCACATCTTCACTAATCAGCACTGATTCGAGCACACTCAGTTCTTTTTGAAAGCGCTGCCGTGAAGCAAACGTGTACGAGAGGAAAGATGCGTCCGTCTTTTCCCCACATTGGGCGCTCACAAATTTGTCGATTGCATTAGGCCTATTGTTGGGACTTTGAGTGTTCTTTTTTTAGGCAGCGGCATGTTTGATAGGAACTGGAGTAGAAAGCCGTTACTCGAATTTGTTTACAATCAGAGGTTAAAGTTAGGTTAAGGCGCCACACTGTGTGTGATAATTAGGTCATCCGTCATATTTGTTTACATCACTTGACCGCCGGTGGCAAGGTCGTCCGCCATATTTGTTTACATGTGTCGCCACTTCCGGTCCAGAGGTCATTGACCCCGCCACCATATTTGTTTACATCACGTGACTGTGACGTCACCTCCTTCGGTAAAAGGGACGGCTTTCTACCAACTGGGAACCCGCCGTTCGATTTCTGGTAGACGCTTTGGGATTTTTCTCTTCGCCACTGCATTCAGCACTTCACTGGGGACCTGCGGCAGATTCGAGGAATCTGATCCTCCGGTCGTGATGGTGGTAGTTAAGGTCGCACGTTATATAATCCCGAAGAAAGAATAATGATACTCTACCTCCACATTGTAAACGTGTAGGTTTTAGTTTGTACAGGCCTTCTTAGGTTCGTATGACGTAAGTTGCCAACATCTGTGTGTGTGGCATCACTTTGTGTTTCTTCAGTAAGATTACACCTCATATGAATGTTCATGTGTTCGGCACAAATCTGTTTTAGTGATAAACAGGATTAATGTGATGACGGTTTCATTATACGCAGAAACACCTAGTCCTTTATTGTAAAACAAGAGATTTTTTTTTTGTCAGTGCAAGACATTTGCTTCGACTGGGCGAAAATTTGACTTATAAGTTAAATTTTCTTTGCAAGACACACTACTGCACACCTTACGTGTTTGAAGTTTAGAGTCTGTCTGTATAATACGTGACTATTCAGTTCATAATTCATAGGAAGCACCACGTCTTTAATATTATTGCCGCTTTAATAGTGCTGCATAGGAAATCATGTCTGTTTATTCCGAGGTATACAAAACACGCAATAACGTTTTCTGTAAAACGAAGAATGTTGAATGTTCAGGCAGTTTAAGGACTTAACAGAGGCTATTTATCAAGCGCCTAGCAAGTCGAGAGCTGCTAGCTTGAGATCCTGGGCTGTGGAATGGCTGATGTTGTGCAACTTTTGTGAGTTTCTGTAGATAAATGCTGAAATAATGCCTTAAAAAATCATGCAGCTTTGGTTCCCAAATTTACGGACGGTTATCTGTTATTTATCCTGTCATTTGAAGCTACGTAGATAATCTTAGAAAGTAAAATGGCGATAAAATCATAAATAAATAAAATCGTCTAAAATATATTACAACTAATCATTACCTTATAAAGGTAAAGTGATCCCGTTACAGGCCCGCTGTGGCCCAGAGGGTGGGTAGAGGTATAGCTGTACTCTTCCATGACCGCGGCAATAGAAGGGGGTGAGTGGTCAGCAGCGCGCCCCGGCCGCACTTTACCCCCAGGAAAGACCCGGTACCCATTGTACAGGAGGCTGGGCGGGCCCCAGGACCGGTCTGGACGGGCGGGCGGAAAATCTCGTCCCCACCGGGATTCGAACCCGGACCGTCCAGCCCATAGTCAGTCGCTATACCGACTGAGCTACCGGGCCCACACAATCATTACCTTATACATATAATAAACGGCGTCCGTAATTTGACTGAAGTAATTACCTAACTTTGGTGTGTTGTGCAGTTAGCGAGTGTAATTTCAGTTGTCTGGGGCTCTTCTTGCTGCGGACACATCCGATTGTCTCTTCATATCTACCCGACGTGAGCAGTGTGGCTGGTTACCTTGCAGTGTAGAAGAATTTGTGCAAGAATGTCGACTGTACAGCGAGCGACACATCAAAACACATTATTGCTTCACATTTTCTATTGTACAGTGTTTAGTAAAGCAGTTACTGCAGTTTGAACAACCGATAGACTTTCCACAAAGTAACAGTAAAATTTCTCTATTCTTACTGATACAATATTGCCATGAATTTGTAAACGGCAGCGGAGGAATACTTCCACCCATTCTTATCTTCCCTCTGGCGAACGAGCTCCCGTCACCCCTACGTGGAAGCCGGTGGATCTCCGCGGTGTGAACCTAAATATTAGGTTCACACATTTAAAGGTGGGCGTCGGTGTAGCTCAGTAGGTTTAGTGTCTAGATTATGACCTGGACGCTCGATTACTGTTAGGCCTGAGTTATTATCTGCTCCTCCAAGAGTTTTTACTGGCTCATTGACCCAGCCTCTGTTTCTAGGAAACGTATGCTCTTTCAAACGGGTAAAGCGGCCGGAGCGTGAAACTCGCCACTCACTTGCATATAGCGCCGGCATAGCTCAGTCGGTATAGCGACTCGCTACGGGCTGGGCGGTTCGGGGATCGAATCCCGGTTGGGGCGATATTTTCCCCACCCGTCCAGACCGGCCCTGGGGACCACCCATCCTCCTATACAATGGGTACCGGGTCTTTCCCGGGGTAAAGCGGCCGGAGTGTGGCGTTGACCACCCATCCCATCTAGCGCCGAGGTTAAAGAAAGGGTAGAGCTATACCTTTACTCCCGCTCTGGGCCTTCGTGGCTTGTTCTAGGGCAAACTTTACCTTTACCATGCAGGGAAGTGGCTCGGATCATAGCTGTGCAGCGTCGAATGACGGGACGGTTCGTAAATAATAATTTGTAGGGTCGCGGAAGGCGGCGTTATGATCCAATCTGAAGTGTTATTTTAACGCTTTGGGGGTGGGGGGGGGGGGGTTTTGGAGAAAATTTGGGAAAATTTGAAAAAGTTTTTGGAGTTTTTTTTTACATTGTGAAAAAAAAAATTTAAAAACCCCTCACCCCCCCCTGCTTTATATAGAAACTTTT
>Ga0123355_10020860_pt1 | contig 10475 bp, 9 predicted proteins | sample TergutEmb28metaG_3_FD_89872 | JGI IMG/M metagenome (GOLD analysis project Ga0123355, IMG submission 89872) | Embiratermes neotenicus P1 segment gut microbial communities from Petit-Saut dam, French Guiana - Emb289 P1 | ecosystem: Host-associated > Arthropoda: Insects > Digestive system > Gut ... | reverse complement strand
AAATCAACAACGCAAAGAAGTTAGAGCAATCATCCATGCCGACATTGAACGCATACAATCCGGTATTTTTCGCGCGTGGGACAGATACATTCAGCTGCTAAGTCCTGCTGCCAAAACAGCGTTAGATTACTTTGATGGGTTGGTTGTTCTCTGCGAAGGCGCACGTTGCCGCGGACGGCGTGAAGCAACACTCTGGCGTCAAGGACAAGATATAGAAACGCTTTTAGAAGCAGGGATTCCCTGCGATGAAGCGTATATTGACGACACAACATGGATACAAAAGTTAAAAGACAAACAGCTGTTATATCTCGACTCGCTGCCGTTATCCGATCACGATATATCGCCGCGGCGTGAAATAAATTTACCATGCAAGCAGCTGCCGTCTTACGGCGGCAGTTTGGATACCGCTGTCAGCGATATATTTCATTACCAAGATATTGGCAAGCGGGTATTGGTGCTGTGCGGCAGCTTAGCACAATGCACCAAACTCGAAGAATTGTTGCGAGCGAAAGGCGTAGGGCAGCTGACCGTTGAGCAATCAGCAGCCAAACTGCCGGCAACCGGTGCGGTTACGCTGACCGTCGGCGGGTTAAGCGGCGGTATGGAGTATGCCGATTTAGTTATTATCACCGAAGGGCAACTTTTTGCCGATACAACAGTCAAGCGCAAACGTGCACGCGGCGGCAAGGATTCGCGCGCGCGCATAGCCAGTTATACTGATTTATCTGCCGGCGATTTAATCGTACACGAACTGCACGGCGTGGGGCGTTTTGGCGGCATCACACCCATGGAACTTGACGGTGTGCGCCGTGATTATATTAAAATAGAATATGCCGGCACCGACAATTTATATGTGCCGGTTACGCAGCTGAACTTTGTCAGCAAATATATCGGTGCGGGTGAAGATGCCGGCATTCGCTTGAACAAACTAAGCGGTGATGCGTGGGCGCGCGCCAAAAGCCGTGCCAAAGCCAGTGCCAAAGACTTGGCGGCGGGGTTGATTGCGCTCTATGCCGAACGGGCACGCAAAACAGGATTTGCGTTTGATAAAGATACGCCGTGGCAGCGTGAGTTTGAGGAAGCTTTTTCCTATGACGAAACCAACGACCAATTGGTTGCTATCACCGAATGCAAAAAAGATATGGAACGGTCGCTGCCTATGGACCGTTTGCTATGCGGTGACGTTGGATTCGGCAAAACAGAAGTGGCGTTGCGCATGATTATGAAATGCGTTATGTCCGGCAAACAAGCAGCCATTTTAGTGCCAACAACCGTGCTGGCACAGCAGCATTTTAACACAGCCATATCACGCTTCGGGCGGTTTCCTATACGAATAGAAATGGTGAGTCGTTTTCGCTCAGCAGCACAAATAAAAGCCTCGTTATCGGCGTTAGCGCGCGGCGAAGTTGACGTGCTTATCGGCACGCACAGGTTATTATCAAAAGATGTGCAGTTTACCAAGCTCGGGTTGTTGGTAATCGACGAAGAGCAGCGGTTTGGTGTAACGCACAAAGAAAAACTCAAAGAATTATCCAAACAAGTTGATGTACTGACATTAACCGCCACACCTATTCCGCGCACACTAAACATGGCGTTATCCGGTGTGCGAGATATGTCGACATTAGAAGAGCCGCCCCGCAATCGTATTCCCGTCCAGACGTTTGTGCTTGAACATGACCCACTGCTCATCGACGATGCCATTGGGCGTGAACTGGGGCGCGGCGGACAAGTGTATTATTTGCATAATCGTGTGGAAAGCATTGATGCGGCAGCGTTTAGACTATCACAACGCCATCCCGATGCGGTTGTCGCAACCGCACATGGGCAAATGGATGAAAAACTGCTAAGCGACATGATGCGCAAAATGAGTGACGGAGAAATTGACATTCTTGTCTGCACCACTATTATTGAAACGGGATTGGATATCCCCAATGTAAACACCTTAATTATTGAAAATGCCGATACCATGGGGTTGGCGCAACTGCACCAAATTCGAGGGCGTGTCGGGCGCAGCAACCGCCCTGCCAGTGCGTATTTAACCTATCGCCGCGGTAAAATATTATCAGAAGTGGCTGTCAAACGGCTGACGGCGGTACGGGAATATGTTGAATTCGGCGCGGGTTTCAAGATCGCCATGCGTGACCTCGAAATACGGGGTGCGGGTAATATTTTAGGCGCCGAACAGTCGGGGCATATGCTGAGCGTGGGGTATGATATGTATCTCAAATTATTAGAAGAAGCGGTGCTGGAAGAAAAGGGCGAAACAAAACCAACCATTGGTGACTGCCTCATCGATATCCAAATCAACGCCGGTATTGACGAAAAATACGTTGAGTCATCCGGTGTACGTATGGATTTATATCGCCGCATTGCGCTTGTTCGGGACGAAGAGCAAGCGCGGGATATGCTCGACGAACTCATTGACCGATTCGGTGATGTTCCCAAAATGACGGCGAACTTGGTTGATGCGGCACTGCTTCGCAACGAAGCGGCAGCGGCGGGCTTTCATGAAATCGCACAAAAAGACAACCGTGTGCTGATGTACATGAAACAGCCGGATTTAGCGAAAGTCGCAGCACTGTGCGCTGACGTGCAATATCGCGGGTTATTGATGTTTTCGGCAGGTGAAAAGCCGCATTTGTCTTTAAAAATTGGTGCAAAACGACCAATAATGGAGCAAGTACGAAGTATATTGAGGTAATTGCGTAATGGCTAACAGCACAGATAATTTATATGCAGTCATTGCCGAAGACTATGGTCAACTCATGAACCATTTTGATTATGAGGCATGGGCGGCACGCTTTGAAGCAGTTACCAAAATATCGCATGGCGCAAGTATTCTTGACGTGGCATGCGGCACCGGCACACTGACAGCATTGCTTGCCATGCGAGGTTATACTGTCAGCGGCATGGATATATCTGAAAATATGTTAACGGCAGCCAAACAAGCGTATCCACAAATAATATGGCAGCAACAATCCATAGAAAATTTTTCGGTTGATACGCAGTTAGATGCTATTGTTTGCTGTTTAGACGGACTAAATCATTTACCTGACATAGAAACATTGCGATGTGCGCTATGTTGTATCAAAAACGCACTAAAGCCGGGCGGCATCTTCTTTTTCGACATGCTCACGCCCGATCATTATAGTAGTTTAGAGAACAAACTATTTTCATCCAAAGGTAAATCCATGCGCTTGAAATGGACTTGTCATATCAATGAAGATATATGCCGCTATGATTTTATCATCAAACATAAGCGCACCAAAACAAAACTATCACAACAGCAACTTATTATACGGGATATTGATACGGAACTGACACGTGCCGGTTTTTCTGTTGTATCGTCTGAACATGAAAACGGCAGACGATATATTGGATGTGTTGTGTGACACAGCAATCCGAGTTGCATTTTTGCATGAAATATAGTAAACTCATGATATTAAATAAATCGGCGAGGGAAAACTATGGGACTGTTCAGCAAGTTAAAAGGACATCTTGCGGGAGTGTTTTCCGGCAAGCTAAACGATAATTTTTACGATGAGCTGGAAGAAGCATTGCTTGCCGCAGATGTTGGCGTAACGCTAAGTATGCGCATTGTCGAAGATTTGCGTGACCGTGTTAAACGCGGAAAATTATCCGAACCGAACGAAGCAAAAACAGCATTGCGAGAGTTATTGGTTGAACTATTAGATGCCCCCGAAACGTCATCATGCGAAACTGCGCCATTGATAGTGCTGGTCATCGGTGTTAACGGCGTGGGCAAAACCACAACGCTCGGCAAACTGGCAGCGCGGTACAAGGCAGATGGCAAACGTGTATTGCTCTGCGCAGGTGATACATTTCGTGCCGCCGCCGCCGACCAGTTGGAAGTATGGTGTAAGCGCGCGGGGGTAAATATTGTTCGCCAACAGGAGGGCGCAGATTCCGCGTCAGTGGTCTTTGACGGTTTGAATGCGGCACGTGCCCGTAAAACAGATGTTATCTTAATTGACACTGCCGGACGATTACAAAATAAAGCGAACTTAATGAACGAGCTGGCAAAAATCGGGCGCGTGGTTGAACGAGAAATGCCCAATGCGGCACGGGAAACATTATTGGTTTTGGACGCAACTACGGGTCAAAACGGACTGATACAAGCGGCAGAGTTCACCAAAGCTATATCGTTAACAGGGTTGGTTGTTACAAAAATGGACGGCACGGCAAAAGGCGGTGTGGTATTTGGAATACGAGATGCCTTAGGGGTACCGATAAAATGGGTTGGCGTTGGCGAAGCTATCGACGACTTGATTCCGTTTGACGGCGTTAAATTTGTTGAGGAGATTATCTAATCGATGCCAAGTAGGCGGCAGATAAAATTGGAGCGTCTTGGAAACTTTCGCATAGTTTGCGCAGCAAATGGCGCGGAAGTTGAAAGACCGAAATTTTATCGGTCAGCCGCCGTACACGCGGCTCAGACACTAATCGATGCCAAGCGAAAAATAATATCCGGAGCTATCTAAATGAAACTTGTTATTGCCACCAACAACGAAAAAAAATTACGTGAGCTGCAACATGCGTTGGCATTACCCGGCATAGAGCTGTTAACACATCAACAAGCAGGCATTACACGTGCGGCAAAGGAAACGGGCAAAACGTTTCGTCAAAATGCGTTTCTCAAAGCACAGGCCGCGTATACATGGTGCAAACTGCCTGTGCTCGCCGATGATTCGGGGTTGTGTGTTGAAGCGCTCAACGGCGCGCCCGGCGTAGATTCAGCAATATACGGTGCGCCGCAATGCACAACAGACGCAGATAGAAATGCGTTGTTATTGCAAGAAATGTCCGACATAACAGACCGTACCGCTAAATTTGCGGCATCTTTTTGTTTAATACTCCCCTATTCCCCACCCCGCTATTTCGACGGCGAATGTGTGGGTGAAATTTTAACAGAACCACGCGGCACTAACGGGTTCGGCTACGACCCGCTGTTTTATTTGCCGCAGTTTGGTAAAACTATGGCAGAATTATCACCTGAAGAAAAGTTGGCAGTCAGTCACCGCGGCGCTGCCGCAATTGCTGTCAAGCGGTATTTATCAACCCGAAGCAATTCGTTTACGAATTGCGAGCTGCCAAGTTCAGAATTATAAGTCGACGTTTCGCTGCGTAGTGCAACGAAGCAAGAAACCAGTCGGCGCATAATTATGAACTTGCTGGTTGATAAATAGCAGCGCGACGCGAACAACAAAATTGCTGCCGCACCCCCCCGTCATAAGGAGAGCATATGCCCTACAAAATACTGGTCATTGAAGATGATGTTAACATAGCCAATCTGTTGCAGATTTATTTATCTAACGCCGGTTGGTCGGTTATCGTTGCCCATGACGGACAAGACGGCGTTGATATGTTCCGCCGCGCCATGCCGGATTTGGTGCTGCTCGACATCATGTTGCCGGGCATGGACGGGCGCAGTGTTGCCCGCGAAATTCGCGCCGACGGCCAAACGCCGATTATTATTTTATCTGCACGCGGCGAAACGCATGATAAAGTGTCTTTGCTGAATATCGGTGCCGACGATTACATCACCAAACCATTTGACAGCAAAGAGCTGCTTGCCCGCGTGCAAGCTGTTATACGGCGCAGTAAAGCTGATAACGGCAATGCCGCCGATGCTCGTGTCGAATATGATAATTTGCTCATTAACCCTGCCGCATATGAGCTATATGTGCGCGGTGAACGAATCAACCTGCCGCCCAAAGAATTCGAGTTATTGTTGTTTCTGGCAAACTCACCTAATCGTGTGTATACTCGCAATCAATTGCTTGATAACGTATGGGGTTTCGATTATTTTGGCGACAGCCGCACCGTTGATGTTCACGTCAAACGGTTGCGCGAAAAATTGGACGGCGCATCAGAGCAGTGGAGTCTTGCCACTGTCTGGCGCGTTGGATATAAGTTTGAGGTAAATGCACTATGAACCCGGAAATATTAGGATTTACCGCATCGATAATCGTCGTCATTAGCTTTGCAATGAACGGCGAAAAACGCATCCGCATCATTAGCATCATCGCCGCATCTATTTTTGTCGTGTACGGCATTATGCTCAACGCCCCTTCAGTTTGGATACTCAACGCCATCGTGCCAATGATACACATGTATAAATTATATAAGTTGCGCAAAGCAAAACTGATTGCGCAAGCCATACAAAGAGAAACAACATATGACATCAACTAACCGTGTACGTGCCGTATTTGACGGTACCATTCCGGATAAAACACCGGTCTGCGAACAAGCCTTCGCCTCCAGTGTCGCCTCTGAAATACTTGGATATGACGCTTATACCGGCTCTACCGATATACATTATTTTGAAGCGCTGTCGTGGTTGCGCGGCGATACTGCGCATGATGAATTCGTCGAAAAGCTATACCATGACGTTGTTGCCTTGCACCGAAAACTGAAACTTGACATATTCTTTTTACCTTGGCGTATGCCGCAACGCCCCACAAAACAACTGGACGACCACCGTATTCTATACGGCGACCCGGACGGCGATAACTGGCGTGTTTATGCTTATGATCCGCATAGCCGTACGTTTGGATTGGAATCCGCTGCACAAACCAATGATTGTCCCGATAAAGTGCTTGCAGATATTAAACATACTGTCGACAATTTCAACGGTTTTCAGCATGACATACAGCTTAATCCATTACTATTACGTGCCGTGAAAGAACTGGGCGATGAGTTTGTTATCAGCGGCGATGCATTTTGTGCATTACCGCTCGATGCCGGATGGCTGGAAGCATCTGTTCTCGATCCGCAGTTGCTTGCAGAGTGGTTCGCTATCGTAGGACAAGACCAAGCGCGCTTTATCCGCGCACAAGCAAATGCCGGCATTTGGCTCATCAACGGCGGCGGCGATTTAGCGTTTAACAGCGGATTGGCATACTCGCCCACGTTCTTCCGAAATGCTGTATATCCGGCATATCATGCCCAGTTTACTACGTGCGATGAAGTTGGCGCAAAGTATATTTTTCGCTCCGACGGCAATATCTGGTCTATCACCGACCTGCTTTTCAGCAACGAAGAAACGCCGCATTCCGCAGCGGCATTTTATGAAATTGACTACCATGCCGGCATGACGTTTAACACACTCCGCGCCCGCTACCCTAATCTCGTGCTGATGGGTAATGTGCCATGCGACTTGCTGCATAGCGGCACACCCGCACAAGTTCGTGAGTCAGCACTGCGTTGTTTGGAGTTTGGCGGCTCCCGTACCATTTTAGCAAGTTCCAATTCCATTTTGCACGGCACACCAAGCGACAATGTGTACGCTATGTTGGAAGCGATATAAACAGAAACGGGACGCTATGCGTCCCGTTTTATTCGTTGAGTTATTCAATGCAATACGCCGCTTGTATTAAATCCTGCATGCCGTATTGGCCCGGTTGCTGCCGACTGATGAAACATACAGCGCGAGCGGCACCGGCGGCGAAAATATCACGGCTGATAGCATTGTGCCGTATTTCAAACACTTCATCGTTGCCCGCAAAAATAACATCATGGTCGCCGATGATGCTGCCGCCGCGAACAGCATGTATGCCAATTTCGTTGTTATCGCGCGGCTTGCGAACCTGCGAGCGGTCATACACAGGTTTATATTTCTCTGTTTCATTAACACGGCTATACACTTCAATTGCCGTACCGCTGGGCGCGTCCAATTTATCTCGATGATGGCGTTCAACAATTTCTATGTCAAACTCTTCGCCTAAAATCGCGGCAGCGCGTGCGGCTAAGTCCATGAGCAAGTTTGCGCCAACCGACAAGTTCGCCGTTTGAAAAATAGGGATTTTGCGCGATACTTCAACAATCTTAACCATAGCAGCATCGTCATAACCGGTGGTTGCCAGCAATGCGGGAAGGTTGTTTTTTTCGGCATATGCCAAAACTGCATCCAAGTTGTTGGGATGCGAGCAGTCAATCACCACGTCAACATCAGCTGACACAGCACTAAGCTTCGCAACCACTTCAAAATTTGCTTCTGCGTTTGCCGGGTCGACACCGATTGCAACACGCATATCTGCGCGAGCTGATATAACGCGCGCGATGGCTTGTCCCAATCGTCCGTGGCAGCCGGATAGTAAAATGTTTAACATGATGAGTGTTCCTTATGTTTGGTATGTGTGGTGTACGCTTGCGGTAGGTTTTATTAGCCTCAAAAACTTCTTCTGTTCCTTCAAAATCCTCGTCTAATGCCTCAAAATCCTCGTTTGATGCCTCAAAATCCTCGTTTGTTTAGCGACAGAACATTAGTGGGCTTTTTGTATAGACAGTTGTACAACTATGTGTATTATACCACAGGCAGTTAGTAAATTATTATCAATTTGGTTGGTTTAATTCAGGGCATGCGGGATTATGTACATTGTTTATGTAGGGGTGGGGTTCCGTCCCCGCCCGTTGTGCAATATGCACGATGTTAGACGTGGTCAGTGTTTTACAAGCGGGCGACCGGGGACGGTCGCCCCTACGGGGTTATACACAAAATATACATTTCCGTAGGGGCGGATGGCAATCCGCCCGTTTGTTTTGACGGTGCAACGGAACCATGTGGCGGGACGCGCGGGGGGGGGGAATGTTTTCGGACTTCCGAGCCTCGCTGTCATTTTTCGGACAGCGGTTGATAATTTTTCGGTTCTTGGTTTCTTGCTTCGCTTTGCTGCACGTCGAAACAGCAACATTCATAATCTTAAAATTGGCAGCTCGTGTTTTGCTGAAGCAAAACACTTCGGGGCACAAAATGCCGCTCGGCATCGATTGGTTACCACCAACCTGCAAGCCAGCCCATTGTACCATAAATCTGCAACGGCAATGCAATAAAAAAGAAAACGGCAATATCCCATATACGAGCGCGAATATCACGGCGAATGAAAAGCAATAACATCAAAAACGGGATAGCGTCAGCGAAGTAACGTACACCGAAATGCCAGCCGCCGTTACTGGTATGAAATAACATCAATGTCATTTTAATATGCGTGGTGATAAACACCAACACCAGCAGAATCAATGTTTCCCACTTTGCGAAAATGCGAGTTTGGGGTAAGGGTAGTGCCGAACTTGTAGAGGGTTTCGTGCGCATTCGATACAGCTGCTTCACAATCCATGCGATACCGCCGAAAAGTACGGTAAGATACAGTAAGGCAAAAATCGGATTTGCCAGTGGGTAGAAAAAACCGTTCCAGCGCGGAAACACCAAGCGCCCGCCGCGTATTTCAGGAAAGCGCAAGACCTGCGCCAAATTACTCATAGTTGCACCGTCGCCGCGAGTAAACGCATACCGAGATGAAAATTGCCCATAAGGCGCGCGCAGCATTTCCGGCAAAAAATCGTGCCCAAATTGTAACGGATTGCCGAATCGCGCGAAGTTATGAACCATATACACAAACGCTATCAGCAACGGCGCCCATGCGTAGTTAGGCAGCTCTCTTATAAAATGCCGGACGGTAAATTTGTCTGACGGCGTTTCACTATCTCGTTGATTGTTGTGTGCTATGCGCAAGTTACGCCACAAAAACCATAGAAGTATCGGCAAATATATCGCTTGAAACGGGCGGCAGCCCACTGCCAACGCCCAGAATACAAACGCCCACACCCAGCGGCGCGATGCCGCACGTGTCACACCATCAACCGCTTCAGCATTATTGTTTTTCTTGCGCCATCCTTGAAATTGCGGCGGTGTGCTGATTGCCCATAGTGCCATTGCGCAGAACATAAAACTCATATTTTGCGCCAAAAACCAAACGCCGCTAAACACGGAAATCGACAACAAATTGCTGCCCATCCCGGCAAAGAAACCCCAAAATACCGCACTCAATTCGGATGTATACCGCTTGAAGAACAGCGACATGAATATACAACCGATGAGCAGATACAGAAATCCAATCAATCTATCGGGTTGAAATACACCGAAAAACGGATATAACAAAAACGCAGTAATGCTCGGTACGGCGGGAAAACTCGCCCAATACCGCCCGCCGTAATGCGCAATTTCTAAATGAGGAAAATAGGCACAATAACGATAAAAATGAATTTGCGCAGCGTCATAACAATTTTGACAAAGTCTACCCAAATCCAACGAACCACGCCACCACCGCTGTGCCTGCAAAGCATATGTATTGAACCCGTTCGGGTCAAATAATCTGACACGCCACCCGGAAATAGCGGCGATATCATATGTCAAAGCGTAAAACAAAGCAAGTGAAATTAAACTGACAAATGCGATAATAACGCCCGGCTTTATAGAAAATGGTTGCTTCATTATTCGCACACGCTGTATACCCCTACTCATTATCAATCAACTGCAGCGGCGTTCTGTTTTCCACGATTGTCAGAATAAGCGGAATACCGTCCGGTGCAGGCATTTTTTTGCTCCGCTCGCCTAATATAATATATTTCCCGTCTAATCCTCGCACACGATAAGACCAAACAGACACTTCACCTTT
>Ga0123355_10020859_pt1 | contig 10475 bp, 3 predicted proteins | sample TergutEmb28metaG_3_FD_89872 | JGI IMG/M metagenome (GOLD analysis project Ga0123355, IMG submission 89872) | Embiratermes neotenicus P1 segment gut microbial communities from Petit-Saut dam, French Guiana - Emb289 P1 | ecosystem: Host-associated > Arthropoda: Insects > Digestive system > Gut ... | reverse complement strand
TGACTACGTGAAAAAATCGTGAATGAAGAAAGTAATAATTGTAGAAAGAGGCATCTTATTATGTGAAGTATTTTGGTGGCAAAAAAATAGGGAACCTTACTTTCTGAAACACCCACGTAATAACAGAAAGTTCACATTTACGTATGCACTAGATAAGCTGAAATTGATTTAACATACAGTAAAGGTACAAAATATTGTTCTCTGTTTGAAATACGTTTATAAGGTTTTACATATCTTAACAATGCACTAAACAAATTTTATGTTTATCAGACTTACACTTCATTTAATTCTATTATGGATCAGTTCACTATCACTGCAAACGCACTCCATTGATTACACCTCTTTTTGAAAAGCTGATGGTATCACATATTTCTGCTCATAAGAAAGAATTACTGTTGTCGGATTACTGTTGCTGCCAGCAGCTCACGTGGCGCTCTGTGGTCCGCGGCAGGAATTGAGTTCTTTCGTCTTTAACCTTTTAAAGCCTACTGGTTACGTGATGCACCATCAGGTTTGACATTCAACAACTGTACGCTCTGCCCACACTGTATTTATGTTTTGTATTTTTTTTTTGAGAAGAAACAGCGACTTGTGCCACTTACACCGAAAACTGATTGGTTTTTATAACCGAGATAAAAAGTGTTTACAGCGCGGTACGGACTGGGTCTTTAAATAAAGCGGTCTGCCATTCGTCTTTAAAGGATTAAGTTAATTAAATTAGTCAATTGAAAGTACGTATTTATGAATAACATATCACTGAGCAAAAAACTGGTATACTGAAAAGGTTCGTATGCAGGCTGGTCGACGGCATCAACCAGACTGCTTATGCGGATGCATGAAAGAAATACCATAAAACTGCATATACAAGTTTGCCTGAGGATGAACACCTGGACGTTCGAAACATGCCGAAGACACTATAATTAAATTAAATCATTAACGTAAAAAGTGTGCATTTTGTTGGTTCTTATTACATATGCATATCACAACGCACGGTTCAAAAAACGTAAAGTTTACACTGAGCGTGTGGAATACTAAACCGCATTTTCTGATGGCAGTATTGCGGTGTTCGCATTGTTTACAAAAGTGGAACCCCTAAAAGCAGGAAAATACGTAGAAGTAAAATGTAGTTTTCTTCTTACGCTCCGAATATCCATTATCACGTAGTAATCCAAGCCGGAGAAAGCCGAGAATTTTGTCGGATCCGAAGGGCAATAAATTCGAATACCGTTCACTGAATCTCTAATCTGACGATTTTCGATGCTTTTCCTATACAACATTAAAGAAGTTACATAACATTACAAGCTGATATAGGACATTAATAAAACTACTTGTAGAGCAACTCAGGAAAGTAAAAATAGGCGTATTTTATAGCACAAACTACAGAATCTTCAGAATTTCTTGTATACATTTCGACATGTTCTCAGAGTAAATACTGAAACTACAGACTAAGTTAGGAACTTTATATTCATGAGATAAGTCCCTACGTTGGTCAGGCAAGTCCCTTTACGCACGATAAGACAAAGATTCGCTTAAATGGTCCACATATTACCGAGATTACAGGGCGCTGTGTTGAACTTATCGGGCTACACTGGAATCGCATGGATTGACGTCTACGTTGACACCTCGATGAAACATTTATGTCTAATTATACCCAACTAGAATTACGTAAGACAAGAAGGAAAAACACTGCAGTATGGCGAAGGCTGTAATAGAAACTGAAACGGTTGTTAATATCGCAGATACATTTTCATTATTTTATTTAAATATTCTTAGCACTTGAAAGGAGACAGTAAAGGCGCATAAAACTATTCCCTTCTTTATCACGCCGTATCTACATTTCTATTTAAATTTCCCAAGATCACATCTGTAGGATTTTAAATTGTGCCAGGAGAGTTAAGGCAAACGTTTCTGTTCTTCAACATTGCCTCCACAATCTCTCACGAAAAATCTTCAGCTTCAACAGTTAACCTTCCGAGGCACAAAATTCCACAGGTTTACACAGCATTTTTACACCATTCCTCAGTTCCCACCTCACAGGAAATACGAGTACGCTGTCCTTCCATTACATACACCAACAGGATAATGCTGTTTCGGGAGAAATCGCTGCTTATTGTAGGGATCGTTGCAAACACGTAAGCACAATGCACTGACATAATGCGCAGTATCTTAGTGTTACTGCAAAAGGTAAAACGTTACAATCACTGGGCGTTAAATGGTTAACGCGTCGTCATGGGAAAAAAACACTGAAATATTAAATTCTTTGAAACGTAATTTACAAATTTACAAAAAAAGCCCTTGAATTCCATTACAAAGACCAGTTATTTAATGTTATGAGGTAGATTTGTTTATTCCGAGAATCCTATGAAAATTTTCCACTTAAAAACACAGTTTTGGTAATAACACATTTCCTTCCAGAATTAAAGAAATAAAAACTTAATGCTGAAAAATCTTCTTTTAATGTGTCCATCGTATTCCTTCAAATCTGGCTCACCGACTGTGCTGTTCAAGAGAAGTCCAAGCACAATGGTATAGTGACTAGTGTCAGCAGTTCCTTGTGGTGACTTAGTGCCTAATGTCACGGAAAATGTTTTGGAGGAACTAACCAAATATCGACCTGCTACCTTCAGCTACATATTCCACCCACCTCATTCTCATTTACTTGGTCGGCCTTATAACTACGAAAGCCGTAATGATCAGCAACCCAGCTCAGGCCACAGTGACTATTGTCACACAGCACCACAGTGTCCAGAACATGGACCGCCGCGGACAGAAGCCGCCTGTCTTTCCTAACAACAACAAATGGTTGAACTGATGTGACTGGCCACTGCTGCCGCAACCCTACTTCACACCAACAACTGTAACTAAGGTCTGATTGGGCAGATGGTCGACTGTCCTACTCGCATCTCTCCCTCATTAACACACACAATAGTATCGACAGACACATCGTAGGCACCGAGAAGGAGCGCTGCATCCTTCTGAAGTGTGAGCCAGATGTTCCTGTGCACCTGTCGGACGTTTACAGTGGAATTCACTGTAATTGTACAGTACGTACGAACATAGTACGTATTGGAGGTGATCCTCAGGGGTGACGAATCTAACATACGCTAACTAAAAACGTCTTGTGTATGGCACTTCCGTCGTCCAGCACAGTGAAGCAACCTTCTTACACAGAATCACAGCGACTTTCGCTCACCCTGTACATCAGGTACTGTAGATACGAGATTTGATAATTAAATAACTGGACTGGCGATTTTGTTGCAGCTGGTAACACCGCTGATCTAACTTGTGTTACACCCGGTTCAGCTGTTTTGCGTCAAATATCCTTTCAAATCCACGTAGTATTTTTGTTCTACGTGCCTAATGTTTTGATTCTTTGTCAAAAACATGGCTGTGTGCTTATTATAGGGAAATATGAACATGAAATTTTTTTTCTTATATCGAAGAAATATGGCATTGTCATTTATAAAATGTTACAGAAATGTTATCGAGAGAGGACAATGAACACAACACAACACATGCTTTTGTGTTGGTTAAGCTGTTGCAAGATTGACGATGAACAACTGGCAGACAGTGAAAGAGCATGAGGTCCAGAAACGTTAAGAACCGTTCCAAAGGTTGAACACACCAGGGCATTGGTCGGCTTATTCATTGTTGAGCGACAACATAAACATTTAACCTAAGGAATAAACTGTCACCTGTCTCAAAGTTTCGCACTCAAACACAACACGTATGACTGTCCCGTATAACGGTACTTTAATCTTCACTTTTCACATAATAGTGCAGAGGATAAAGGAATGAATGGTAGCAAGCATTCCCCTTGAAATGAACCCTTTCATGCATTCATAGTTGTGCGTTTGGTGTAACCGATTCTGCAAATGTTTCACACGTACAGCATTTTCACATAAAAAACATTTTAACTCTTTTGAAATTGTGGCCAACTGGTATTCTTCCGAATGAAGATGCCATAAACGTAATTCAAACACACATACGTGTATTAATGATGGAGACTCTCCCGGTATTGCTCATTTCTACACGTGAAATCGCGATCTTTCCTTCAAGCAAGTATTTTTAACTTGAAGATTCATTACTTCTGGGATGTTGAGACACTTGAATCATCAGTAAAACCTCCTTAACAGCCTTGAATTTCTAAATTTTTAACTTAACAACTAAATTTAAACCTTAGAAAACATAAAAACTAGTTTAATCAGGAAATGATTGCCTTCCAGACAACTGCAACTAAAAGTGAAGTTAATTCTAACTGAACTACTGGAACTATACAAACTGCAAGTGGTTTACCTTAACAACCTCGGGTACAGTCGGTAAGAACTGCAGGTTACTCTGAAATTTAATGGTTTATCGGCCACCTCAAAAGGCATACAGCAGCCGGCCTGATCGCACTTAGAACATGATACGCACTTCAACAATTACTGCGATTATCTCTACAAGTTATTGCCAAAACACGTAATAGTGAATATAATCAAATTATTTCTTCATAAACTAGAGAAAGGTTAAAGTTATTTTGCTCCCAAAACCTGGTAAAGCTCAGAATGTATTACGCCTGGACGAAGAAACAGCTTTTGTCAAAGTGTGAACCACAGTCTAATTGCAAAACTTGTACAGGTATAATTTCCATCTCATTCAATAGACGTAGTTTTCAATTAGCTTCAAAAGCCATAACAGTCTGTAATGCCTGGAGTGTTTTGTTCAATCCAGCACCAAAATCGGGAAGGAATTCCCCGGGGAAGTTGCCACGGGCCAACATTTTTCGCGTGTTCGCAAAAATTGCGAAAAGCGACTATTTGCTTCGTCATGTCTGTTTGTCCGTCGGTCCGTACATCCGTTTGTATGGAACAATCCGGGTCCCAATTTGATATTTTTGTATTTTTCGAAAATCTGTTGAGAAAATTCAAGTTTCGTTAAAATCTGACAAGAATAACGGGTACTTTACATGAAGACCTTCGTATGTTTGTGGCAGTATCTCGCTGAGTTCATCTTAGAATGGGAAATGTTTAAGAAAAAAACGTTGTAGAGAAATAGTTGAAGAATAAGAGACCAACTTGATGTCACAATTTATTAAGTTTTATTTTACTTCTTCTATGCTCAACATGTTTCGGATATTAATACATCCATCGTCAGGAGCCAGCGACTTTTCTGTTGTATCACCACATTGGTTGCATGTTCTTATTTCGACGTGTGTTGGAGTTTCGATGTGGCTGGTTGGGGTGGTATCCGTGTGGAAGTTTGAAGCACAACCTTTCACACGGATACCACCCCAACCAGCCACACCGAAACTCCAAAACACGTCGAAATAAGAACACGCAACCAATGTGGTGATAGAACAGAAAAGTCGCAGGCTCCTGACGATGGATGTATTAATATACGAAACATGCTGAGCATAGAAGAAGTAAAATAAAACTTAATAAATTTTGACATCAAGTTGGTCTCTTATTCTTCAACTATTACAATGATGCACGGTCCAATACACATAAGATGTAGAGAAAATCAAAACACACGTTTTGTGTTCAGTAACATTTTTTTTCGAAAATCGTGCCGCTTATGAGATAATGTGGAAAGATACGTAAATCCAGACAAGCCTCAGATTACAATACAACATGGCGCATGTATTTCGTATACTGGATAAACCAAAGCTACAGACACACATTCAGAATATATGATAATTATGGCTTTTTCACAACAACAATGGCTTCGCGAAAGTGTCTCAGTATTACGTTTATAGGTAGATTGCCTGTCAAGTTTATATTTATTTTAATGACCTTCCTTTCGTGGATAATAATAATATAGCAGAAGTTGCAATGTGTGCTGAGTATGGCTGTCAGCGTTCGATAAGGCAGCCTAAAGAATGAAACTTAAGCATGAAACAATGGGCTTCTTATAAACCTGATTCCAGGATTGGAAAATTAAGATTAATATTTGCAAAATATTCAGTCAGCTAAATTCTTTAATGCAGACATAAAAGGACCAATGGGACAAGACATTCTGAATGGACGATACGCTCTAAAGTCTCGCGCAAGGCAAATATTCCGTGCCTTCTGCACTGCAGCAAGCAGCAGACTGAGACAGCTCTATCTTGCAGCAAATAAACACTACGCCACTGATATTAATTTCGCATTAATTATACACAAATCCCTCCTCCGGGCTATACTGCTGTAAGCCCCCCGGCCGGAGGCTATGCTGCACAGACTCATTACAATAAATTACAAACATTTAAAAGTAACGTCCTCAGGACAATAGCAGCATTGCCATGGGCAAATTCAATCAAAACTCCGCTCCCCCAAAGCTATGAAAATTTCGTCATGATGCAGCCATGAAATTACAAAAGTAAACAAGTTCAAAATTCAGGCCAAACGCTGAACTTGTTTCCTCTAACCCAAACTAAACAGCCCACTTCCCATCACCTTACCTTTCCACCGTCCAACGCCCTTCCTTACGTGCAGCCTAGCATTAACAGAAGGAAAAGCGATTACAGAAAGGGGCATTTTAGGGCGGTAAATTTTTTCTTTTTATCGTGCAAAAAATGTCCTGATTCTTCGTACACTCCTCCATTTTGCTTCTTCTTGTTCTTCTTCTTATCGAGATCGTCAAGATCATGATCATCACCATCATCATCATCATCATCATCCAGTCTTCAAATTGTTAAAGTGAATTCAGCCTGTCTTATACTGTTCGTAACGGAAGATTACTCGTAACAAGACTATTGTATCACCATAAGAATTCACAATCGTAACGTGCATTCTGGTAGCGCAGGTCTGCGGCGACCCGCTTGCTGGGATTGTGGGTTCGAATTCTGCCGGGGGCATGAATATATGTCTGTAGGGAGTATTGTGTGTTGTCAGGTAGAGGTCTCTGCGACGAAATGATCATTCATCCAGAAGAGTCCTATAGATTGTGATGCGTCGTTGCGTGGTCTAGAAACCTCAAGAACGGGGAGGTCATGGCCCGCATTGGGCCGTAGCGTCACGTGGAGGGACTGATATTCTGTTGGCGTTGGAAACAAACGAATCCAGCAGCTCATTGTGCAGTCTTCCTACAAAATATACCTTCTGAACAAAGTTCCCGAATAATTAATGTAGCAAATTAAAAAAAATTCTGCTTAATTTTTTTTTCCACACCAACTGGAATGAAATCATCGCCGAATTTAACATGAAGGGAGGGCTGGCCGATTAATAAAAGAAAGAAAGAAAAAAAAAATTGATTATAACATTTTACCGAAGAGGTAACAATATTTGCGTTGGTTAGGTGTTGTGCATCAGGATTTGAACTTTTTTTTTTCCTTTCATTTCCAATAAAAAGTAGCGATGTACAATACAGCAGCAATATGATACACAAAAAATACACGATTAGTTTTTACCCCCGAGCGTTGCCACGTTTTATGCGTTTTCCAGGCAAATTGTACCAACAAATCAGAACTTGCATAAGACCAGTCTAATTATAACAACAAGAGGTTCATAGCTTTGTAACACTCAATACAGCAACTATGCATTCTAACCTCGAAGATTCTTCGCGAAAAGTCAATTTCGGGGAATGATGATTGTCAAACGTACGAAGTATATAATTTAAAGCTTCCGCAGCGACTGAATTTAACAGAGACGATGGTTTCATATTAAGCCAGGCCAGGTCTCCTACAAACAGCACTCTAATGAACGAAAAGCAGGACCAAGCAGAGCAGAGACGTCCGGCAGGTACATCACGACGCGGACGGCCAGCCCAGTTATTCATTTCCCTGATTACGAGGAAAGAGATGGTTCTCGAAACGTCGGTTGACCAACTGATGCGGCTGTTGGCCCGAGAATATTTTACTGAAATATATGAAACTATAAATTTGACCAACAAGAATTCATCTTTTCACAAATTGTACTACATTAGCTAATTCTGTGTGTGTGTGTGTGTGTGTGTGTGTGTGTGTACGCAATGAACAGCCTGCTTATTGTCACGTAACTATCTTTACCACTACAGTGAACGTACATAACTTCGGGTTCTCCCACAGCGGTGTCGCAGTACATGTAAGCCCTCCGGGATGTGAAGCGATTTCTCTGGAGAGTAGATCTAATTAGCAGTGTTTCCAAGGACCTTACTGCCTACATCTTCAGAATCAAGCAGACAAATTAAAAGGACTGCTTGACCCTGAAGATGAACCTACCTTCAAAGCGCAGAGAACCATTCACCCACCTACAAAGCCGAACACAGCACCAATCAGTCACCATATTTCCTCATCTCGCCCCCTGGATCATTCAATGTGTTGCGTGATGAATTAGCGCAGCCTTGCTCTTTATCTCTGCATCCATAATTGGATCCCAGTTTTAGTGCTGACTAGCAACACTAACTTCGAAAGCTTTTATTTTGTTTTCCTACGATCAACTGGGAGTCGAAACCTATAATATGGACCTCGGCGCACAATGAGAAATGACATTCTTTTACGTCCAGATTTCCTCATCAGCTTCACTGCGTAACCGTCCATAATGACAGAGATGAGCTGCTCAGGACTGTCCATTTAAAGATGTCTGTGCACTTCAGCACAAAATCTTTGGACAGTCTTTTGTACTTTATCTACCGACGTCATATCAATCAATGAGATGTCAAGTGAGATATGCGAGAAGTTTTCCTAATGGGAAAAATAAGCATAATCAGAGTGCCATGGTTTTCTTCAAGCACCGTGCAAGAATCTGCTTTACAATGTCCATAGTCCGCGCACAACTACAATAATAATTCATTTCAGGAAGGGTTTAGGAATTGGTTATCGTCTAACAGCATTAGCAAATGTGATGGGTTTACAGCGCCTCATCCAGTCACTAGAAGCATAGCTACTGATCTATCCCGGATCCACATCGAACGATTCATTAAGTAATAATTCAATTTATTATCTGTTTGAAAAAGCAAGAGATACTGTTTTCTACTGAATTTTCAAGGGGTTAATTTATAATACGGTTGAAAGCAACGAATTAACTCAGTGTACAATATGTGGTGAATGACAACGCTACTGACCACAGAAAGTTACACACAGTTTATAGAAGCGGTCTTGCTGTACAGTTTTGGGTTTCAGGAAAAAATACAGGAGGCGAAGGGAGAACAAGCGAAAAATATTTTAGTTTGTTTTTTACCTTGATTGTATTTTCATTGTAAAATTGGATGCTCAATTATTTTAACTTTTATTGTAAACGATATGGGATCCCATAGATTGCACACTTGTTTTGTATTTTGTTTATGTTCTTCATTGGCCTGATGATGGCTGTTTTATAGCCGAAACATGTAGCCCAGGTGTAATTGATATTTAATTACTGTATTGATGTACATATGTTGTGTTTCAGACGGTAAAATACATATAGAAAAATATTTTAGGTTGTAAATTTTCAGCGCAATTGTCACATAAACGGTGTGTCAACATATTACATGTGTGTTCTAATCGTATTTACACTTACACAGCCTTAACTTTACAATACGAAAAGCATTTAATCCTAATTTTAAAATATTTACTAGTTTTCCACTCCATTAAATTTCGAAGAAAATCCACTTTTTCAAGATGTTTGAATGCAGAATATTAAGTTTTCAACGCTCTGCTTGTATTACATTGAAATACAGTTTTAATAACAACACACATTGTTACTTAATACTAAGCTAACACTAATATTTTATATATTTTACCATTTAAAATCGACAAGCCATATAAAAACACTGCTGTATGCGTGTTTGATTATTGTTATTCAGTACCTGTATTTGTTGAGTAAATATATACAATGCAACGTTTAGAATTTAGCGGTGCGGTACGACCAGTAAAGTGGTCGTTAGGCGTCAAATGGTTAATTGGTAGTAAACTTGTTTATAAATATATACATATATCGACATTCCTACAAGACTGTCATGAACAGCGCATTAGGCGAGACATGAGATGCTCATAGCGGTGCAGATGACGAGGCACGGAGTGTTCTGGAGTGCTGCGTGATGTCGACTGCAACTTCGCACCCACAGAACTTGAATCGTCACTCACCCAGTCCTCTGTCAGAAGTTAATGTTCAGAGAATTAGTCAAAAAGCCCTTCGCTGTGACGGATCCGAACGTTAATTGCCATTTCAACAAAAGACAGAACGCACTGTTTTTAATCCCTTGAAGATTAATATTAATATATATCACATATGAAAATTCAGTTCGCTCCTCACATAAATCTAAGTGTACTACCCTTAAAAAGACAGTCAGTTAATGCCGTTTAAGGGAATAACCATATAGAACACACAAATACACTACTCAGTGCTTCTTATGTTTATTGGACCGTGCATCATCTTGATAATTGAATCAAGAGAGACCAACTTGTTGTCACTTGCTTTATTATTTCGTTATTTAATGCTCAACATGTTTCGGATATTAATACATCCATCGTCAGGAGCTTGTGACTTATTTGTTGAGTTATTTCATGGGTCGTATTGCTCTGGTTCGATGTGTGTTGGTGTTACGTTGTGGTTTGGCTG
>Ga0123355_10020858_pt1 | contig 10475 bp, 8 predicted proteins | sample TergutEmb28metaG_3_FD_89872 | JGI IMG/M metagenome (GOLD analysis project Ga0123355, IMG submission 89872) | Embiratermes neotenicus P1 segment gut microbial communities from Petit-Saut dam, French Guiana - Emb289 P1 | ecosystem: Host-associated > Arthropoda: Insects > Digestive system > Gut ... | reverse complement strand
TGTGGGAATGTGTTGTGGAGCAGTGGCTAGGTGTGCGTCGTACGACGCACACCTAGCCACTGCTCCACAACACATTCCCACACAACATGATATGCTGCCACAACACCTCGTTTGCAAATAAGACTTGAATTGTGAATACTGTAATATAACTTTAGCAAGGAACAAAGGTCCCTGATGATGATCTGACAAGATCGAAACATGTCGGAGTGTTTTAAAGTGTTTTAAGTGTGTTTTATGTGAAATTATATGTGCATTCGTTGGTTAATAAATTGAAGTGATTATAGAGGACGTTCATTAGAATTATGCATTTTCAGACAGTCGAGATCTCCACTGATGATATCTTTTCACAAAAGCCGAAACATGTAGTCAGCAATAAGACCGATATAAGCGTAGTTGTGACTGATGGTCTGTATTTCTTTCTGCTGTTTATATATCACAGCAGGATGTCATTGATAAAGATGTAGGTGAATGGTCAGCTTGTCGTTCCGGCTATTTTACTCCCGGGGGAAATCCCCTATCGTACATTAAATAGAAAACTAGTTGAAACACAGAGCCGGTCTGGAAGCTGCGGAGAAGACAAAATTATCTTGCACGTGCCAAGAATCTAAATTCAATTTCTCGGTCACCCAGTACATAGCACAGCAAGTATACCGAACTGCGACGGTTCCTACCCCAATATTCATTCTCGAAATAAATATGATTCCAGTCATTCTTGGAACATTCTACCCAGGAACACTCCTTCTGTAACAAAGCAGACTTATCCCGTGCATGCACATACTGCGAACATAAGAGCGGATCGATAGGGGGTCAAGCTTTCAAAGTAACGTTGTGCCCCACCCGTTTGTCAGCTAACTGCTTCCTAACACTTGCTTATGGCCTGGTATTATGAAATTAAACTCACTACCGTGTACACAAACCAACCCAACTTCACCCCACTTTCGTCTCTATCAACGCCATCGACTTGACCAAGATAAGATATGGCTCTTGAATGTTCGTAAATCTATTCACAAAATTTTATAATTAGAATGCATTATGAGTCAGCAAATAAATGAAATGTCAGCTGTTGATAGGGTTGAGGTTCTCATAGCGATGAACTTTAAGATTTCAGATCGCTTCGGAGACGACGAGGCTCTGTGCAGTACGGGCGTCTAGCAAGTTATGTGGCGTCACATCCCAGCAGAGAGAAATCTGTAGATATTTGTAAGACCCCAGAAATCCTACGAGTCTCTTACGAGACACTATTACACAATATTCCGATTCGTCGATATACGATTATATACACGTATTAAACCAATTAAGCTAATAGAAATATGACTGAGTACTACTTACAGTGCTGGATAGTCTACACAAGTAAATAAAGTAGAAATCGTTGATAACGTCACGAAGGTGATTAAATATTTTTTTTGGCATTATAAATAGTGTTGTTTTAAGGGAGGAGAATAATGGTATGGGTAACAGCAAGGAATTAATTGAAAGCTCACTGTATCTGACGTTATAGGCAAGGTATCGCATAAAGAGCTGTCGTTATAACCGGGTTCGACCCTCTTTGACTGATGTATCTATTCCTGTCAGTGGTATCAGACAAGACAATATTGACTTTTCCTTCAAATTTCCTTTCGGATATACTTTTAAGAAGGTCCAATAAAACCAGTCTTAACGGACTGGCGTTTAAAGGAAAACCTCAGATTTTGGTGTATTCTAGTGACGTGTTTCTCTTGGCCGAAAATATGAGTTCCACAGAGAAATGCAGAGGGATTTCATTATACATCAGTAGGGAGATTCTTTTAAAGAAACTGTTAAAGTACAGAAGCCGAAAATATTATCCAGTTGTGTACCTCTCCATCCCCATACATCATCTACATAAACAGAAAAAGCATGGTGTATCTCAGCCCGAGGCCAGCAGCTTAATTTATGTCGGTTTTAATATTTTAGTCGTCTTATATTTTGTATAAGAGATTTTCCCTGAGGGAGCAGCTTCAAGCGACGCAGAGTCGGAAACTCCACCCGTAAAGTTGAGACGACCCACAGCGCGTTATTTTGCTTGACGTCTGCACGCCCTAGACAACTCGCTGCAAACGCACGAGTATATGAGATGTCAGGCTTTCACAATGGATAATCACATGGTTTAGAATGACATCAGTTCCGGTGCTTCGAGACAACGCGCTGCCTCCATCTTCATGGCGACAATCAGTTTCACATGAATACTGAAATGGCAGTGAGAAGTATGCCAATTATAGTGGTACTCCCCGGCTTACGAAATATCAACTTACACAATTTCAGACTTACGCAATTTTAAGAAAGTAAAGAATGAAGTAACATTTTTAAAATACACTCCAAATTTTTCCGTGCGAGGCGGTTAGGATTCGGCCGATCAGGGTCCTGTGCGGTGGAGCTTCGCCTTTTATATGCATACACATTCGTTCATATGCACAATTCGTTCAGCTTTCGCCGCCGATTCTGGAAGGTTACTGTAAGGCGAAAAATGTCCGTCCGGGATAGTTACAAATATTGTGGACATTCAGAGGTACAGAAACGGAAAAGACTATACATTTTACCACGCCTGGAAAACGTACGGTGATCCAAAAGTAAAAATGCATCAAACATGAAAATTGAAAACACCCTGTAAGAACAAAGTATCTGAAATGCCACGTAAAAATACCCAAGTGAAAAGAGATAGTAACATTTTGGAGCTGGTTTCGTACATGTTTGTTGTACGTCCATGCTCAGATTTTTTCGATTCTGAACTCCAGTTCACAGTTACTTTTGAAACACTATGGAATATTTTGTGTCTACCGAATTTCTCGTTTTCTTCTAGGCTATTATTTGTACACTAATTGACGCATGCAAGAAGTACGTATCTCTCTGTGGTGCTACGGCCCAACTCTGGCCTAGACCGCCTAATTGTTGAAGATCGCACACTTAGACACAAACACACACAAAAACACACACAAACACATACACAAACGCACCGAACACACACACACACACATCACACACAGAAACACACACGAACACACACACATATACACCCGGTAGGAATCCTCTGAACGAATGATCAGCTCGTCGCAGAGGCCGATAGCTAGACAAGATGCAACAAACACAAAACGGAACATCCATGCACTCAGTGGGATTCGAACCCAGCAACCCCTGCCATCAAACGGCCACAGACCTATGCCTGAGACCGCATGGCCACGGGTATCGGCATGAAACAGCCTACATTGACTGGAAGCAGCTTGCCTGTGCTCATCGTGGCTTTAAACGGTTCGTCTTACACAGTGTTATTCAAACCGCTTACAACCGGAACCCTGTTGTTCCGTCGACGATTTTCAGGAATCCCGCAAATACACTTCGTTTGTGATACAATTTTTTCGTGTGGCGCTTCGAAGCTATTCCGGGTCATGGCCTCTCCTTACGTGTCTTCGGGAACACACTCACTGGACACACGACACTCGGTAGGACTCCTCTGGACGAGCGATCAGTCCGGCGCAGAGATCTCTGCTTCAAAACACATCACACTCACAAGAGACAAACATCCATGCCTCCCGCGGAATTCGAACCCACAAACCCATCAAGCGAGCGGCCGTAGACCGACGCCATAAACCGCGCGGTCACCGGGATCGGCTTATAAAGAAATTCGCGAATAAAAGCGTGTTTAATTTTTTAAATTAATTCTCTTGTTTTCCTCCAAATTTTGTGAATCACCGGCAGAGCTGGGTTTATTTGCAGTGTAAATCGCCAGTAATAAAACTTTTCATTCGTAAGTGTGCTGCAAGATCTTGCTTTTTAAATTAAGGTTTCTTTTTGTTTCAAGAAACTTTATTCCATTTCTGTCCCCGAAGTTACCCTTCTACATTACAGAGTTTCCACGAAAATCCTACTTGATTGCAAAGTTTCCACAGGTACTGAAGACCACTGCACACTGCACAAGACGACGACTTTCCTTCCCAAGTGCGAAGTGCTGTAAACTCCGCATTTTGTAAATCCAAAATTTTAACAGTGTTCTTATCTCTTCTTGTACGTACAGATTCAATTGCGAATGTCGAATGCGGGTCATTGCAATGTGTCCACTTGCCAACACTCCGGTAACATACGGTCCGCTTACTTACACCTGACGTATAATTAGGCAGAACTGTAACTTCGCCTGTTTTGAATGTGTGTGATAGTTGGCCCCTTACAATACGGGAAAGACAGAGACTGAAGTTATGCGATAAAAGGGTTTTGATAATATTTGAATATAAGGGAGGGCAAGCATCGGGAGGGTAGAGAAAAGTTCATATTTAGAGCATCTTGGATTTTACTCCTCACCAAATATCATTAGGCCAATGAAGTCGAGAAATACAATGGACGGGGCATTTAGCACGCATAGGATGCAAAAGAAAAGCATGAAGGTTTTTGTGGTTGGAAAACGTGAAGGAGAAAACCACTTAGAAGGCTTAGGGGCAGTTGGAAGATGAATATTAAAATTGGTCTTAAAATACAATTTGAGGCTGTGGACTGGAGATATCTGAATCAGGATAGGGATCGCTGGATGGCTGTTGTCAACTGGTCAGTGAAACTGGATTCCTTAAAATGTGTGCAATTTACTGAATAGGTTAAGAACTATTAGCTTTCTATAGAAGGACACTGGTCCATTGAGCAAGTTGGTAGAATTTGCTGTAGATTACTATATTTGTAGTGTATAATGTAAACGTACTCCACAATGGGTACACAGCCTCCTTGTATTTGCAGACTATAAGGAAACCCCCATTTTACAGGGGAAAACACTGTGTAATTTGCACTCATCGTCATGCATTGCAGGAAATGAGAAAGTTGGTCAACTGAATCCTCCACAGAATTGCTGCTGATCCGTCCATCACAGTCTGGGATTTCCTGTATTGCTGATGCTTCATAAGGTAGGCATGCACACGCACACACACACACAAACATATATATATATATATATATATATAGGAGATGGGCGAGGGACGTGGCAGGTATGGGAGAAGCGAGTGGTGCTTACATTTGTTGGTTGGAAGACCGAGGTGTAGATAGGAGGAATATACTAAAATGGATCTTGAAGAAATGGTATAGGTTGTCATGGAAGATTCATGTGGCTCAGGATGCGAAGAGGTGGAGGGCTCTTGTGAACGCGGTAATGAACTTTCGGGTTCCATAAAATGCGGGGAATTTCTTCACCAGCTGAGGACCTGTTAGCTTCTCAAGAAGGGCCCTGTTGAGTCCTTTACATTTTACTCTCGAAGTGATAAGTACTGCCACGGATCTCAAAACAGCACATTCTACCACCTCACACCTTCTTTCAGCTTTTGTTTTAAACGGTTTTTCTGATCCTCATGTTACAACAGGGTCTCCATTTTTGTCACATATCTTCACTTAAATTTTTCTTTCGTTTCTCCTCCTTAAATTTCTTGCAGCTGTACTGTGCCTCTTTTTATATATAAACACTTTCTTTCTATATCAATGTTTGCTAAACATTTAATTTCATAAAACTGCTAACTTCCGTCGTGTTCATTCCTTATGTTCTGATGTCAGTTCACTGCAAATATCAACAGCGTTGCTGCAACTTGCAACACTTTACCAGCCATAAGGGTTTCGACATTTAAATTCCAGCCGTCCTCAGTGAATTGTCGTCACCGTAGCAAATATGTATGCTTTTGATAGTACATTAATACTGACAGAGTACGAAGTGCAGTTGCCACCCACCCACGTACACACGTACACGCGCACGCACGCACTCCCGCGTGTGTGTGTTGGGATGGTAGGTGGATCAGCTGGTAGTTAGTTACTGACGTGTTGGGACAACCTGTCGGTACCATCTTCAAAGGTGAAGCTGTTCGAAGCAACCAACAGTCCCATCTTCATGGGTTAAGCAGTTCAGGATAACCTAAGTTCCTGAAATCACGATAATTACTAACCTATCCCTCGTAACATCCCAGACGGGCGATGTCTCAGCCTTACCATGGTGGAAGCCTGAAATCTCGCTCAGTAAAATGTCACTGGGGTAGACGCAAATAAAGCGTCCGAGGGCGTTTAAATGGCGACGGTGATAGGGTGTAGAAAGATCGTTGTACTGTACATTTCACTATACTTTATTTAACTGCTAAACTGTTTAATCGCTGTGAATTTTATAAATGTTTTGAATATTACGTTGTGCTCAAACGCCGGTCATTTTTTGGTTTTGGGTAAAAGTTGGTGTACAATTACTAAACTTTATCAAATATTATTAAATTAAATATTATCAAATATTATTTTTTTCTGTTGCGCAACAATCCAACTCGGACCCCGGACGCCTCTTCGTTGAGGTTAGACATACACACACACACACACACACACACACACACAAACACACACACACACACACGCGTGCGCGGTAGGACAACTCTGTACAAGTGATCAGCTTGTCGCAAAGACCGCTACCTGCACAACACACAACAAACACAACAGACGAGCATCCATGCCCTCAGTGGTATTGTGCTAGGAGAACACAAAACCGGGACAAGTCTGAAGGCATACTGCAGACACTGCTCGTGTTAGGCAACAGTTAGGCTACGTTCCAGGCGGTCTGACGCATGTCGGAATTGAGTATACATATGATCAAATATATGTCTGTACATATACATGTATGTCTATGTATGTGGGCATGTAATATGAAATTGCGTAAATTCACATTATGTCTGCATATAAAGTGGGCCTTACATATTGTAGGTTGGGTGAATGTGGACTGGCTGCATGTGGTTCAACACAGGTTTTCGTGCCAGCTTCTTATGATAACAGCAACGAACCTTCGGGTCCCCTAACAAACGGGGATTTTCTTAAGCAGTCGACAGACCCTAGTTGCCCAAGGGGCACTGTGATTCTTGGAAAATTTCGGTTATTTTGTACTATTTGAGACGCAGTTACAAAACACTATCTCTGATATCCACAAACAGCGTGGCTGGAGACAAATGGAGTCATCGTACAAGTTGCAAGTTCATAACACTGTGCATTCACGGGTCGTGACCTGTAAATACAGGGTGCGGCAGAGAAACTTAACGGATTTAAAATTAGATAACACAGCGAAGTTTCGCCTCATTAGCAGTAGCTGTTATTTCGGAAGAGCACATTATTTGCCTTTTTTTTTAATTTCGTCCCTTAGATGTCTCCCACCATCCCCACACACTGCTTCAGCGTTCCTCAAAGACTGTTCCTCAACCAACGTATCACCTTGTCCGGAATCCTTGCAGTTTCTTCTCGTAGTCCGTACTTAATTCCTTGCTGGTTCTCGGCTAAGAGATGAACCCAAACGCACAGACAGTGAGCGCATGTGGGCAGATACAGGCAATGGAAGTGGCAATACTCGAGGCAGAATGTTTAATGACGCTCTTGCTGCACAGGAAGTGGCCCCATCTTGCTGAAACCATACTAATGACAGATCAATTCCACGATGACGTAACTCTGGTTCACAGAAGTTACCTAACATGCCGAGATAGTGCTCGGATGTCACCGTACCTGCTGCAAAATTCCTGGTTTCAAAGAAGTAAGGGCCACTGACACCAGAAGATGCGAACCGCCATCAAACAGTTTCTCGCTGTGAAGAGAACGCATATTCAGAATTTTCAGGTTCCCAATAAGAATAACTCTGTTTTTCGTGACGCAACAACAGAATAAGAATTCTGGAAATGAGTTTCGACAATGAATACACCATATTGTGCAGCCTAGTGATGCATTATTATTGAAATGTCATGAAATAAACCAGCAACTGACCTTGGCCCCATTTACCCAACCCACACGCTTGTTAATGTAACTGGAACTAAAGACCGTCAGATTTTTCTACCTATAGTTTTTCCTGTTGTTTGTATGTGTGTGAAACTTGGTCTGTCATACTGAAGGAGGAAAATAGGCTACGGGTGTTCGAGAATAGGGTGCTAAGGAAGATATCTGGGCCTAAGAGAGACAAGTTAAGAGGCAGAGTGAAGCAGACAGCATAAAGAAGGTGGTCTGTACTACTCTCCAAATGTTATTCAGTTGATCAAAACCCAAGAAGCAGATTGGTGGGACATGCAGGACTCATGGGAAACCGGAAGGAAAAATACACGTAGAAAACCTAGGCGTAGATGGAAGGGCGCAGCACGTATGGGGAGCGGAGATGTGCAGACAGGTTTTGGTGGGGAAAGCAGAAGGAAAGAGTCCGCGTGGAAGGTCTAAACGTAGATGGCGTGATAATATTAAAACGGACCTTCAAGAATGGAATCGGGGCCATGGACTGGGTTTATCTGGCTCAGGACAGGGACAGGTAGCGTGTTCTAGTGAATGCGGCAATGAATCTCCAGTTTCCGTAAAATACGGGAGTTCTCGACTAGCTGAGGAACTGTTAGCTTCTCAGAAAGGACTCCGTTTCGTGGGGTTAATACCGGCACTGGATAGTGGAGCTGTACAAAAGGGTTGAAATGCGCGGTGGACATTCAAACGTGCTACGTCACTTTGTCATTTACGTTCATCTCGCCGGTCTGTTCTTAAGGCTGCTATGTCTCAGCAGATGTGACATGTACTGTACAATCTTCGTTCCAGAAGCTACGCATTTAGAGGCACGTCTTAGGTTGGTACCGACTTGAGACCAAAAATAACAGTGGCTGGTTAGGCGGTGTCCATCATTCATGTCTATGTATACCCGATTTCTAGATGTCTGAGAGGCACAGTAAACACAACTCCGCACACTTCCTCCCATGATCCATGTGGATGCCACTCTCTGTACTACCTGTTCTAAAAACATTTCACTTGCAATAAAACATGCACACATTCACTACGAACCACACGTATGTCTTAATTGGCACGCACCCAATGGGGACCGCCGGGCTGCAGCTTGCCCCTCCCAAAGCGAATTTAAAAAAACGCGGATTTTGTAGGCACGATATCAAAGGTTTACGTGATTTACGCTTTACCACAACGCATCCACCGACACTGAGTGATGACCACCGTCACCACCACCACCACCACCACCACCACCACCACAACAACAACCACCACCATCATCATCAACATTATCATCATCATGTAACCCATCTTACGACAGGACCGTAACCTCTTCCAAATCGAGCTCGTTAGAGGGTGCGATCTAGTGCTTCCTCTTTCAATTTCCAATATCCTAGCCTTTTCTTATCCGGTAGCTGCTTACGTCTTTCTACTCGTCTTCCCCTCACTTCGTTCTTTCCTTCTATCTCCCCGTCACTAACGTGTTTTAGAAGGCAGTTTCTTCGCACATGTGACCAATCCAGTTGGCCTTCCTTCTTTTTTACCGTACGTAGGTTATCCCTTGCCTCCTTGAGTCTATTAAATACTTTATTTTTCACACGATCGGTCCAACTGATCTTCTCCATCCTTCTCCAGCACCACGTTCCAAAACATTGGAGTTTTTAAAAATACATTTAAAAACGTACGGCGTCTCAAATGTATTTTAAAAACCAAGAATATTAGACCTTGTGATTTAAATTAGCTGAGTCACAAAACATGTCATATTTATATGCACATAAACTTAGTTGCTAGCAGTATTATGTGACAGGTATATTTACAACACGAGTTTTATAACATAGGAGCTAAAATCAAGCATATATTTTATGTAGCCTTAGGACCACCCACCCGCCACCCACTATAAAAATTTCTAGATACACCCTCTTCTTATTGACGGCTCTGTACACAAAATGAAGAGAGTAGCACGATGCTAGCACGAAACCACACAACATGTGGTGACGAATGATTGAAACCACGTTACTCCGGGTGGCCATTATCTTAAATTAGCTTCAGCCTGCGGTAAATTTCGCCATTGCAAGATGCAAACGCACGCCCTGTTATTTACAAATCTGCAGGACTTTAATAACAAGCTGCTGCGCACGCGCTGAATTTTGCTATTATTGCTCGCTTTTGCCAAGCATTTTCATAGTGTCATAACTTGAATAGCCTGTAGAGATAGGCTTCAAAAAAGAACATTACTAACCTGATGACTGACAGTTAGGGTTTATAGCTACATTTGTTTTCGCACATCTCCAAAATCACTTACAAAAAAAAAAAAGGTTCGTTTATATAATATATTAAGAGGACACGCAGCGTACGTGTAATGTAGCATTGAGGCGCCTTCGCGTATCCATTGTTGCAGGGGAAAAGCAGTAATTGTTATGTATTCTGAGTGTTTGTTTGGAACCTTATTACCCAGCATTCAGTGCGCATGTGACATATCATATTGCCATCTGTGGCCTGTCCGGATGTATCATATTTCTCCGCATTATCTCATAAAAGGCATGATTTTCGAAAGAAAAAAAATAGTAAACATAAAATGAGCTTATGTTTATTGGACCGTGCATCACTTTGATAGTTGAATAAAGAGCGACCAACTTGATGTTACTTGCTTTATTATTTCTTTATTTAATGCTCAACATGTTTCGGATATTAATACATCCATCCTCAGGAGCTTGCGACTAATTCGTTGAGTTACTTCATGGGTTGTATTG
>Ga0123355_10020856_pt1 | contig 10475 bp, 11 predicted proteins | sample TergutEmb28metaG_3_FD_89872 | JGI IMG/M metagenome (GOLD analysis project Ga0123355, IMG submission 89872) | Embiratermes neotenicus P1 segment gut microbial communities from Petit-Saut dam, French Guiana - Emb289 P1 | ecosystem: Host-associated > Arthropoda: Insects > Digestive system > Gut ... | reverse complement strand
GTAAGTATTTAAAAAATCGGATTTTTGAACTGGCACATAATATCGCTAAAGCCCACGAGGCCGAAATCAGTCTCCAAGTCGAAGCGGGGTATGACTCGCTCGTCAACGACGAGCAAGTGACGGACATTGTCAAAGCGGTCGCACAAAAGGTTTTAGGCACTGAAAATGTTTTGGTATTAAAACAGCCGAGCATGGGGGTCGAAGATTTTGCGTATTTTGCGCAAGAGCGGCCGTCGAGTTATCATCGGCTCGGGGTAGCGAATACAGAACGGGGGATTACGGCACCGTTGCACCACGGGAAATTTGATGTCGATGAGGAGGCCATTCGCTACGGCATTTTGATTCAGGTGATGAGCGTGCTGGCGCTCTTGGGGGTTGATGGCGATGATTAAACCACCACCGTTTGACCGTTCGAAGAAAATTGGGATTGTGGCGTTGGCGGGACCGATGGATAGTGCGAAGGTGCTCGAAGGTGAGCTGTATTTACGTGAGTTGGGCTATGATGTTTTGGTCGCTCCGAGTTGTTTTGAATGTAGCAGATATTTAGCAGGCAATTCTGATGAGGACCGGGCGCTTGATTTAAAAATGATGTTTTCCGATGATGAGGTCGGTGCGATTTTGAATATGCGTGGCGGTTACGGTAGTAATCGGATTTTACCGTATCTCACTGGCTTCGATTTCACCCGTTATCCAAAACCATTTATTGGTTACAGTGACATCACCTACATGCATATCTACTTAAACCAATGCTTCGGACTCACAACTTACCACGGTCCGATGATTAACGACCTAGTTAAAAACGACCCACTCACAACCGGTAGCTTTATTAAAACCGCCTTGAATGGCGGTCCTTTGACGCTTCGAAGTGTGGATTTTCAAAGCATTGCCGGCGGAACCGTAAGCGGAATTTCCATTGGTGGCAATCTTTCAATGATTTGTTCGACCCTCGGTACTGGGGTGGAAATCGACACGTGCGGGAAAATCCTGTTTCTCGAAGAAGTGAACGAAGAGCCATATTCCGTTGACCGGTTATTGATGCAACTAGTTCATGCAGGTAAAATCAGGGACTGTGCCGGGATTATCTTAGGTGATTTTAGTGGGGAAGATCGGGATGAAATTACCAAAACAATTAAAGATATTTTATTACCATTTAACAAAACAATTGCGACTAACATTCCTGCGGGACATACGATGCCAAACTTGACGATTCCCCTTGGGGTTTATTGTGAACTCGATGCAGTTGCGAATGAAATTCGCTTTTTGTAAAGGGGCTGGGATATTTTGTAAGGAAAGTTCTCTTCATTTTCGACCCTATCTTGCAAAAAAGCCATTTTAGGGTCGAAAATATCAGCAAAATTTTTGAAATTTTACCAAAACAATGGAAAAATTCAAAATTATAATAGAAATCAAGTGAAAATAGCATATTTATCGACCCTATTTTGCGAAAACGTCGTTTCAGGGTCGAAAATAACAAGGTTACTGCAATAGAACCGAAAAAACTGGAAGTCCCACGTGGATTTCCAGTTTTGTTATTGAGATACCCTTAAATTAAAGTGGTTTTATCTTGTTCTCTAATTTGTAGATTTCTAAAAATTCCTGCACGTCCTCAAAGGTTGGGTCATGAAAATAAAGATAGCCTTTTACACAACGATAATGTGGATTATCAGTGTCAAAAATCACACGATTTTTGCAGTCTTCCATTGTTCCCTTTTTCGCTTTACAGCTGTGACATCCGCCCCACCTGGTGGTGAATGCTGTGGGAAATCGTTTTTTCAACCAGACAATTTTTTCGGGGTGGGTGTGGTAAATTTTTGGAAAAGCAAATTTCACCGATATATCGTAGTCAACACTATGTAAAAATTCTTCTTCATGGTATGATGAGCCCTTGCCCAAAAGTAGCCATTCCTTAGAGCCTTTTTTGTACAAGTAGCAGTACATTTTTTCTTCGCCAGTGGGGTGAAAACCGTGCTTTATCGCCTCGTCGTAAAGCCAGTAATAAATTGCTCGCAAATGTTCCGGCTCACCGTCGGTTTTCGCTAAGAAGAACGTTTCGTGCGATTGGGTCGCAGAATCTTGCATAAAACGGTACGAAAAATAGCGGATATGGTTCGTTATTTTGGGATTCCTTTCTTTGAAATACGCACAAATGACTGTGATGACGCTCGAGTTCCGTGGAAATGAAACGGTAAAAGACGGCACATTTGTATCGTCAAGCCCCTCAATCTGCAATCCCATCTGGATAAGTCCGTTCAACAGTTGTTTTGTGTTTTCCAGTGGCCTGCAAACCAGTTGCTCATCAACACGTTTTTTAGCATGGTCAGTGAAAAGGTGTTTATCAACGATCAAAACATTGTTTTCTGCCCGACCACATTCAACTAGTGCATTCAAAACCATGATGACACGGTTGTGAATCATGCCGTACCAGGTTAATTCGCTCCAATCCGGCCAACCCCATTCGAAAGGCGAACTTTTTTCAATTTCGTCATAGGTTACATACAAAAAATCCTGTAATTCCCTAAATGCCTGAACAAATTCATCGTTGGTCAATCCGTTAAGATGAATCGGGTTGATTTTCGTGTCTTGCGGAATAAATACCAGCGAATTTTTGTAATTTTTCATGGCCTTGCGAGCCTCGCCCTCAAAGGTTTCAATGACAAATTCATAAAAAGTCTGTGAAAACGCTGGGTCAGACAGTTTGCAAAAATCAGCATACTCACTTAAAATTTGAAAATTGCTTTTATCTTTGCTGACGTAACCGCACCAGCGATCCCGAAGAAAGGTGTCGATTAGACTGGTGGTCGGAACTCTGCCATTTAAATCCGCATAAAACCATTCGATAAAACCGACGTGTTCATCGATGTATTTTTGTTTTTTTCTTTTGCTAGCAAGGTATTGCCCAAATTCCTGTGTATTTTTCATCGAAAAAAACTCCTCATTTATTGCCTCATTTAAAGGTTCAACCACAAAGCAGGGCGAACACCACCATCTTCTTTACAGACATAATCGCCGCAAAGCCAGATTACATTATCAACACTTCCGGCAGTCACATGGTCGTTTTCGGTATGATCACGTGGCGCACCAGGTGAACGAAGCCACCACCATGCATTAAATCCTTCTAAGTTAAGAACACCACGAGCTTTATTGTATTCATCCTTGATTGCATCACCAAAGGACAAACCATATCCCATTTCAACGCCATGGCGGTTCATCAAATCACCACTGTCACCAAAATAACGTACCAATTCTTCATAGCTAAGCAGAAATATTTTATCAAGCGTGTCGAGATATTGAGTTTGACCATACCAAGGGTTATCAAGATTGGAAACGACCGTTTCTGCAATTTTTGCTTGTTCTGTTTCGGAAAATGAGTTGTAAAATTCACCATTCAAATACTTACGCATATCACTATATTGCCACGTAACTTTATTATCAATATCACTAACACTATGAAACGCACGGGTTTCAATTACATGCTCCGTGATAATAAGCGCTTTGTTACCGTCAATATCCAATACACGCCACTGGTAGTTACCGAAATTTATTAAATCACCAATTTCTATATCAAACGGCATCAAAATTGAATCAATTGAACTATTTAAAAGTTTTGATAACAACGGCAATAATGCAGTTTCAGGTAACGTATGACCATTTTCCCACTTACTAATTGCCTGTGGAGATATGTTGAATTTGTCTGCTAATTCTTCTTGCGTATAACCGCTTTTCTTTCGCAACATTGCAATGCGGTTACCGATTTTGAGATTACCCATTTTAAAACTCCTCACATATGTCTTGGTAAAAGTAATAAATTAATTATAACAACATTCGCAAACTTTTACCATATTGAATAAGTTGTTTTTTGTTAACTTAAAGTTAAGTTTGCTAAAAACTGGAAGTCCCGCTACAGGATTTCCAGTTTGTTTTGGTCTTATGTAATTTGTTTTATTACTTCTTCCAACGCCATGCCGCGCGAACCCTTGATAAGGCAAACGGTCTTGGCATCCGAAATGGATTCTAAGTACTCAGCGAGTGATGGTTTGTCGTCAAAGTGTCGTGACAAAGGCACTTTTGAATGTTCTGAAGTGTGTTTTGATAACGGTCCAAAAGTTAATAAAACATCGATTTTCTGCGGGTCGATTTCGGCACCCGTTGTTTGATGGTAGGTGATTTCGTGGTCACCGAGCTCCAACATGTCCCCCAACACAACGATTTTCTGGTCGTAACCTTCGAGGGTGTACAGCAAATCCAAAGTCGCTCGCACCGAGGTCGGGCTCGAATTGTAGGTGTCATCAATCATCATCATGCCATTTCTTGCATGCGTAACTTCCATCCGCATTTTCGACATCTTGATGTTGGTTAGCCCGCGCTGGATTTCTTCGAAGTTGACGTCAAAATGACGAGCAATGGCTATCGCGGCGATTGCGTTCATTACGTTATGTTTACCGAGGACTGAAAGTCGAAATTCTAAGTCGGATTGGTTGATTTTGAACGTCATCCCGTTGTCAACGACTGCGATGCTCGTCGGATAGTAGTCATTTGTCGTCGCATCCCCGAACGAAACCATCTTAAAGTTCGGCTGCGCTTCGGCGATTCTTAAATCCAACAGTGGCTCATCCCCGTGATAAACGAAAAGTCCCGCTTCCGATAACCCCGACGTAATCTCAAACTTCGCAATCGAAATGTTCTCCCGCGACCCAAGCTCCTCGATATGTGCCTCCCCGATACAAGTAATCATACTCACATCTGGTTTCGCCATCTCCGAGAGCAACTTAATCTGTCCGAGCCCACGCATTCCCATTTCCAGCACCGCAATCTCCGTATCCGCCGGCGCCATTAAAATCGTCAGTGGCATCCCAAATTCGCTGTTAAAATTTCCGGGCGTCTTATGTACCCGGTACCTGGTCGCCAGAATACTCGCCAAAATATCCTTCGTCGATGTCTTCCCGTTACTACCGGTTATCCCAACAATCTTCATTGCCAGCGAGTCTTTATAAGCCATCGCCAGTTCTTGCAAGGCTTTTTTTGTATCTGCGACCGTTATAACAGGAACATCTGTTGGCATTCCCGGGACATCCTGTTGCCACAAAACTGCGGCTGCGCCGTCTTTCAAAACCGCCGGAATAAAATCATGGCCATCAACCCGCGCCCCAATAATCGGAATATACAGATTCCCTGCTACAACCATTCGTGAATCAATCGTCACCCCCGTGGCAACAACATCTTCAAACTGAATAGCGAGACCCGTTCCCCCAACCATCGCCTGAATTTCTTTCAATGTTTTCTTCATCATAGTAAGACAACTCCCTATTTCAGCGAAACCTCGATCATCTTCGTCAACAAATCAGAATAACTTCCTCCGAGCGATGCCCAACTCTGCGGCAACAAGCTCGTCGGCGTCATTCCTGGTAAAGTGTTCACTTCGAGCAAATACGGCACGTTATCACGAATCAAAATATCAACCCGGGAATACGAGCATAACTTCAATTCACGCCACGTCGCATGCAGCATCGCCTCAACTTCTTCTTTGAGCGGCGAATTTAACTCAATCACAAACTCCTCGACTTCGCCCTCATACTTCGCCTTGATGTTGAAAAATTCGCCCTTCGGCTTAATCGCCATCGTCGGATAAATCTCGCCATCAATCATCGGCGTCGAAATTTCATCGCCCTTAATGTACGCCTCGATCATCACTTCGGAATCGTATTTTAAAGCTTCTTCGACCGCTGGTCGCAAATCTTCAGCTTTTTTTACCAAGGCCGTCGCCACTGACGAACCACCCGAATTCGGCTTAACAAAAACCGGGTAGCCAATCTGGTCAATGGCATCGTAATCAATTAAATCAGCATCTTTAACAATCAGCCAATCGGCCGTGCGAATCCCCGCATAGCGCAAAATCTTCTTCGTAATATCCTTATCCATCGCAATCGCACTCGCTAGTGGACCACAGCCCGAATAAGGAATCCCCATTGCCGACAAAATCGACTGGACACAACCATCCTCACCGAATTCGCCATGTAAGCCAATCAATGCGAAATCAATGCCTTGACATTTTGTAAAGACATCCTCTTTCGCATTAATCTCAATCGGTATTACTTCATATAAATCCGGATTCAAATTCCCAATCATGCCTTGCGATGTTAACAATGAAATCGCCCGTTCACTCGAAATACCGCCCATTAGGACACCAATTTTTTTCTTCATAAAATTCACACTCCAAATTACCAGAACTATTATAACACATTTCACTAAAAAAGTGTAACTCGTCGCTACACTTTTGTTTTGTTAGGTTTAACCACTGGTAGTCGTACTACTAGTTGTCTGGTCACCACTATATTCGAATCGGTGACCACCGCCGTGTCCACCCCCATGGAAACCGCCACCACCGTGGAACCCACCACCAAAGCCGCCATGACCAAAGCCTGGTCCGAAACCACCGTAACCGAATCCTGGCACTGGTATCGGTAGTGGCACGCCATAGCCGTAAGGTGGGTAGCCGTAGTAAGGATTCGGGTATGGATAAGGTGGATAGTATGGCATCGGTGGTACGATTTGACGCATATCCTGCTGCGGATGTTGTGGCATGAAGCCTGCGTATGGCTGGTTCCATGAGTGCGGTGGGCCCGGTTGGGTCAAATGGGTTTGATTATTAGGTAGATGGGCCCATGGTGAAACTGGCTCCGGTCCGAGCGGAACAGCTTCGACATGCGGTTGCCCCAAATGGTTTTCAGGCTTTTCATGATGATGAACTGGCATTTCCATCGTTGGCGCCCCCTCGGTTGGAAATGGCTTCATCCCAATCGGCACTGCTGCTTCTTTGTCAAGGTTCGGGAAAAACTGTTCGATACTCTCATTTTTAACCGTGCGATTTTCCGCTGGGATTTTCAATTTCAGCCCCGGAACTAAATCCGATGACAAGTTGACATGTGGGTTAATACCCGTCAAATCCTGCCTACTCACCGCATAATTACTCGCAATTGTGTCAATCGACTCGCCCTGTTTTGTGATATGAATTTTCATGTTTCTCACTCCCATCTTGTTTTAACAGTCAAATATATGCTAATAAAACAAAGAATATGCAAGCACGACCTAGGCACTTGTCGCATATATTGAATTAGGATTGTAATATCAGGGGGTCAAAAAAATGAGTAATATCAGGGAAATTTTAACGAAAGCAGTCATTGGGCAAGCTCGGCGCGTTTTTAATACAACCGTTAAATTACCAGAAACACCAGTATTAGTCGGGCGTGTTTTAGGTGCGGTCATGACCAATCATCAAGTAGCTGCGAAAAAAGTTGGCGATGAGATTGAAATCAGTGGTGGCTATGACGTGCACGTTTGGTACACCCACGACGACGATAAAAAAACGAAAATCATCCGGACAAATGTGGATTACGGTGACTTAATTGGGCTCGACAATCCATTACGTGACAATCTTTTGGCAAGCGATGAAGTAACCGTCGAAGAAATCGTGGCACCGTATGCGACCGATGTCCGCGTTGAAACCGGGATTGTCAAAGTCGATGTGGCCTTTGAAGTCGCTACTGAAGTCATTGGGGAAACAAAAATGCGTGTAGCGATTCTAGGACCTGCCGGTTCGACCGTTCCGCAAGAATTACCTTATACGCCAGCGGATGATTACTTATCAGAAATCGATGCAGCAATTACCCCTGACTTCCTTGATGCGACCATCGTTCATTTTGATTAGTTGTTTTAGTAGAAAGATTAGCTGTTGCTAGTCTTTTTTTCGTATTAACAAAAAAAGTTACCAAAACGTTTTGATAACTTATGGTCGTGGTCGTTTCAGACGACCGATTTCACGGTAAATATTTTCGAAGTCCATGTGGAGCGCATTGTTTAAATCGCGGATGCCTTTCGTTTGTTGATAACTTGCCAAGATGACCTCTTGTTCGTAAAGTGTTTGAATCGAATCCGCCAAGTTGGAAACAAATGCGAAAACAATCCGTTTTTCGGTTACATTTAACGGATTAGTAATTAGCATCGCACCGAGTGTGATGAATAACAAATAATCTTTCGGTTTTAATTGCCCGAGAAAATAGATGAATTGCGAGTTCGTGTAGTCATAACAATATGTCTCGGTTTCTGATTTCTGTTTGTATTTATAATCTGGATGGAGATCTTCTGGCTTTACATCGTCTGATGGCATATCAGTCGAATAGAGGTCGCCCTCGCTAGCATTGGTGTCCATGAAAAACGGGGCGCTGCCGTGGATATTACGGGACCATTGGAAGTTTTTTCCCTGTTCGCCACGGGCTATTTTTTGATCAGCCGTTGCCGAAAAAGCCTGATTGTCGAAAACTTGTGGATTTTCTGTGTAAAATTCTGGGAAAACCTCTTGCTTTCTCGCTTTTGTTTTGGTAGAATGATGATAGATAGAACTTTTTTGTCGTTTGTTTTTCACATGGATCACCTCCTGGGGCGGAGTTACTCCTTTATTATATGTGAAAGCCTACTAGAACGACAGCAATTTAAGGGGGATTTTTTTGTGGGGATGAATATAACTGTCAGTGCGGAAAAGTGGCAACATATGCAACAGATGGCAGCGATTGGTGAGTTGACGACCGGGATTGTTCATGATCTCAAAAATCAACTGGCTTGTATCGGGGCTAATTTAACAATGATTCAAGCGTTGTCTGGTGAAGCTACGTCGCTGGAAAAATATTTTGCTAGTATTAACCGACAAACTGGATACGCTAATGAGATGGTCAATTTGATGTTGCGCATGGGAGTCACTGATACCGAGTATTCCACGTTTGACTTAGCTGCGTTAATGGAAGATGTGGCAAGCTTCTTTGAAAGAGTCGCTGGTCGGGGAATTACGATTAAAACATCCGTTGATGAATCGGCGCATTTAATCTCAGGTTGTCAGTCATTAATTAGCAATAGTATTTTGAATCTTTGTGCTAACGCCCGAGACGCAATCGGCGAAAACGGAACCATCGAAGTTAGCTTAACCCGTGACTATGTTGACGGCATTGATAATGACTTACTAAAACAAAATATTAACGGAGAATGCTCGATTTTAACCGTTCGCGATACGGGTTGTGGGATTGCTGCCGATAAACTAACGCAGATTTTTGAACCATTTTTCACCACCAAAGGTGCCGACACCGCGAACACCGGGCTCGGGCTGCCGAACGTCATCCATACCGCCCGTGAACACGGCGTCGGCATGACCGTTGAATCAGAAGTCGGAGCGGGAACAACGTTTACTTTGTACTTCAAGGCCGCTGCCTAGACAAAGTTTCGCCCACATACATACACTAAATTAGGTGATTGTATATGGGCTTTTTATTTTTAATTTTACAGACATTTTTACTCGTTTTTGCGCTCGGTGTTGATGCGTTAATTTGTAGTTTTTCTTATGGGGTTAATAGAATTCGGATTCCGCTAAAATCAATGATAGTAATTAACTTGATTACCCTCCTACTCCTTGCAACGGGCATCATTATTGCTCAAATCCTCGAAGGATTTTTACCACCAGGCATCATCTATGGTTTTGCATTTCTAATTTTATTCTTCATTGGGCTCGTAAAAATCTTCGAAGGCACGATTAAGAGCATCATAAAACGTCATAATGGCAGTCGGTATTTTAACTTTTCGTTATTTAATTTCGGTTTTGTTTTGCAAGTCTTCGCACAACCGGAACTCGCCGATTCAGATGCTTCGAAAGAATTAAGTATCGCCGAGTCCGTCCCGCTCGCATTCGCACTCGGCTTCGATGGCTTATCAGTTGGACTATCAGTCGGATTGATGGCGTTGAACATCCCACTGTTGCTCATCATGTCTTTTGCTGTTGGGATGGTCTGCGTTGCCGTAGGAGCATATCTCGGGTGCAAAGCGTCACAAAAAATATCATTTGACCTAAGCATTTTGAGCGGCTTGATTCTAATTTTAATTGCGATAATTAACGTAATAAATTAAATTTTAACTATAATAAAAAGCCAAAATCACATGAGTGAAATGGCTTTTTATTAATTATAAGTAGATTACCATCCTAAGATACTTCCGACATTGAAGTCATCGAAGAAACCACTAGTCTCCCCATCTAATATCGTGTTTGGACCAGTTGCCCCTACAACATTCATCAATGTTGCATGTTGAACACCATCATTAATATCACGTGTATTTTTGATTTCTAATTCTTCAAAACCTTTCACAAGTCCCACCTCCATTCTGTTTGTTTTCACATAGTCCCGCTTTAGCTTTTCCAAAACGAGAATGGGTCAATCACCATAACTATTAAGGCACATAGAGTATGATACCATATACGTACTCTACAGTATACAATAAATGTATTTACATGTCAATAGTTTTATCGACTATTTTAAAAATAATTCACGTCCGTTCCGAAGCAATCTAAAAAACTAAAAACGGAATTTGCCCTATTGCCAAAGCATATTAGGGGTAAAATTTTTGTCAAGTTTTCACCATTTTGTGTTGCCTTTTGTTCTCGAATG
>Ga0123355_10020855_pt1 | contig 10476 bp, 4 predicted proteins | sample TergutEmb28metaG_3_FD_89872 | JGI IMG/M metagenome (GOLD analysis project Ga0123355, IMG submission 89872) | Embiratermes neotenicus P1 segment gut microbial communities from Petit-Saut dam, French Guiana - Emb289 P1 | ecosystem: Host-associated > Arthropoda: Insects > Digestive system > Gut ... | reverse complement strand
TTTATGACATATACCATTGTTGTGTGTACAGTGAAAAACTGCTGATGATGGACAGAGGAACTGTCCGAAACATGTAGAGTTTTATTCCAAAAATAAATTTGAGAAATTAGTGCATCTAGTTGGTTTTATTATAAGAGTTTATCACGAAGCACGGTCATCTGAACGACAAAGTGTATGGGAATACAAAATTCCGGCTGTTGCGTGCCACCAAGAAAGTTGTTCTATTTCAGAATCAGAACTCCCAGTACGTGGAGACCGATACAAAGAACAAAACAGTAAATAGTTTTTTGCTGGAGGCATGTCTCACATTTAAACTAGAACACGTAAAACGTCTCGCAGCGTTATTTAGTATCTGCAAAGTAGGTAACGAATGCTGTATTTATATCGATTTCTATACAGTGCGAATAGCTGTTGGGATCTTTCACACAGTCGGGAAAATCAGCTCCCTAAATATGAACAGATCTGTGTGAGAAAGAGGCATCCACCGAAGTATAGTGGCGGAGAATAATAAGAAAAGGCAGTCTTTTCTTCAAAGGGGCAGCAGATTTGGACAGAAATCTCAAAGTCAGCCGACTGACAGGTCATTTTCCGGCACTGCGCTTTCTCTCGTCCAAAATCTGACTTCAAGGGAATGAAACTTCTTGTAATTTGCTCACCAATGCGGAAGGAAATGATGAGAAAGAGATGACACCCAGAATGAAGGAGGAGGAGGAGAGGGAAGAGGACAAAGTATCGCGCGTTTTCTCTTCTTTATCGGGTTAAAACTTTTATGAAGAAAAGAAATCCATTCGGAGAGCAATAATAGGCTTATTTTATTTTTAGCTCAGGAGTTATACCTATTGGCCAGAACGTGCTGCGACAGGACTTTTTCTATTCGACAACGCTGTGTTGACACTATCGGTCGTGCTCAAATATCCTTAAGATAACACTGATTATTCTCCATGGAAAAATGTGGCTGAAGACTGCAAATGACCATTAACTTAGCTCTATTCCGTGGGTAAGAATGCACAGCTCTAAGGCTGGGTCCACACTGAACCGACAAAACAGACACAAAACAGAAACTCAGTGGTTTGCAACAAATATGTGGCAAATTTGCAACATTTATGAAACATTTCTGCAATTTGCTTGTGTTTTCTGCAAATCTGCCAAACCCCACGCCGGTCGGTACAGATCTAAAGTTTCTGTTTTTGCAGCTACAGTGGATTTAATACATCATGTGGCGCTTCAAGGTGCATGAAGAAGATGAGGACACAAGCGTGGCTACGGCCGGCTCTCTATTTCTCGCAAAAGAAATATCAAACAAAGAAACAAATCAATAATAGGAATTTTTGGGTGAGGTCGACATTGAGTAAATGAAAAAAATAAACTTACATGTCTGTTCCACATTCAATCGAGTTGTTAAAATCACGTCTTCAGCACATTGCGAAAGGTGCACACTGTGCTGAGACCATTCTACAGGATGTGAAACTTGCAACAAAACAGAAACCGTTTGATCTCTGTATGTATGTGCACACACACACACACACACATATATATATATAACTATTGACATAGTTTTATACATGTCAATATAATTTTTATTGCAGGATCAGAACTCACCATATACCACGTAACTGTTGCATATATCAACCCAAAAACCCTAAATAATTTTAAAATCCAGCGTATTACAATTATTTTTTTTTATTTTATAATATTTTATATTACTATTTAAACAAAACTTTTAACCGAAATCAAATATTTTTAATATTGTGGGGTTGATGGTGACACATTTAACTACAATTGTATTCTTGTACCAAAAGCATCACCCTGAAGATGGTCGGATTACTGGCCGAAACACGTTGGTGAAAACTTTATAAATAAAAATACATCATAAAATTAAAGTGCGTTTGTTGGTTGTTTGTACATTTTATAAACCTAATTAACGCAAGGAGTGTGAGACACATTAAAATACACAGAATAAACCTGATATTATGCAGAGATTCATTATGGTCGGGGTCGTTCTGAAATTAATGCCTAACGCAAAATAAAATTACCGAACTATATTTAGAATGCACGCGCATTTGAGTGGTCACTTTCTCCGTTATTATCATTTTACACCATACACATTGAAAACAGTCAACAGATGGACTTTGGACAAACCTATTACAAAACATGCACACCAACTTTGGATCTCCCTGACTGTAAACTTTGCGAGCTTGTAACCCGAATCACAGTAGACCAGAAACTTGGCAAAGAGGACGGAGTTTTGTGGAAGAATATCTCTTACTGAAGTAAACAAAGCCATTAGATGGAATACCGTCTGGAGATAGAACGGAGAGGAGCGAGAGTGCATGGATACTACAGTGTGTGGGAAAACAAAGATGTTCTTACCTGGGAAATCGTAGCACATCTTACTTATTACAGGATTTAAAAGAACAACTTAAAAACTATAGATTTTTTATGAGTTTGATGATTTTTCATGATGATGACGATGATAATAATAATAATAATATCATCGTATCTCAGAATTTGTGTCAAAATGTTACATTAAACTAAACAGACATCACCTCAGGCTATTCTTCTGCCTAGACTACCTATAGGAATTGCCATAACAAAAACCAGGGACAATTGTTTCACTTGTCTCAAGCCCACAGGTTTGAAAGTAAAAATAAGAAATGGAACAAGGTATGCTCTACGTACAAAAACACAAAAATAGTGACAGTAAATATAGTGCAATTTTTTCTTAAAGCAAGTAACGTAATTTCTCAATTACCTATTCTAATTCTTTGTTACACAGCCTTGTCAAATAACAGAAAAGACGAAAATTTTAAAATTTTCATGTCAATGATCAAGGACTGCTAATTTTTAATCTCTTTGCTGAACTTTCTTTAATTTGTAGAGATGGGTCTGTAGGCAGCCTCAGATGTTCCATTGCATTACAGGACACCCATAAACAGTAGCGATCGGAACTACGGTTTACAGCAGGCCCAATCCAACCGCAGCTCGCGGGATAAAATGTTGCCCATGACACGGCGTTATATTGCCCGCAGAGATATTTGAAATCACAAAATGTCTTTGAGTTTTCCAGCATTTTCTCCTACGTCTTCTCGATAACAACAGAACAACCCTTTCTCGCAAGTCACAGGCTTCGAATTATTTCACAACAGCCTCCTTAATTCCTCCATATAGAAAAACTTTCAAAACGTTTTTCCTTTTCAAACGCTTTGCGTACAGTTTGTTGTTCCTTTGAGGGTTACATTGCTCGACGTTACTGCTTGTTCAGAAGAGAATATCTGATTATTCAATGTACAGATTTCTCTTGTGAGTGTGCAATTTTGAAAAAGTTCATTACCGAAAGGCACCATAGGCCACACCTTTAAAAAGCCATCTTTATTGTTGTGGACTAAATGTCAGTTATATTTAATGTGTAATTTTAGTATCAAATCTTAGCAATTGACCAACCTAATGCCTCACTTCTTGTTTTCTAACAAGTTTCTTATATTCTTCTACATGTTTCGAGCACTATGTGCTCAACATCAGGAGGTCAAAACTGTATTATACAGCATCTGGTATCGTCACACTCTGTAGGTGGCGGTCCGGTGCACCGGACGGCCACCTACAGAGTGTGACGATGCCAGATGCTGTATAATATAATTTGACCTCATGATGATGAGCACAACAGTGTTCGAAACATGTAGAGGAATATAATAAACTTATTATAAAACAAGAATTTAGGCATTAATTTGGTCAGTTGTTAAGATTGTACTGAGATGCACGGTCAGCAAAACATCAAAATTTAATTTCAAAGTTTGAAACCTGTAAAGGAATACAGTACTGCTAATATCACTCATTAATAAAGTTACCACTAATATAAAAAATTAATGAAGGAACTGCGGTACCACATGCATATTTTAATCCCAATATTACATAAAATTCATGTCTCTTCAGAGTTAAGGTTTCATAGTTGAGTAAAGAGAGACCAACTTGATATCACTTGCTTTACTGTTTCTTTATTTAATGTTCAACATGTTTCGGACGTTAATACATCCATCCTCAGGAGCTTGCGACTTATTTGTTGAGTTATTTCATGGGTTGTAATGATCTGGTTCGATGTGTGTTGGTGTTAGGTTGTGGTTTGGCTGTGGTGGTATGGTATCCGTATACAGGCTGAGGCACTAGCCATGAAATAACAAATAAGTCGCAAGCTCCTGAGGATGGATGTATTAACATTCGAAACATGTTGAGCATTAAATACAGAAATAATAAAGCAAGTGACATGAAGTTGGTCTCTCTTTACTCAACTATCAAGATGATGCAAGGTCCAATAAACATAAGATTAAGGTTTCATCTTTCTGTGCTGCTTACAGAGTCCGTGACAACAAGATTTAAGTAACTGCCGGTATCAACACAACTGCAGAGACATGCACAGAAAATTCTTGTTCTGGCTCCTTAATATAAAGGTGTAATACACACCATTACAAAAATAAAACATTTCTCAGAATTATCACAAATTAGCGTATTTATTTATGTACTAAAATATAAAATATTCAGAGTTTTATTCAAACTCTAATCTGGCATTTTGTATTAATGTCCATACGTGGACAGGACCAACACGGCGATCGTACTTCCTGACCGAAATCGTTTAAAATCTCGCATCTGCACAGCATTCAATTATTAAAGACAGCACCTAACGTTGGAACTATCATCATGTCATCAACACTATAATCGTCATCGTCGTCGATTTCTGTGTTTTCCTTATCAAATATTATCAAAAATTATTGTAAACAAGTCTCTTACACTCAAATTCATGTTTGAGGGGGGAAATTTTCTTGCCACTTTCTGGCACATCAGGTTCCTGTTGTGTACCGCTAAAAGAAAGCTACATTACTACATACCATCGGATAAATTTAAAGTATTATTTAATTAATAAACGGAATAAAATTATGTTTATTCTTCCCAAAATAGCACATTATTACATTCAACACTTCAGGTCACGTATTATATGGGAATATACACATCATATCTCATAAAGGTAATGAGAACATTACAGAAGAATTAGAGCATAAGCTAAAATCGATGCGGTAATAAAGATCTAGAAAGACAGGAAGCTAGAATATTTGTCAATAATTCCTTAATACTGAATTCCGGAGCACCGATATCAATATAGAATGTAAGTGAATATTGTGGGTACGTTGGAGAGAAACATGGAAGAAGTGGTAGCAATTCTTATAGCTGTTATAAGGAAACAGCTTCTTCCATTATGCACTAGATGATGAGGCTTCACAACCACTGGATCAAATAACCGCGAGTCTGAGGGTCACTGGTCTCCGTGTTTTCAAGCCCATGTTGTCAGCATGGATGCTGCTGCTGCAGTAGACACATTTGAACAATAACACGCCCCACAGCGCAGACTCATTAGCCAGGCGGCTTCCCTAGAGTGACAAGCTAACTGTAAGTACACACACCTGGATCCACTGCGAAACAATGCTTTTTGAAATGTACAACTCCGTTTAGGAAGTCACAATAGCCTGTTTTATGGAAAAGTTAGACAATTCAGCAGCGGAAATGTACCCACATCACAGGCAGCACGTTAGTCATAAGGGGACTGGTCCTGCAACGACCAGCTATTTATTACAATATCCGGATTCATAGGAAGACCAGCAATGCACAGATATCTCAGCAATGATTGTGAGGGTAGGGGAGAGAAATCGTCAGCACCACTTGTTTGTTTTATTTCAATGACAAATGCACAATGAATTGTAGTGTCACTTTTCGTATGTTAATACGTTAAGTTTCCCCTACACTCGTCCGACCAATCCATGTATGTGTAAATCAAAATTCCAGTCTACAATTCCTGCAATCCATTAACTCTAACAGTCCATGCAGTAATTCACTTATGTCTCCTTCCACATACCATTCCATTTACTAATTAACTTATTCTTAATTCTTATTCTTCATTCACTTATCCATTCGCATCTAATTATCTACTAATTTATCTATTTATCTAGCCGCTCATCCATCCATCCATCCATCCATTCTCTGTTCCGTATTTGCACGTATTCATCTATCCGAAGCCATTACACTACATGTGCCTACACCTCAACATAAATTCTACTTGTTTAACAATCCCTTTTCCAGAACAAAACCGAAATCCATTACAACCAAATTTCCGTCAGTGGAGATGACCCTAAAAATAAATATGTATATTTTCAATTTACAAGTCACATTTAACCAAAGTCCTACTTAAAAACGCCCTCCTACTTCTTCGGCCTTCCAACTGTTGCTGTCTGAGGGGTTTCCCAACGCTAGGAGGTTTGCATATCTTTCTTCCACAAGCCACATGTGCAGTGCGTTACATCATCATAGTCACGCCAACACAATAATGGAGGAACAACATAAAATACGGGGATCCACATGGCACAATATGCTCCACTGTTCAATTGCTTCTTGTCATCCTTACATTCCTGACTCAAAAAAACCACACTAAAGTTTACCAATTTTAATACTTTTCACCATACACATTTAAAAGAGAGGTATTTTTCACTCAGCACACTGAACTAAACCGCGTGTGATATTTTAAAACTCGTGACTAATAAGGCTTAAAACACACGTTTTAATACCACGAAAGTAATTATTTTTTTACATATTAAGAAACGAACTATGAAACCACATCCGAAACTTCTTTAAAAAAACTGCCCATCCCACACACTGCTTGTATCGATAACACGGAAACCTCGTCTACTAAGGTTACGGTAAGTAAGTGTGTAATGGGAACGGAAATTCAAACGAATCCAAACATATATATATATAGGTGTATACATACATAAAATATATAATGTACATGTATATAACCACATGAGTTTCTTGCGTGTTGTGGAAAGAATTCGTTGAAATTAAAACAATGGGCAGTAATAAAACATAGTTTTGACAGAAGTCAGCATTTCTGTGCTTACCGATTTCACTGTAAAATATTTTATAATTCTTGTCATAATTAATGAAGAGTACAAACAACAAGACATATTTAATCATTGGCAAGTGAAAGAGCAGCGAAAGTAATACATACACATTCCTAAATGTTACTTGATATGCAGTAATTTGCAGAGGAAGCACAAGCTAACTGCAAAAAAAGAAGTTACTATTATATTTATCAAGGAACAGGTGTTCTACACTAACAGTGACACATCGTTCTAATAAAGAATTTCGTCAGAGCTTTTGCGTGTGATCTCCAGAATTAACTCCACACTGGTAATAACATCCTAAGTATTTACAATGACTAGGAATTTAAAAAGGAGATCACACAGTGCCGAAAATTCCTAAAGAAGGCGAGCAGAAATATAAGCTGCAGGAAAAGACGCGTTTCAAATGGATGAATCAGATTTTGCGATTCCAGATTTCGCTTGGCTCAAGTCTTGCATACGTCTAAGAAGAATATGGCGTAAAATACTATAAATATCAATGTTACAAATTTGAAACACGATTTGGGTAAGCTCCAGAAATTTAGTACGTTCTGCCTTCTACAATTCGTAAAACACTCAAATAAAAAAATAGCATCAAACGTTATTAGTGACAGTTTGCTTGTTGTTTCTCTTACTGCTTTCAACAAATAAGTCGAATAAAATCTGGAATATAGATACTTCACTGAAATACTGTGTTTGAGTTAGTGTTTATCAAATTTCTACTCACATAAGATAATTAAAGACGACTACGAAATCAGTTTTCACAATCCACACGCACGCATACACACAAGTAGTCTATACAGTCTGTCTCTGTCTTCCAAATCCGACATATCTTCCTTAAACCTGCTCCAGAAGGACAGCAAACTCCGCTGACACATCAGTATCAATAAATTCCGTTGACACATCAGTACCAACAAACTCCGCTGACACATCAGTACCAACAAACTCCGATGACAAATCAGTACCAACAAACTCCGCTGACACATCAGTACCAACAAACTCCGCTGACACATCAGTACCAACAAACTCCGTTGACACATCAATACCAACAAACTCCGCTGACACATCAGTACCAACAAACTCCGCTGACACATCAGTACCAACAAACTCCGTTGACACATCAGTACCAACAAACTCCGCTGAAACATCAGTACCAACAAACTCCGCTGACACATCAGTACCAACAAACTCCGCTGACACATCAGTACCAATAAATTCCGTTGACACATCAATACCAACAAACTCCGCTGACACATCAGTACCAACAAACTCAGCTGACACATCAGTACCAACAAACTCCGTTGACACATCAGTACCAACAAACTCCGCTGACACATCAGTACCAACAAACTCCGCTGACACATCAGTACCAACAAACTCCGCTGACACATCAGTACCAACAAACTCCTCCGACACATCAGTACCAACAAACTCCGCTGACACATCAGTACCAATATACCTTGCGGTTTGCACACTGCCTTCAGAGAAACCGCCATGCTTTCATCCCAAACAATGTTGTACAGTACATTGCAAGGGGTTAATTTCGTAGAGAAAATCATTCTAAAACCTTACAGTCCTCAATGACTAGATTTCACTAAAGTTTTTTTGTTAACGTCAGCAGAGAAAACTTGTTAAATTATCCCTGAAATATCGCGTTCTGCTGTTAGAAGCACAAAGCGGTGTATTCATACATTTTGTACTCGCTTGGATCCCACAGTTTAAAAATTGAGGATTTCGTAAACTAAGCATAACCAGGATAAAGTGAAGTGTAATACAACAAAGCTTTCGCAACGTCTTGTTGTTAGTAGAAAACATACGGTCTGTGAAAATGGCTGTGCTTCCGCCATCAGGAAAAAGAATTTAAGACATGTACCCTGCTGCAGCTCTTTGACTACGTTCATTTCTACCCCCGCTTCAGTCCAATAGATGTGTCAGATTAGGTTCCCCGACCTTTGGTTTACCTGATAATGGAAGGACTAAAAGTTTCCGATCAGTTGTGTTTTCGACTAACCACAGTATTCTAAAACATATTCCGTATGAGCATTTCCTCAGTAACGCACCGGTTCAAAAGGTTAGATTTCTTCCACAACTGAAGTTGTCAAATGGAAAGAAAATTAGATGGCAGAGCATGCAGCACATACGGCAGACATTAATTAAAGAAATTAAAATTTTATTTGGAGAGCCTGAAGATAGGAGACTGACATTCCTAGGCTTAAATCAGAGGTCAGTACTAAAAGAGATCTTCAAGAAACGGCTAAGTTGTGAGGATGTATTTGGCTAATGAAGAGGCCAGCGATGGATTTTGTAAATACGACTACATAACTGTGCCTTCCAAAAAAGGAGGAGAATTTTTAAACAAGATGTCATCTTAAGGAAGGATTTTTTTTGGCGATTCTGGATTAAATTCAAAGATGATTAACGACGAATGAAAAAAATACACGTAAATAAATTATGAGTATGGAAGTACTGGAAAGAAATGATCATGGTATAGGCCTACTTCTAGGTTTTATGGAGTTATTTTCCTAGAAGCGAGAATGTTCGTATTAGTCCCTCAAATAATCGAGAAACACTGTGTCATTTAATGTATCTGAACACTCTTTGTAAAGCTACGAAAATACTCGGGACATCACTGCTCAGTACGTTACGTCTGGATTAGAAACTCTCTCAACATGAATCACATTCGCCAGTATCCAGCCAGGTCTTACGATTTAAATGTGTTCGTCTGGTTCTTTTTGTTCGCAATTAATAATTTGTGAACTCTCCCTTATACAACTACCTTCTTGATACTTCCCCACACCTGCTAAATTCTAAAAGTTCATTCTTTCGCGCAAAGCATGAGCACATAAGTATCTCACGTAATTCCTTCTTGCCCTGTGAATAATTCATTAACTCTCTCTAAACACATTGCAACAACGCACAAAGTACGTCACAGGCAGACAATACCCACAAGGCATAGTCTGAGTACTCACGACGAACATGTCGAACGACTTCAGGAATATAAAGCCACTTTATTATAGCGTCGCTTGCTAAGTTGTCATTAATAAGCCATAATGTCGGTAAAAGAAAGGAAGCAACAGCAGAGTGGATCCATGTGCGTAGTAATATTAACCATGGGGTTGAGAGCACGAAATCGACAGGAAATGTACATGTATTAAGAACAGAGTTTGGAGAATCTTATGTTTATTGGACCGTCCATCATTGTAATAGTAGAAGAATAAAAGACCAACTTGATGCCACTTGCTAATTTATTTCACTTCTTATGTACTCAACATGTTTCGGATATTAATACATCCATCATCAGGAGCTTGTGACTGTGCTGCTGAATTACCACATCGGTCATTTTGTTTTCGGTTCGTTGTGTGTTGGAGATTTGGTGTGGCTGGGTTTGAGTGGTGTCCGTGTTGCAGGCTGAAGCTTCCAACACGGACACCACTCAAACCCAGCCACACCAAATCTCCAACACACAACAGCCTGCAACATGAACACTACTCAAACCCAGCCACACCAAATCTCCAACACACAACGAACCGAGAACAAAACG
>Ga0123355_10020854_pt1 | contig 10476 bp, 6 predicted proteins | sample TergutEmb28metaG_3_FD_89872 | JGI IMG/M metagenome (GOLD analysis project Ga0123355, IMG submission 89872) | Embiratermes neotenicus P1 segment gut microbial communities from Petit-Saut dam, French Guiana - Emb289 P1 | ecosystem: Host-associated > Arthropoda: Insects > Digestive system > Gut ... | reverse complement strand
TGTTAAATGCAGCTTTAGCCATAGCAGTTCTACATTTAATTTCACAAGTACATCTTCCATCATTTGTTAAAATGCTACCCAAATATTTAAAAGATTCCACATTCTCTAGTTGTTTTTGGTCTAATATATATATATATTCTTTAAGAAGTATAAAATTTACATTAAAACATTTAAAACGCTCCTACATGTTTCGATCACAAGATCATCCTCAGGGAGCTTATATTTTTCCTTGCTAAAGTTATAATTTAAAACATTCAGTGAATTACTCCCTTGTGCTAACTTTGGTGCTGTGGCAGCATGACATGCTGCCACAGCACCAAAGTTAATATAAGTAAATTAATCAGTGAATGTTTTTAAATATGTGACTTTAGCAAGGAACAGTTTATGTCCCTGATGATGATCTTAGGATCGAAACATGTAGGAGCGATTTTGATTGTTTTAATGTAAAAAAATTTACGTAGGTGCATTAGTTGGTGTGCTAATTAAATAATTCATTTAGTTTTATACAACATTTATAATTCAGTTCTTTTAACTTTCTGCAAAAAGAATGCAGTCAGAGCGCGAGACAGGACCAGTTAAAGTGTACCGTACGCCTTCGTGAAATTCGTATATTAAGAATTTTTAAAATCGTTTCTCCACTTTGTGGCGCCAGACGTTAAGATGTTTTCGTTTGGACTGTATGTTGATCCAGTATAGTTGCGTATAAACTCTAGTTACAGATTTTCACACCATTGACTGGAATTGGAGTTGTTCTCGTTTCTATTTTGCTTAGTTGTTCAAACGTTTTTATGCACGTCACAAACAATTTTGCTTCTGAAAAAAAACCCATTTCACATACATGCAGATTCTGTATAGACATTTTAAATGTAACTGCTTCGGGAAGTGTGATAAACTCTGTTATTGAGTTCTAGAAGGAAGATCGTAGTACTGGGAAGGATCTGACTGGAAAGAGTGCAGAAGGGCTTGAATACAACGAGGTTTAAACTGTTATGAGAAGAATGACAGGAAGTACTAAGGAAACCGTTCAAAACCCATTACGACTCTAGAATTCCTGTAAACGTTAATAAAATCTGAAGTAGTATAGAGACAGCTTTTTATAGTCTGATATAGAACCTCACATTTCTGTATTCCTGCCTGTAAAATCGCAATAGAAATTTTATTGTCTTTGCGAGTGTGCACAAAAATGTTGAATCTTATGCTTCTACGCAGTGAATTGTCATATATAACTACTTGAATATATCTGCTTGAAGCCTTAGTGATGACTTCTATTGCAACATGGATAATTTTAAATTTCATTTAAAATATAAGTCTATTATTCCTACCTGTTTTAATGTACTCACCTAAGATACCCGGATTATTATTCATTAATATAACTACTGCAATACACACTTTCAGAATATTAGCATGGTAGGAAACAACAATTATGGAGCTTTTACTGTGTCACTGTAACTATATTTTGCTCTTTTGAATTCTTGTTTGTTTTTTTTTTTTTTATTCTCGGAAAGAGCACGTCACAGCACAGCATAAGACATCTGTTTTTAGAGGTACTACAAACCAAAAGAATTATAAAAAGAATGTCGCGCTCAAAATATGTCTTTTTCTTCTCTCTGTGACTCTTGTTGGATGGTGTGTTTTTTCTCCTAAAAGTGTGAAGCGAGTTACAAGAGATGGCAGCGCAGAAACAAATTTAGCTATTCATATAAATTGTTCATTGTTGCGTTTATTTTTAACAAACATTTAATTTGGTTGGTACGTGTTGGGCATTCCACCAGTGTCAAGTTTCATGCAAATACTTTTTCTAATCTCGTTTTAATATATAAGGACAGACGGACGAACATAAGACTTAGTGAAATTAGTGGGTGTATTTTGGAAATTTTCTTTCCCCAGAAATACGAAAATGGGCAACTAAAAAAGGAATAAGAAGGCAACTAAAAGCTTTTATTGTAAGACTAGCCGAGTGTTCATCTCATGGCGGGCCGCCATCATATTCACGCGCTACTCCACCGCAACATTGTAACCGTCTCTAGTAATAAAAACATAATCGACGCGGTCCTGTGACGTACTTCGTCACACCAATTGCGTTACCTAAGGTAGACCTGACTAAATGGATCATACAGCACAGTACCCACCACTGAAAGCCTCGTGGTGTGCTGTATGTGTATATGGCCACTGTGATGTGTTATAAACCCCGCCAATGCTGATTGCCAGGGCTTTACATCGTTTCTCCTCTCGATTCTACCTCGACTGTGTAAGAGCATTAACATGTCACTACGAGATGGGGACTGACTGCGTGGTGCACCGTGTGAGGATTTGTGGCAGTCAAGTGCTGAGACAATGTTGCACTGCGGGTGATACTGTTTTACATATAAGCAGGAAACAGACGAAACCATCGCGAGTGATTTTATCAAACTCCGTTACTCGGCATTACAGAGCAGAATTACTTCCTGTCACCCTCACTGTTCTTGAACTCCAATCTGACTCGTACATTTATGACCGTATGATCTGCCATTCTTCTGTAAATTTCACTACTGTCATGTTCAAACCTTCTGACCGCAAGAATGGACTGTCATATTTAAGTAGCGCGTTCTATGTAAAAGTAAAGCAGTCCCGTTACTGGCCCGAAGGGGCCCAGAGGGTTCTAGAAAGTTAAGGTTCCCAGATTTCGTGACAACGACACAGGATGGTGCTAGGTTGTCAGCCTTATGCACCCGTCGCATTTACCCCCAGTCGACTCTAGGGCCATAGTGCGATCGGAAGGATTTTATGTTAATGAAAAATCCACTGACACTATCTGAGATCGAACCAGAGACCTTCCGATTTGTTGCACAGCACCTTAAAAACTGAGCTACCGCGATCCCCGTGCGTTTATATAGTGAAACTATAATTTTAAGTGCGTCTCAGCATTATCATTACTTAAAGTAAATCCAAAAGAATTGCGTAAACACGATGGAAAAATCATCCTCTTGAGAGTCACCAGTTTGTGCTGATATTACTCTTCAGGTAAACTGACATGTTTGGATGTTCATTTTTTCCAGTGATAATGCTGATTGCTTAGATGCGAACTGCTTGGAGGAGGGTGTAACTACCAGCACTATGTGAATATCAGTATAATTGATTTTCTTCTTAATATATTCACAAACCTTCATATGTACTACAAAGCTTCACTGGTAGACCGAACTGAAACAAGAAATTTTCATGAATTGTGACTGTGGAAGCCCAATGAAGATTTGGCTTTTCAGATTCTGGAATGTAGCTAGAAAATACTGCGAATCTGAAGGTGATATTGACGTGCCCCTGTCATCCACACCGGTATTTATATTATATATGCTTCCCATATTATCAATGAAGTACTGTCTGTAGTGTGTCTTTGTTAGTCCATTCACACGACTAGTCATTGTACACTTTATTATTCAAAACCAAAGTAAAATAACCCTCCCTGATTTATGAACACACAACACAGATGCGTAGGTAAAGTAGGATACTTCCCTTAGGAAATAACCTCTAAATGTTAAATTTAAATAGTCATATTATTTTGATGTGTACATGTTATATTTCTCAGCATGTGATGGGAGCATGTTCAAATGTTACAGGCCTGAACTTTTTGTCTTTGGGATCCCTCATTGCTGGTTGCATTCCTAATTCTGTCGACAATAAAAGGAATACACACACACACATCATACTTTCAATCGTCTTGTTTAGTCAAAATCGAGTTTCGGAACAAAACTCTGTTGCTGTCATCACGTAAAAGTGCGCAACCTAATCTGGTGAGTCGACACCATTTAAACTGTGAGAAATTCCTCGATGTTGTGTATCAGTCGCTAAACCCAATTAAATATCAGAGTGGATTTAACATTCACAGGTCCGTGCATCGCTAATATATTCTCAGAGTACAACCAACAAGATGCAATGTTTCTCAATTTATTTATTTCTGTAAGACGCTCTACATGTTTCATAAAGTTTTTCCGTCCATCATCAGGAGCTCAAAACTGCACATACAGCGTCAGGTATTTGTCAGAACAATGCTGCTACCTGCTGCTAGCAGCAGGTTGCAGTAATGGTCTGACAAATACCTGACGCTGTGTGTGCAGTTTTGAGCTCCTAATGATAGAGGGAATACCCGTCTGAAACATGTAGAGCGTCTTACAGAAATAAGTAAGTTGAGAAACGTTGCATCTTGTTGGTTGTACTCTGAGAATATATCGGAGTGAACTTTACTCCGAAACGTTTTCGTACTAAAACATTTCTGTTGCATCTATTTACCTGCTCGTTTTCGCTTCTTCTCCTGACTTATGTCGAAACCTTCTCTTGTTGTCTTTATCGTGTTCACGAGTATAGTCCCGAGACTTTCGGGAAGTATTGACACTAGTAATTATGAACCCATTATCCTCATTTCAAGATAGCAGAGTGGTCTTTGTCGGGGTCCATATGGAAATTTGTAACTTGTAACAAAGAGACAGTGCTTGTCCGGAAAGTTGGAATCTGCCTGCTGCAAGAAGTTTAGGAGGTCTTGGGTCTGAACACGGTATGAAGCCAATAACACAAGCAATATTGGAGTTTGTATTGCATTACCTTTGAATAACTGACTGCCACAAAGCGTCAGTTAGTTGATTAGTTGATCAAAGCGCCCGGCTGACTGGTCCCTGGAGAAGCAGGCTGTAACACTTGCTGTCTGAGTTAATGACCGAGCTTCTGCTTTCTAGACTGGCTGTATCTTATTTTGCCGCATTAGTCAGTGACCGTAAGAAAGAGATCTGGTTGGCACCGACACAGATTATATAATAACATAATAACATTTATTTGTCTAGTCACAAGTACATATTTCCAAGGGAATTTACTGTTAACACTTGTAACATGAGAGATTCGGGTAGCTCAGTCGGTATAGCGACTGACTACGGGCTGGAAGGTCCGGGATCGAATCCCGGTGAGGACGAGATTTTCCGCCCGTCCAGATCGGCCCTGGGGGCCTACCCAGCCTCCTGGAAAATGGGTACCGGGTCTTCCCCGGGGGTAAATTGCGGACGGGGCGTGCTGCTGACCACTCACCCCCTTCTAGTGCCGCGGTCATGGAAGAGTAGAGTTATACCTCTACCAAACCTCTGGGCCACACTGGGCCTGTAACGGGATCACTTTACCTTTACTTGTAACATGAGAAGGTTAAGAATGAGCTACTTTCCCATATGCTTTTTTACTCTGCACATGAACAACGTTTTTCGTAAGTTTGTAAGATGTCTGTGATATATGCTATTTGTTCGTATCACTCTCACAGTATTTAGGCGCGTTCGTAAAATTTCGAAAAGCGACAACTACCTTCTGTCTGTTCGTCTATCCGTCTGTCTGTCCGTTCATATGGTACAACTCGGCTCCCACTGGACGGATTGTCTGAAACGTGATATTTGAGTATTATTCGAAAACTTGTCAAGAAAATTGAAGTTTTATTGAAATTTGACAAGAATAAAGGGCGTTTTACATGAAGACTGATATACATTTTCGATCATAACCCACTCATTTCTCCTTAGAATGATAAATGTTTCACACAAAAGTAGTAGGGAAAATCATAACACACATTTTGTGTTCAATGCCTTTTTTTCGAAAATTTTACCGTTTATGAAATGAAAAGGTAAAGCAGCCCGTTACAGGACCGGAGGGACCCAGAGGGTTCTAGGAAGTTAAGTTTCCCAGATTTCGTGACATCGGCACAGGATGGTGGTAACGTTGTTAGCCTTAAGCACCGGCCACCTCTACATCCAGGAAATACTCGTGGTAATCATTTCTGTTTGAGGGTGAGTCGACCCCAGACCCCGTAGTGCGATCGGAAGGATTTAATGTCAATAAAAAATCCACTGACACCAGCTGGGATCGAACCAACGATCTTCCGATTTGTAGCACAGCACCTTAACCATTGTGATACCGCGGTCCTCCACCGTTTATGAGATAATGTAGGAAAATATCGCAGAGCCGGACAGGCCACAGATGACAATATGGCACATGCTCGTTTCACGCTGTATACTTAAGCCTACAAATACACACTCAGAATATGTAATACATATTGCTTTACTACTGCAGGAATGGTTGCACGAAAGCGAAAGCGCCTCAGTATTGCATTATACGTACAGTACCTGTCTTGTTTCAATTTGGAGAGAATAAATTACTTAACCTGTTGGCGCCGGAATTATTTTTTTAAACTTTAGCACACCCTGTATATAAAATGTGAATAAAAGAGGAACCAAATACGTTAGAATTATGAAACAAACTGCATTTCGAAGGGGGGAAAAACGGAGAGTATATAGCATGTTTAAAATATTCAGTACCTATATTTGTTGAATAAATATATAAAATGCAATGTTTAGAGGTTAGCGGTGCGGTACGACCACTATAGTGGTCGTTAGGCGTCAAAGGGTTAAAGTCCATGTCATTTATTGTTTCCCCTTCAACGTTTCTCAGGTGGCGTAAAGAGGGGAGGTCTTTGCTGTGCACCGCGTCTTGAAGATTGAGGCTGCACAGTCCAGTTGAGTCGAATCGATTTTGACTCACTAAGTTGCTGCAAAGGCATATCCTCAGCTTCACTCGCTTCGACCCGACCTTTGCACTGTGACAGAGGAACACAAGGATTCCAAACAAGGCCAATTGATCCTTTGTTGCGACATCTTATTAGGTGAAACTCGATTCAATTCGATTCGACTAGACTCGGTTTGATTATTGTGCCTGCAATATTATGAGAGCGGGTGAAGGTAAGGCTCCACGCATTCCTAACCCCGATACTAGAAAAAAGTGGGCGGTCAGCTGTTGCCACAGTCGACTGACTTAGGGGTAATTGTCTCCAGTTTACATTAACAGGCGGCTGCATGGATCGTACGGAGAGTTAGATGGTGCCTTCTTCATTTCCAGCATGCAACTCCCATCTTGGAGCCCTTTACTGTGTGGGACACATGTCTCTGCACGATTTGTGGTCGTGTTCAAAATCGATCCTTCTTTTCTGAATGTTGTAGCTTTCATGTGTTCATAAATTGCCTCGTCTAGTACTCCCAAAAGGGGACAATTTCAGTCTCTTCAATTTTTATCCTTTCTTTAAATAACAAAACATATTTTCATCTACCTTCCGTTGTTTCTCCTTTTTTCCAGGTCGCTTAGTACAAACTATCCATTATGGGTGTTTGTGTTTCCCCATAGTTTTCTACATTGTTGTAAAAGGCAAAGCAGTCCCGTTAGAGGCCTGGAGTGGCCTAGAGGGTTCCAGGAAGTTAAGGTTCCCAGATTACATGACAACGGCACAGGGTGGTGGTAAGGTTGTCAGCCTTACGCACCGACCGCTTTTACCCCCAGGAAATGCTCCTGGTAGTCATTTCTGTTGGAGGCTGAGTCGACCCCAGGACCATAGTGCGATCGGAAGGATTTTATGTCGATAAAAAAATTCCACTGTCACTAAATGAGATCGAACCAACGACCTTCAGATTTGTAACACAGCACCTTAGCCACTTTACTACCGCGGTCCCCCCTACGTTGTTGTAGCTTCACTGAAATTATTTCATAGTGCTAAACTTCAGGTTATCTAAGCGGTTGTGTTAAAGGTTCAGGTCTTTTGTGAAATGACACCTTTCAGCTGTTCAAGAATTATTGGTATTTCAGGGTGGTATTGTGCCTCAGGCTGCAGGGTCCGAGTTGTGGATCTTCTTGGCTTGTTCTGGACCTCGTGATGGCAGACAGCTGCTCCGAAATGTCTGTAACACTGATGCATCAACGCCCTGTCACGTTCCCGAGAATGTAACACTTTATTACTTATCCTATATTCACTCCATTATTTTCCATTTCTTTGCACATTCGTACATCTTCCGTACTCCTACGATTCGGTTGTGAAAGTGTTATGAAATTTTGAATTCCAAGCGACTCGAATAAAGAAATAATTTTTCTGGTTTTTAATGAATTAATAATTAAGTAATATTTAAAAATATGAGATTCAAGTTTTAGGAATCTTATTTTATTCAGATATCCTGGCAGAATATCAAAACATTACATTTTTTTTATAAAACCATTGTATTTTCGAACATTAACACATAATATTGCAGAACCTTACACTACTAGCTGGCCTATTCGGTTTACTGACACTCCTAATTCATAAACTTGTGTGGACGCCACGTTGGTATGATTAAAAAGCAATAAATCAGGAACAGCGAAATTTGACGTGATATAGATCAATCATGATCATGCCGAGTTTTATGAAAATTCGTGCTTTGGCTGTTAAGAAATTAAGGAGGGCACTGTCAGACATGGTGAAATTACGAGCCGGTTTTCTCAATGTTAAGCACAATAAACCAGCTTGTCACAAACTCGGTTTTATAATTTACAGGTTTCTGTTATGATATTATTCATGATATAACACTAATTCGGTCTCACAATAATATCAGTACTACAGTATTTTGTTACATAAGCCCAGCAATTACTGCAGCCTATCATCATTTAAATATTCATAACTTTCATATCGCTTTGTTCGGTTATATAAGTATTCATTTACTAATACTGTTTTGGATTATTACTATATACAATTGCTTAACACGTTTTTAGACTTCCAAGCCGTACGCTGTTCAAGTGATAGTTTAATTAGTTATTACACCGTTTGTCCAGACGTTTCGGAAGAATGTGCTACCTCTGTGTTCAGGGTAATCAAATGTAGTTCATGTAGAAACTTCAGCATCTGAACAACTGATCCTACATGACGCAAGAACCCACACGGCTCTCCTTTAATACTAATAATGTTACAATTATTTTGAACTGAGAGACTGCGGTGGAAATGAGAATTGTGGCTTTGAAACTTGTTTCATTTGCGAGACATTTCTGTGGACAGTTCAGATATGTAAAATAGTGGGTTCAGAATTGATTAGGAGCGTGTACAAACGTAATAACATGCAGTATACAACAAGTATAGTAATGTGCGGTACATAATAACGAATGTAGCAATATATAATCGAAGCAAAATTGCCTGTGAAAATACATAGAAACCACGAGTTTTATATAAGCCGTTAATACACTGTCTTTTTCGAACAAGATCGTAAAATATTCATTTGAAATTCCCCCCCTTCCCCTCACAATTTTCATAGATTCTGTGTAAAAGGAGCTACAGTGGTAAACTCACGGAAATTGCAATATTAAACCATGCAGTAGCGTGACTGCAATTTCCCCCCCCCCCCCAAAGGCATATTTCTCTTGGGCGGACACTAATCTGTGTGGTTGCATGGATATATTTTAATATCACACAAACTTAATCATATTTCGGAAGTGTGAAATGCAGAAATGAAGGAACTGATAAACTATAATGGAGACTTGTCCTTAACCCTTTAAACGACGAGTTACTACGTAAATCCCATCTGCCATCTGCTGGTATTATTAGGAGCTCACCATTTTCTCCACGTTAGCAGAAAAAGGGTTAAATACGTTGCATATATGCAGCTATCGCGAAAGATATTTTCAGGCGAATGGGTAGCGATGTTATTGCAGAGTTGGAGATAGTGCAGTCTTCATTCGAAACAACAAAGCGCTACTCCAGCACAACAATACATAAACCAAAACACACATAAAACATATACAAATATCGATTAACAGTAACTGTGGACGTTTGCATTGAACAAATCCCTTTATAGCGGTAGAATAATGAGTTACGGAATATTTACAGAAAAATGTCATGTGTTGGATCAGTAAATATCACAGAGGTTGCATTCGTGAATTCGAATGGCTTTATGAGCCCATTGGCTGGAACAGTATGCAGGTAACTGTGTTTCGGACGTCACAATGCGGAACAGATTGCCATGTTGGTATTAATTGTGATGAACTAACTGGTAATGCCCTATTCATAGAACTACGTCATAAATAAGAGAGTTTTGTCCACTGCAATGAGCGTTCCCTTTTTGATTTACCTTAGTCTGATCCGTGATATTGTGTCGGCTTAGCCTGTAATAATGCATGACATGCACGTGGTCATTAATTTTGTAACGTTGCTGCGCCCGTAAACAAATTAGATGATGCATTTCGAGATATTTTAGTACGAATATAATAACAAAAACATTTATCATTACAAAAAAATTCCAAAATTTATTGCTATGTTGATATCAGAAATTTTAAATTCGTATTTACTCTCTTGCTTGGGTGTTTTTACATTTTGTACATGTTGTAAAATTCTAATTTGTCTCTTTTTTTTTTTTGCTAGTTTTAAGTTGTATTTTGTGTAATTGTTGTTGGTTGACCGTGTGTATTGTTGTAGTTGTCTTGTGTGTGTTTTTATCTTATAAGTATTTGTTGTACTGTGTAGGTTTTGCTTTTTTTTACTTTAGATGCCGGGCTGCTGGCTAGAAGTCAGTATTCGGAAGGTCCTGCGACCGGCCATCTCGACACAGGTTTTTCTTGGTTTCCCTTTGTCTATAAGCAAATACTGAGATGGTTCCCAAGATTCCAAGTTGCCACTACATGCTTCTCATGTAGCCCTCCCGACTG
>Ga0123355_10020853_pt1 | contig 10476 bp, 9 predicted proteins | sample TergutEmb28metaG_3_FD_89872 | JGI IMG/M metagenome (GOLD analysis project Ga0123355, IMG submission 89872) | Embiratermes neotenicus P1 segment gut microbial communities from Petit-Saut dam, French Guiana - Emb289 P1 | ecosystem: Host-associated > Arthropoda: Insects > Digestive system > Gut ... | reverse complement strand
TGATTGCGCTGGTTGTTTACAGCCTTATCTACACATTTGCCGGAGAATTTGGTCTTGGCGCACACAATTGGTATAACAATTATTCCCGTCAAGCATATTCTTGGCTTCAGGGGCGACTAGATATTCCTTACGATCGTGTATATCTTGAGATTGCCTTTTTTGGTGATAGGATGTATATCAGCTTCCCGCCTTTTCCTTCTATTTTTCTTTTACCTTTCGTCTTTTTTTATGGATACAACACGCCAGATCATGTTATTGCTCTTGGCTTTTCTTTGATTGCTATGGTTTATGCATACAAGTTGGCACTTCATTTTTTACAAAACAAAAAAGTCGCAATGTTTTTTGCCCTTTTCTTGATTCTTGGTACTAATTATTTGCATATTTCTCTTTGGGGTGCCGTTTGGTATTTGGCTCAAAACATGGGCTTTACCCTTTTATTAATATCTATTTATTATGCTATTACTGATAACAAGCGACATTCTTTTATATCTTTATTTGCTCTTTGTGCCTCCATGGGCTGTAGGCCATTTAATGCACTTTATCTACCTGTCGTACTTTTCTTGATTGCCCGCCGCGAAGGTGCCGACTTTAAAACCTTTATAAAGAAAATAGCAATTTATGCTATACCTGCTATTATCCTTGGTGGTTTTTATATGTGGCTTAATTATGTACGATTTGGAAATGTACTCGAGTTTGGACACAATTTTCTGCCAGAACATACTACTGTTGACCCGCTTGGGCAATTTCATCCTAGCCGTGTAGTACGCAATATTTCTATGATGTTCTTTGGTGTTGATATCTCTTATCCAATCAGGTATGGTTTCCCACATTATGGGCGCACTTCTTTTGCGTTTTGGGTAGCTAGTCCTATGTTTGTGAGTTTTGCGATATATCAAGTTATATATTGGCAAAAATATAAAAGCAAGACTATTGACGATTTCTTAATAAAAATTATTCCGATACTGGTACTGCTTCATATTTTCGCATTTTCGTTTCATAGGACATTGGGGAGTAGGCAGTTTGGGAGCCGTTATATAACTGACTCGCTGCCGATTATTTATCTTGGTCTGTTGATGTTGGTAGCTCGGGTTTCCGCAGGGGCCAAAAAAGCAATTGATATTAATATGGAAGGCAATGAACAAGCAAAAGATGAAAGTATGGATGAAAATACGACTGAAGATATAGTTGAAAATACAGTTGAAAATACGAATGAAACTGCGGTTGATAATACAGTTAATAATCTACCGCAACCAATCCCACTCACACGGCATATATTGTACAATGCAGCACCTATGCTATTTGGAGCACTGATTAATTTTCATGGGACTATAATGTTTTTGACATTTTATTTCCCATTTTATAATTAATGTTTACAAAAAGTAGCTATGCAAAAAAAGTCCCCATCCGTACCGAAATTGCGTTGATACGATCGCAACCTCGGCGCAAGTGGGGACTGTTTTATATTTTAACAAAATATCAAATCTAGGAATCTACTCGGTATTATTCACCAACTCCGTAAAAATACTCTTCTTGCTCTTTTGTAAGCATGTCTAAGCCAAGACCCATTGCTTCTGATTTCATAATTGCAATCTGCTTATCTAGCTCTACGGGTACATTGTAAAGTCCTGGTGCCATTGCCTTCCCATTTTCCGCGATATGTTTTGCTCCCATTACCTGTAAAGCGAAGCTCATATCCATTATATCTGCTGGATGACCATTGCCTGCAACTATGTTGACCAGCTTTCCTTCCGCAAGGACGTTGAGAATCCTTCCGTCAGGCATATGATACCCTTCTATAAATGGGCGGCGATTATCAATTTTTACAGCCATTGCTGTAAGGTCCGGCTTAGAAAATTCTACATCAAAGTGGCCTGCATTGGATAAAAATGCATTATGTCTCATAACTTCGTAATGCCGCTTGGTGATTACGTCTTTGTTGCCTGTAACCGTCACAAAAAATTCGCCTATACGGGCAGCATCATCCATTTTCATGACCCTAAAGCCGTCCATCACCGCTTCCATTGCTCGCCACGGGTTGATTTCTGTAACTATGACCCTAGCTCCAAGACCTTTGGCGCGCATAGCAACCCCTTTACCGCAAAAACCATAGCCAGCAACCACCACATCACGACCTGTAAGCATCACGTTGGTTGTATACATAATACTATCCCATACAGACTGCCCAGTCCCATGCACGTTGTCAAAAAGATGTTTCGAGTCCGCATCATTGACTGCCATCATCGGGAATGTGAGACTATTTTCTCTTACGCGCGCTCTTAGGCGGTTTATACCTGTAGTTGTTTCTTCACAACCTCCAAGGAGATGCTCGGCATACTGCTTACATTCTCCATGAAGTAGTGACACAAAATCGCCGCCGTCATCGATAATAATATGCGGCTTAAACTCTAGTGTCTTTTTAAGATGATCCCAATACTCTTCTTCTGTAGCATCGTGATATGCATATACCTGAATGTCACCAGCTGCCGCAAGACCCGCACATATTTCATCCTTTGTGGAAAGCGTGTTGCTTCCCGTAATTGCAACCTCGGCACCGCCTGCCGCAAAAACTTGCGCCATATAGGCAGTCTTAGCTTCTAGATGGAGGCAAATTGCTATCCGTAGACCGGAAAAAGGCTTGTCCTTTTCAAACTGATCCTTTATTTGTGTAAGTACAGGCATAAAACCTTTAACCCATTCGATTTTTCGTATCCCGGCTTCGCCCAAGGATGGGTCTCTTATTATACTCATTATTGTTCCTCCTCGTTTTTGATGCTTGAAGTCTACAAGAAAAAAGGAGTTGCGTCTACAAAAGCCCATATTGTAAATTAGCATAATTTATGTAAAATCATAGTTATAGTTATTGTCTATGAATCTTGGTAGGGAAGTGTGAAATATCCGCGAAGCGGATTTTCATACCAACATATTTGTTCCGCCGACGAAGGAGGCATGAAATAAATAATGAAAAGTTCAGTCGATTTTACAAAATACCTTATACCCACATTGGATAAAACCAATTTTGGCCAAAATCTAAAAAGAATTATGTATCTACTAAACAGCAGTACAGCAGCAAATCCAAGTAAAATAAGAATCGCGTACACAGGTCAGTCTATAGTTGACCCTAGCAACACATGGCCCAATGAGCTTACTGCTTGGCTAAAAGAGACATATCCAACAGCCAAAATCACAACTCATAACTTTGCAATTGGCGGGTTTGCAACCAATTTTTTATATAAAAGGATGCCCAATGATATAGCATCGTTTTATCCTGATTTGGTAATTTGTTATGTAAAAGGCAGCGATATTTATTACGACCAAATGATCAAGTATATCCGCGAAAACACTATGGCAGACATTATGATCCAAACAGATCACATATGTATGGAACCAGACGGTTATGAATGGTCAGAAATTATGGCTCTAAAAAAGTTGCCGCACATTGCGCAAAAGTATCGAGCCGAAATCTGCGATACAAGAAAACCGTGGAAGGATTTCCTGCTTAAGTATGGCTTAGACATGAATATATTATTATATGATGGCTCTCATTTAAACGAAAGCGGACAAAAATTTATGCTCGAACTGATGAAGCAGTTTTTTGTTTATCAAGAAGACGACATGCAAAGTAGTATAGAAACGCAGTACATTTGCATCTCCCTAAGTGATTGGCAAAAAAACAAACTCGCCATACCTTTTACAGGCAACCGAGTGGAACTCGTATATGGAGACAGAACACAAAGTGCTGTGCATGTCCGCATAAACGGGAAAAAGCCATCAGAAATAAAAGAAGCGTATATTCGTACAACAGAAAACAAAGGCATGTGGTCAAAGCTAGGCTTAATACATTTTAACAAACCTCCAGGAGAGCAGATCTTTACAATAAAAATTAATAGTTTCTCAGACAGCAACAATTTTAGTTATTCTGTAAGCGGTTCAAAAACAGGATATGAAGGTACATCTGATGATTATGGCAACTTGGACAGCGAGCATTTATCTATGACGCACGAGTCATTTATTTTTCATCCTGGTACAGACAATCCAACGCCAGGCCAAGAGTATACCTTCGAATCGTTGCTTAATGGGACAGATATACATGATGGGATTAATCCATATGCTTACCACCCAGAAAAAAACATGCTATTTGACAAAGATATGTTGATATCAGGCATTCCGACAAATAAACACTTGTTGGAGCTAGAGGCAGTGGAGACTATACCCGATATCCGGGCAATAAAAGTTTATGGAGCTACAATTTGACGTAGATTTATTGGATTTCGATGTATTTTGCTATCCTGGCTATCTGCTTCACTCAGGGAAACCACAAAACACAAGAAGCAAGAAGTGCGTGTTTTGGGGCTTACCTGAGTGAAGCAGATAGCCAGGTTTTGCTATTATCCTCAATAGCGAATAATATAACTAGTCCGTTATCATCCTAAGCACCATTTCGTTGCCACGTACCCAGCCAAAACGTTCGCGGGCTAAGGCCTCTATATAGGCATCACTATCAAAATTGGTCAGCTGATAATATAAATCGGCGAATATAGCTTCCTCTCGAGCCAAGTCTTGCTGAATACTATCATTGCGGAGGCGCAAATCATTGTAAGCCGCTGTTTGGTTTGAAATAAAAATCAAAGATAAAATCAAAACAAATATACAAAAAAGCATACATACCAATGTCCTAAATCTACTGCTAGTTTTATTTTCTTGCGTTTTACTGGACATGCTTGCCTCCTTTGTCCTACTAATCAGCTATTAAACCTTTTGATTGCTTCCCACAAGCCTTGCAAATAAGTGGCTCCTAGTGCGCGGTCATATAGACCGTAGCCGGGACGCCCTTTTTTTGTTGTTTCTTCCCAGATCATGCGTCCATGGTCCGGACGGATCCACCCATTATATCCGATATCGTAGAAGGCTTTCATAATGTCATACATATCCAAAGAACCGTAACTAGAAAGATGGGCAGATTCATAAAAATCGGTTTCATTTTCAAATCGCAAATTACGCACATGTGCAAAATGAATGCGCTTTTCTTGACCAAACTCACGTATCATAGCAGGCACATCGTTGCTTTTTTTTGCACCAAGAGAACCGGTACATAACGTAATCCCGTTGTAAGGATTCGGGTTTAGATCAAGATAACGGCGAATATTGTCACGGCTTATGATCAGTTTTGGCAAGCCAAAAATAGGCTGCGGAGGGTCATCTGGGTGTACACCCATTTTGATATCCAGCTTTTCGGCATAAGGGATAATTGCATCCAAGAAATATTTCATATTAGCATAAAACGTATCTGTCTCCATTCCGTTATATGCCTCTAGAGCAACACGTATGGTTTTCATGCGCTCTGGTTCCCAGCCGGGCATTTCGTATGTGCCTGCGTCTTTTGCGTAACGGTCGGCTAGCTCTTCTACTGTTACGCCTTTTATAAAATCAGCTTCGTATTTCATGGTATTGGATCCATCTGGTAAGTTGTAATACAAATTGCTCCTGGCCCAATCAAGCACTGGCATCATGTTATAACAAATGCATTTTATGCCAATCTTAGCGAGCCGCTCCATTGTTGTTATATAATTTGAGATTTTTTCGTCTCTTGACGGTAATCCTAGCTTAATGTCTTCATGGATATTTACACTCTCTATAACTTCGACTTCTAGCCCATGTGCAATAACTTCCTCTTTCATGGATAGAAGCATGTCCATTGGCCACACTTCACCAGCCGGGATTGTAAGTAAACTGGTAACAACGCCTGTCATCCCGGGGATTTGCCGGATATGCTCTAAGCTGATAGGGTCTTGATTGGTTCCAAACCAACGAAATGTCATTTTCATTTAGATATGCACCTTTTCTATGACTTCTATGCCTAGGATTTTAGACATTAATATCGTGTGTGGATTTGATGTAATGAACGCATTGTAATCATCTACGGCTTTGAGCAAAGATTCTTTGGTCTTTATAAGGGTGCTTGCATTTTCTGCTAATGACTCATGCTCTTCGTTAATATCGTGTAGTGCAGATAATAAATCTTCTATGCTAAGGACTAGTGATTTGTCGTACAAGTCACCATATTTTGTGGGATCAAGTTTATATAATAATTCGGCCTTGTCTCGTAATAGATCCTCCAACTGCGCAAAATACATATCCACTGGCGTGCGCCTACTCATTATGCGGTGGTAGAGTATTATAATCGCAACACATAGTAGCGCAATAAAAAGAGACAAAAAACCAAATAGCGACATTATTTCTTCACCTTATTAATCATGGCTTTTATATGCGCTGGGCTTGTCCCGCAACAGCCACCCATAAAATTTGCGTTTATCTTTGTCATTGTGTGCGCAAAGTCACTTGGAGACAGGTCGTAAAACGGTAGAGAGCCGGGTTCTTTGATCTTGGGTAAGCCAGCGTTTGGTTGCAAAATTATCGGTAAATCAGTTGTTATTGGTAAAAACGACTCATATATGTCTGGGCCAAAACCGCAATTTAACCCCAGGGCATCTACCTTCAAATCTTCTAGCAAACTAACCATGTCATGAATGGTTGCACCCATCATTGTCCGTTTATTTTTTTCAAAGGTCATAGTAGCGTATACGGGCAAGCCTGTTTTTTTTGCTGCTGTGACGGCAATTTTAAGTTCTGTCAGATCCATCATTGTTTCGATAAGAATAAGGTCACAAGTTGAACCATTACTGACCGCTTCTTCAAAGATACTAAAGCATTCTTCTTGCGTAGTTTCTCCAAAAGGCTCAAGCATCAATCCTGTTGAGCCAAGATCTAAAGCCAGCAGTTTACCAGAAAAACCTTCTAATGCTTTTCTTCCATGAGAAATAGCCGCACTAATCATTTTTGCGGCATTGTCATATTTATGTGAATAGCATCCAAATGTATTGGCTGTGATTATATCAACACCTGCCTCCAAATACTGGCGATGGATGTCGATTATATTGCCAGGATGACTAAGATTGAGCATAGCTGGATCCGAGGTAAGTCCTTGCTTGTGTAGCTCTGTACCCATAGCTCCGTCAAAGAAAATCGTTTTCACAGCTGACCTCCTTGCATATGTAATCGTACAACATGCATAGTATACTCCATTGTACACAATACTACAAAAAAAGGCTTGTATAGTTATTCACTATAATATCAAGCCCTGGGAGGAAAACATGAAGAATAAAAAAGATAAAAAACCAAGTCCACTACTTGATACAACGCCGCTTTCTGATAGTTCTAAAGGTCGAAAAAAGGACAGCAATGTAGCCATCCCTTCTGATTTGTCTGTAGAACAGGCAAAAAAATGGGTAGATGAAAATAGGCTATAAGCCTAATCATCCATAGGTGCAGCTAGTAGTTCAATAGGAAAACCTGCCAGATATGCCCTAATGAGTCCTAGATCCGCAGCGGTTATAGTGCCGTCTGCATTAACGTCAGCTGCTTCGCGGATGATTGCAATTGGGAATCCAGCCAAATAGGCTCTTAGCGCACCAATATCAGCAGCAGATACAGTGCCGCTGCCTGTTACATTGCCCGGAATTATTGTTGGTGGTGGATCGAGGGTTATAGTCATAGGAATATAATCGGACCAAACCAAAACGTTAAAATAATCATTGCCTCTACGTACAAAAACAGGAGCTGCCTGGTACGAGTTGTCGCCAGCAATCGAGCCTACACCCAGCGCACCAGCCATATTGTTACCCCATGACCATACATTGTTATTGTCATCTACAATCACTGTGTGCATAGAGCCGATCGCAATCGATTGCACGCCATTTATTCCCAGTTCTTCCATATAAACTACTTGTGAAGCTCTGCGGACGTCGGCACCTGTTGTCCCATTGCCGAGTTGACCATGTGTATTTGTGCTACCCCAAGACCATGTCGTCCCGTCGTACCCAACAGCAACAGAATGGTCAAAGCCTGCCTGGATTTTTGTGATGCCATAAAGCGGCTCACCGCATGACATTAATACCAGTTGCGGCTCTTCTCTGCTAGTTGGGGGATTGGGATGTGTCATGTTATAACCCAGACGTCCTCCATCAAGCCCCCAAGCCCAAACATTGCCACTTGCGTTGAGTGCCAACGTAAAATCGCCTCGTGCTGAGATAGCAACGATATTATCAATGCCTTGTACCTTTGCTGGTTCAAAAACATGATCTCTCTCGCCAGGGCCTAGTTGCCCGCGATTGCTACGCCCCCATGTCCAAACGTCTCCGTTTGCATCGAGTGCAACAATGTGACCGTGACCAGATTCGATGGCTGTTATATTGTAAAGGTCAGGAACCTGCCTTGGACGCAATCTACGTCTGTTGGGCCCGTTTTGGTTGCTGCCTGTTGATAAACCGCCTAGCTGACCGTGATTATTGCGCCCCCATGTCCAAACGGTACCGTCTGATCTGAGCGCAACGGAATGGCTTTGCCCTGCGGCAGTGGCGATAATATCATCGAATGCGTCATTTTCGTCATACGGTTCATATATGAGACTCGGATTTAACCCTTGCGGTACCCACTCTGGATCGACAGGTCTTACACGTCTTGGTATATCAAGACGTACATCTATTACCGTCATACTATCACGGTTTCTGCGACCAAGTCCGCCTTGCCCGTCTATGTTCCAACCCCATGAATACACGGCACCGCCTTCTGGTCTACCAACATCACGTATTGCCAAGACATGTACATAATTGATTGCGGTACTTGGAGCGAGTTCGAGTACGTTGTCAAGAATGCCATCCCAACCGGGACGTGCATTTTGTGCTGGTATTGGTGTGCGTTGGTCGGTTGTAGATGATGCAATTAGTTGGTGATGATTGTTTCTACCCCAGCCTGATACAGTGCCGCTTTCATGCAAAGCAAGTGTAAAAGAATCCCCAGCTATAATATTTTGCACATCATTAAGGCCTTCTACTTGCAGCGGTGTTTCAGAGGAGCTTGGATTACCAATTCCCAATTGACCATCCCAATTTCTCCCCCATGTCATTATCCTACCATCTGAAAGTATTGCTGCGCTATGCCCATCCCCTGCTGTGATATGCCTTGCATCTGTTATGCCTATCACTTGTGTGGGCACATAACTATTTATTCTTGTGCCGTTTCCTAGCTGACCATCTCGGTTCCAGCCCCATGCCCAGACAGTGCCATCTTCTTTTAAAGCCAAAGTGTGATCTCTATTTGCCGCAAGTCTCACAACTCTGGAAATGCCATCTACCCTTGTTGGCACGTAAACAAACTCATCATCTGAAATAAAACCGAGTTGGCCATTGTTGTTTCGTCCCCATGTATAAACATAACCGTCGCTTGTTAATGCGGCAGAGTGGGTACCCCCACCCTCAATTTGGAGTATAGTAGCGTTTGTGGGAAATGCCACTTGTGTAGGCGTTAGCGCATATGTAGTTGTTCCATCACCGATTTGGCCCCAATTGTTTTGCCCCAAGCCCCAAATTATGTTGTCCTCATCCAAAGCAAGAAAATGTTCGTTGCCAGCAGAAAGTGCGACTATGTTTATTAAATCGTCAATCAAGACAGGATAATCGCTAAAAATAGGCCGTGCGCCTGTCTGGTTTCTCGAATCCATTTGCCCCCAACCCAAAACAGATCCATCATAGCGTAGCGCAACAGAAAAAAGCATCCCCACATCAAAGGTAATTATACCCCTTAAGAAATATTCATGTGCGTGAGTCCCTCTTCCGCGGATACTCATAACCGGTGCTGCTTGCGCACTCGGGTAAGCACCTCCATCTATTATACGACCAGAGCCTTTTTGCCCTTCCCAGCCCCAACCCCAAGCCCAAACGGTACCGTCACTACGTAGTGCCAAGTTATGCATTTTGTGTGATGCAATTGCTACAATATTATTAAAGACCTCTGCCGGATACGGGAATGAAGCGTCAAGTGCAAATCCTGTCTTGTCGCTAGCCCACATAGTGCGCGCCCGTGTTGGGGTACTTAAACTCCTAAAACTAGATTGACTCGTACCCAGTTGAGCTTCTGCTTGGCGGCCCCAATTCCAGATCGTGCCGTCTTCTCTCAAGACAACTGTGTGATCAAATCCAGCTCCAAGCCCGATTGTTTGTTTTTCTTGAATATCTTCTGTCCAAAGATCATTTGTGGCTCTGGCCTCATGAAGCATTGCAAATACAAATAAAAATACAAGAAGGCACAATGCACCGCGGTAAAAAACAGGTAGTTTTTTTGCTTTCATAATGACCTCTTTTCGCGCTCTTTCATATGTACAAATCATCATCAATATATCTGAGTGGATCGCATTAATCAAGTGGTATATAAATAAGGATTTTATTAAGTTTTTTTATCAACATTATACCGATTCCAATTAAAAACATGACCAAGATATGTGAGGATTTTGCCGCAAGACAAGAAAGTGCCGACGCGGCTTGCCAATAAGGCAAGCAAGGAGGTGCTGACGCAGTATTGCGGTAAAAGACCACATAAATTGGGCAGGTTTATAATTGGAATCGGTATTAGCATATCGTCGATATA
>Ga0123355_10020852_pt1 | contig 10476 bp, 10 predicted proteins | sample TergutEmb28metaG_3_FD_89872 | JGI IMG/M metagenome (GOLD analysis project Ga0123355, IMG submission 89872) | Embiratermes neotenicus P1 segment gut microbial communities from Petit-Saut dam, French Guiana - Emb289 P1 | ecosystem: Host-associated > Arthropoda: Insects > Digestive system > Gut ... | reverse complement strand
TTCTCGGCAGGCACGATCGCCAAGGGTGAAAAAGCGCTGTTTCAACCGCTCGATTTCAACGGCAAGACCTGGGCGCAAATGACCGAGGCCGAGCACCAGGACACGCCCGGCGACTACGAGGCACAGGCGGGTCAGGGCACGATCAGCCTCCATTCCGAGGAGCATCTTGCCCAGTCGGACCGGGGGATCGTCATGATGCGCCGATTGCTGAAGGAGCAGATGAAGCTGGTGGCCGCCGGCGGCGATCCGATCAACGTGGCCTACGATTTGTCGAAGGCCACGATCAAAGTGCCGTCGGGCAATTTCTTCCGCAGCAAGGCAGCGGCCGAGTAGCGGCCGCTCCCTGCGTCCGCAAATTCGACCGCCGCGTGGTCTGCTGTGGGACCCGGCGGGTAAGAGATGCGCCGTCGCGAGTGGGCTTGCGACCCTAGGATAGGAAGCTTGGCCGGCCGGGACGCAAAATCGCCGCCGTCCCGGCCCGGGAACAGACGGCGTCGCGTTAATTGCAGCTGGTCCCGCCGCGCTCGTATTTTTCTTCCGCTTTGATCGTTATCACGAAATTCCCGTTGAGCAGGTGGACGGAGGTGGGGTCCGGCGTCGTATATGCGAAGACCCCGTTGCCGCTGTCTCCCGCCAGTTTCTCGCAACACCAGAGTTTGCTTGACGGATAGAATGGTGCGGTGTCGGTGTTCCCGCTGCAATCGATGATCCCGGCGGTCTGCTCGCTCCAGTGCGCGTCGGCCGGGTTCTGAAAGGCCGTGAAGGGCGGCGGTTGCGTGACCGTGAAAGTATAGGATTGCGGCGGGTCTTTATTGTCGAGAAGGTACACAGGGCAGTTCTTGGGATTGTTGGCGCTGATGACGAAGCTGGGGAAATGCGGATTCACCGGCTTGTCCCGGGCCGGATCATTTGTGCAAACACGGTGGCTGGCAAACTCGACCGGCGACCCGGCATACCCCAGGGAGATGTTGATCGGCGGAATGGCCGGCAACGGGTTCTCGAGATTCTGCGTGCTTGCGATATCGATGATGAATCCCAAGCCCTCTGCCTGGACGTTGCCCACTGCGTCGTCGACAGAGTACGCATAGACGTTCGGTGCATTGAGATAATCCGGGTCATGAATAAACGCCACCCAGGGATTGAAATCATAAAGAGCGCCGGAATTTGTGCCGTAATTCAGCTTGTCGAACGCCTGTTTGACTGCCAGGTACAGAGTTTGCTCCGTAGACCAGGTCGGTGGCTCGGCTCGATCGGGATCGTCGCTGCAGGGACGCCCCAGCAATTCACGGATGCAACTTCCTATATTTTCCGAGAGACGCGCGTCTGTCTATGCTAGAAAAGACAGAAGGCCGCAAAAAACGGCCTGACGCTCTTGCTAGAGCGATTCGAGGCGACCCGGGAGGTTGTTTCCCGAGATATCGATCAAGGTCGGCGGCGGCACAGTGGCGATGGGGGCCGCGAGAGACGTGCCGGAGGTCAGCGCGGTGCGCTTCGGCGTCTGCCAGGTCAGGCTGCCGAATTCGTGGCAGTGGGGACAATGGGCCGACCACGCCTGCAGCTCGGCGCCGCAATGTCCGCAAACATAGGCCGGATCGGCTACCGCAGTGACGGCCGCCCGTCCCAGCCAGAGGCGGGCGGCGGCGCCGTCGCCGTGCTCCTCTTCTTCGAGCCGTGCCATCAACCGGCACACGCGCGGGCCGGGATTGGCATCGCCGGCACCGGCTGCCAGCAAATGCCGGCGCGCTTCGCCCCAGAGCTTGGCATCGAGCGCGGCCTCGGCCAGCGCCAGGTGGCTTTCGACGTGGTCCGGATTCGCGGCTGCCAGCTTTTCCACGCGTTTCAGCCGCTGCACCGGTGTGTCGTCGCTGAAGAGACCGGTGAAAGCCGCCGCGACCTCCGGCTTCGGCGCCTCGCGCCATGTCGCCAGCAAGGTGCGCATGGCCCGGCGGGGGCGCCCCTGCGCCGTCTGCAATTGCGCCAGACGGGTGGCGGCCGGAGCGAAGGAGCGGTCGTGCGCCACGGATTTTTCGGCGAGCGTCATTGCCTTGCCGGGCTCGCCGGCGGCTTCGGCGGCGCGGCTTTGCTCGTGCAGCAGAACGGCGCGGTGGTGACGCCCGACCGCGGCGTCGATGGCCTTGCGGCCCATGGCCTCGACCAGGGTCGCCTCCGCCTCGATCCATTGTCCGGCCCGCGCCCGCAAACGATAGAGCCGGTGCAACACCCAGGGCGTTTTCGGCCGCAACTCCCTGGCGCGTTCGGTGAGCTTCAGCGCCGCCGCGTCGTCACCCGAATGCAAGGCTTGCATCAAGAGGCCGCGAACCCCCAGGAACTCGGTCTCGGCGCGTTCCAGCATCGCATTGAAATATCTCTGCGCCGCGGTGTGATCCCCCTTCAGCTGCGCCGCCTGCGCCGAAAGGAGGAGCGTCAATGGCGGGTCGGCCAGCAAGGCGTCGGCGCGACGCGAATGTCTCGTCGCTTCTTCGGGGTCTCCGGCGGCGACTGCCACCATGCCCTGGGTCAGGGCACGAAAACCCGCTTCCCGGCGCCGCTCGTGCCGCCAGCGCAGAAAGCCGCCGGGTGCGGTCACGAGCCGTCGCAAGAGGTGAAACAAGCCGGCGGCAGCCATTCCCATGAGCGCCATGCCCAACACCAGCACCGAAACGTTGGTGTCGACGCGCCAGCCTTGCCAGTCGAGCTCGACTGTGCCCGGACGATCGGCGATGAAAATGGCGGCCGCGATTAGGATGGCGATGACGATCAGCGCGGGCAGCGCGCGGATCACGGGCTGGTCCCGGAATGAGGCGTGCTCGACCGGGCCGTTTCGTCCCGCCACAGCGTTGCCAGGGTGGTTTCCGCTGTCAGCCGTTGTCTCGCCCGGGCGAGCCACGGCGCCGCGGCTTTGGCGGCTTGACCGGGGAGAGCGTCGAGCGCAGCGACCGCGGCGGCAAGATCACCGGCGCGCAGGGCGGCATCGGCCTTCGTCACCGCCGCCTCCGCCGCGTCGCGCGGCGAGGCCGCGCCGGGCCCGATGCGGCGAACCACGACCAGCTGCCCGAGGCGGGCGCGCATTTGCTGCCACCAGCCGGCGTTCGGGTCGTCCCCGGGCGAGCGCAGAATTGCGGGTGCGACGCTGTGGTCGAAACGCTCGGCCAGGGCGGCGGTGGTCGGCAAGCCGGATCTGGCGCTATCGCCCAAAGTGAGGAGCGCATCCTTCATGGCGACGTCATCGCCGGAGAGAGTCTGAGCGGCCGCGAGCTCTGCCGCGAAGGGACCGCCGCCCTGGGCGGCGATGCGCAGGTTGGCGAGCGCAATCAAGCGTGCACGATGCGCGCTGTCGGCGGCGAAAGCGCTCTTGAAGCTCGCTTCCAGTCGGGCCACGCGGTCGCTGGTCGCGCTATCGCCGGCTTTCAGTTTATCAATCCGGTCCGCGAGCGTCTTCAGCGCGGCGGTTGGGGAAGCTGCGGCTGTGGCCGCGGGTGGCGACGCGGCGGCGAGGCCGGTCTTGAGGCTCGCTTCCAGTCTGGCGAGACGATCGCCGGTCGCGCCGGCGTTCGCCGCCAGTTTGTCGATCTGGTCTTCGAGCGTCTTGCGCGCGGCGCCCGGCGCGCCTTCTCCGGGTGCACCGGCAGGTGGCGATGTCGACGCGGCGGGCGCAGCCGGTCGCGTCTCGAGCCGGGACAGCCGCGTCTCCTGACCCCTCACCGCGTCTTCGATGTGAGGGAGCCGCAAAAGCCGGGCAGCCTGTTGCTTCAGCTCCGCCTCGTCCGCATCGAGACGCAACTGCAGCGCGTGAATGGCCGCATCGCCGGGCGCGGCGGCGGTCAACGGCCGAGGACCCCAAGGCAGCAGCCTCGCGGCCCGCGGCCCCCAAAACGGCGACGTGAGCGCCGCCAGGAGGATCAGTCCCAACGCCAGGAGCGGGAGCGAGACCGGCATCCGCGGACGGACCTTCGGGGTCGGGGCTTCCGGCGGCGGCGGCGGCTCCGGGTTCGGCCCGAGGAGCGTCATGCGGCGACTGTCTCGTCAAGGACCGCCAGCAAGGACGGCAGGTTCGGCATGCGTGCGGTCGCGACGGCCCGCCATGGCATGCCGCTCAGCGCCGCCGCCACCTTCGCGCTCAAAGCCACGGTCACCACGTCCTTGCACTGTTCCGCCAGTCCGGCCTGGCGCGCGAGCCTAACAAAGGTCTCGGCGCTGCGGGGAGAGAAAAACAACGCCAGCCCGACCTCACCGCCCCGCAGCGCGGCCGCGACCTCGGGCGCAAGCGCATCGGCGGCCACCGCGCGGTAGAGGACGACGTGGCGCAAGCTGTAGCCTTTGGCGGCGAGCGCTGCGTCGAGCCCGCCCGCGGTATCCGCTCCGGCGGCATAGAGCAGCGCGCCACGATCGGGCGCAAGACGCGACGCGACGAGCGCCGCCAGATCGGCCACGTCGCCCGCGGCGCTGACGACAACGCGGAAGCCGGCGATGCGCGCCGTCGCGGCGCTGGCGTCGCCGACGCAGTAGGCGGGCAGCTCGAAACGGCCGCTCGCATCGGCAAAGGCGCGCACGCCATTGGCGCTGGTGAACAGCACCGCCTGAACGCCCGCCAGCGCGCCGCGAAGGCGCGCCATGCCGTCGGGTTCCGGCTCGATCACGAGCAGCGGCGCCAGCACTGGCTCGATGCCGCGCGCGCGCAGCGCGGCCGCGACCGCGGCCGCATTCTCGGCAGGCCGCGTCACCAGGGCCTTCATGCAAAAAACCCCGGCCCGGCCCGGCGCAGGAGATCGCGGCCGGCATCCGCCGCCAACGCCTGCGCCTCGTCCGGCGCGCCATCCCGCTCGGCCACCAGCCGGATGCTGCCGTCGGGCTTGAAGATCGCGGCACGGAAACGCAGGATGCCACCCTCGATCCGTGCCAGTGCCGCGATCGGCGTGTGGCAATCACCGCCGAGCTCGGCCACAAACGCACGCTCGGCGGCGACGCAGAGCGAGCTCGGCCCATGATCGATTGCCGCCACGCAGGCCGCGGCGCGCTCGTCTTCGACGCGGATCTCGAGGGCGATAGCGCCCTGGGCAGGCGCCGGCAGCATCTCTGCCACTGGCACGATCGCCGCGGCCCGGCCTTCAAGATGAAGCCGCTTCAAGCCGGCGAGCGCCAGCACCGCGGCATCGACTTCGCCGGCGTCGAGTTTTTTGATGCGGGTCTCGACATTGCCGCGCAGCGCCGCGACTTTGAGGTCGGCCCGCTGATGCAGAATCTGCGCCCTGCGCCGCGGCGAGGAGGTGCCGACCACGGCGCCGGAGGCCAGCGCTTGCAGGCTGCTGGCTGCCCCCGAAAGGAATGCGTCACGGGGGTCCTCCCGCCGCAGGCATCCGGCAACAATGAGGCCGGACGGCAGAACGGCGGGCAAGTCCTTGCCGGAATGGACGGCAATGTCGATGCGGCGGGCGAGCAGCGCGTCCTCGATCTCCTTGGTGAAGACCGCCTTGCCGCCGATCGACCCGGGCGAGCGGTCCTGCACCCGGTCGCCCGTGGTGCGTATCCTGACAGTCTCGATCGCGCCCGCCGGCGCCAGTTCGGGATGGGCCGCAGCCAATGCCGTCGCGACCTCCGCCGCCTGCGCCAAGGCGAGGACACTTCCTCGCGTGCCGATACGCAACAACGCTTGTCGGGTCATCTCGTCTCTTTAAGCGCTCGCGGTCCGCGATGGAAGGGGCGCCGCCACCGGGTTAATGTGGTTGTGTGTTGATGCTCGGGATAGAGACGAGTTGCGACGAGACCGCCGCCGCCATCGTCAGCGACGAAGGCGCAGGGCCGGCGCGCATCCGGTCCAACCTCGTGTTCTCGCAACTGGCGGAGCACCGGCCGTATGGCGGCATCGTGCCGGAGATCGCGGCCCGTGCGCATCTCGAACGGCTCGACGGGTTGATCGCCCGCGCCCTCGACGAGGCCGATGTCGGTTTCGGCGATCTCGACGGCGTGGCCGCGACCGGAGGTCCGGGCCTGATCGGCGGCGTCATCGTCGGCGTGATGGAGGCAAAAGCGATCGCGCTCGCTCGTCGCCTGCCGTTCATCGCGGTCAACCATCTCGAGGGGCACGCGCTGACGGCCCGGCTCAGCGACGAGGTGGCGTTTCCCTTCCTGTTGCTCCTGGTGTCGGGCGGGCATTGTCAGTTGCTGGCCGTCGAGGGCGTCGGGCGCTATCGCCGGCTCGGCACCACCCTCGACGATGCCGTCGGCGAGGCTTTCGACAAGGGCGCCAAGATGCTGGGCCTGGGCTATCCCGGCGGTCCCGCGATTGAGATCGCGGCCCGCGGCGGCGACGCCTCGCGCGTCGCCTTGCCGCGGCCGATGATCGGGCGCGCCGGGTGCGATTTCTCCTTTGCCGGCCTCAAGACCTCGCTGCGGGAGCGGGTCGACGCGCAACGCGAAGTGTCGGCTTCATTCCGGGCCGATGCCGCGGCCGCCCTGCAGCAGGCGATCGGTGATTGCCTGCTCGATCGTACCGCCAACGCCCTCGCGATGTTCGGCGATGTCCGCGCCGGGGGCCGGACTCTCGTGATCGCGGGCGGCGTTGCCGCCAACCAGGCCCTGCGCGCGCGCCTCGCCGCCGAGGCGGAGCGACGGGGCTTCGCGTTCGTCGCGCCGCCGCCCGGGCTCTGCACCGACAATGCGGCCATGATCGCCTGGGCCGGGATCGAGCGCCTGAAGCTGGGGCTGACCGATCGCCTCGATTTTGCGCCGCGCCCCCGCTGGCCCCTCGATGCCAAGGCGCCGCCCGCTCCGGGCGCCGGCGTCAAAGCCTAGTATCGGGGGCAGGCCAGGGTCGCCTTGGCGGCCGCGATCTCGGCCGGATAAAACGACCGGCCGGCGCAAGCGGCGTTGTTCTGCTTGACCGCCTCGTTGAAGCTGGTCACGGCGGCCGTGTAGCGCTGGTTTTCCTGCCGATAGGTGCGGGCGGCGGCATCGCGGCGCGCCAGCAACGCGATGAATGCCTCGATCTCGCGGCGATCGTCGGTATTGACGCGCGGGTGCTCTTGCGCGACCCGGCGCGTCAGCTCGTCGGCCTCGCTGCGGGCACGCTCCCAGTCGCCGCGGGCGCTGCGCATGTCACGGTCCCGGGCCGACACCTCGCGTTGCGCGCAAAGGCATTGCTGCACCGCCGTCACGGAATTGGCGTCTTGCGCCCGCGCGGGCGCGCCGGCCATGCTGAAGCCGATCGTTCCGGCCGCTGCGATGATGGTGATTGCCCTTGCTGTGGCACGCATCGCCAATCCTTTCAGCCAAGTTGAGAGCGCTTTAGACGCACGCGACGCTAGATTATAGCGGCTGAAATGCGCTTCATGTCACCCAAATAGCAGCCGCGACTGCTTGCTCTGAGAGAAGGAGCGGTGTCTCTTCGCCGCCGGGGCGCGACCGCAGAGCGGTCGCAGGATAGTCGCGGATCGGCTAATCCGTGGCACGTGCCCCCAAAGGCGCACTCGGGTATTTTCCTCATTCCTGGACGGAAGGAGGGCGGTATGGGCGAGCGGATCGCGAAATGTGGCTGCGGCCAGCTGAGCGTCAGTGTCACCGGCGAGCCGGACATGGTGGTGATGTGCAATTGCACCGCGTGCCAGCGGCGCAGCGGCAGTCAATTCGGCTCCGGTGCTTTTTTTCAGCGCAGCAATGCGGCGATCACCGGCGATTACAAGGCCTACACACGGCTTGGCGACAGCGGCAAGCGTTTGACCAACTACTTCTGTCCGACCTGCGGCACGAACATTGCCTGGGAGGCAGAGTTCCGGCCGGGCTGGATCGGAGTCGCGGTGGGCGCCTTCGCAGAGCCGAGCTTTCCGCCGCCGAACGTGGTGCTCTACGACGGCCAGCGCCATGCCTGGATCACGCCGCCGGGCAATGCGAGGATCCTGCCCGGCGGCGCGCGCTCCGGCTAACGGCCCTCAAATGCGTGGCGGGCATAAAGCGCCGCCGTTACCAGCACGACCGCGCCGGCCTGATGCGCCGCGGCAAGCGGCAGCGCGACGATGCTGAGCAAGGTTGCGATGCCAAGTGCCGCTTGCAGGGTCGCCGCCGCGGCCAGGACATCGAGCGCCTGACGCGCCGCGCCCGCGGTCCGGCGCCGGCCGAACAGCCACAAGAGCACGACCACGAGCCACGTTGCCTGCGCGAGAACGCGATGGTTGAACTGTGCCGCCGCCGGGTTTTCGAACCAGTTGCGCCAGAATGGCGACAGCGCCGCGTAGTCGCCCGGGATCATGCGGTCGCCCATCAACGGGAACGTGTTGTAGATCGAGCCGGCACGCAGGCCCGCGACGAACGCGCCGGCGACCAGGGTGAAGGCGACGAGGAGCAGCACCGCATTCAAGACGCGTGCGATGGCGATCTGTCGCGCCGGCGATGACGAGGATAAGGCGCCGGCGCCGCGCTGCTCCAGCGCCCCGCTTTCAGAGGGGCGGCGAAAGAGATCGAACGCCACCCACAGGATTGCGCCGTAGATAAGGATCGCGGCGAAGAGATGCGCCGCCAGCCGGTACTGGCTTACTTCGATGCGATGCTCGAGCCCGCTTTTCACCATGTACCAGCCGAGCAGGCCTTGCAGCGCGCCGAGCACGAAAATCAGCGCGAGCTTCGGCCACAGCGGGCGCCCGATGCGACCCCGGCACAAGAACCAGAGGAACGGGAGAAAGAACACGATGCCGATGAGCCGGCCCCAGAGCCGGTGCAGATATTCCCAGAAATAAATGCCCTTGAACTGGTCGAGCGTCATGCCGGCATGGATGGCGTGGAACTGCGGAATCGCCTGATAGCGTGTAAACGCGTCCTGCCATTGCGCCGGCGACAAAGGCGGCAGCACGCCCTCGACGGGCTGCCACTCGGTGATCGACAATCCCGATTCGGTGAGCCTCGTGATGCCGCCGATGAGCACCATCAAAAAGACCATGACGGCGCAGACGATGAGCCACCAGGCGATGGCGCGATCGTGATCGGCGCGCGTCGCGGGAGGCGTCAGGGAGTTCGTGGCAGTGGCGGAGCTCATCCTCGGCGGGAGAGTGACTCCGGCGCCGCACGGCTGACAAGGCCAGTGACAATGTGCCGCCCTTCGGTTCCTCCTTGAGGCGCGCTCGTCCCGGGGCGCTCTCAGGGAAGGGGCGGGCTCTGGCCCGGCGATTTGGTGAAGATCAGCGCCGGGTCGCGTTCGTCGCAGGAATTGCCGAGCCGCGCTTTCGGCAGATTGGCGCATTCGGTCCGCAGATCCTTCAGGGTCATGCGCGCCGGCGCCCGCATATGGTTGACGCAGGAGGCGCCATGGGCATCCCATGCCGCCTCGAAGCTCATGCCGTCGGCGGCACGCAGCGGCTGAATCCCGAGCCTGTCGTAGAGCGCGAGCCCGTGTTGCTGGTCGCCGTGGCTTTGGCCGGAGCCGCAGTAATCCGCGCGCAGGGCGCGGACACAGGCCTGGTGGTAATCCCACAGGTCGGCGCCATTGGCGGCAATGCCCCAGGGCCGGTAGCCCAGTGCGACACAGCGCGCCGCCGCCGTGCCGAGGCAGACCACGCTGATCCGGCCCGGCGCGCGGATGTGCACGCCGGCCGTCCAGACACCGGCCATCGGAAAGCCCAGGCCGCCGCCCTCGCAGTACGGCGTTGCCGCACCGTTGGCGCCGAGCCGGCTGAACCGGTAGAGCACGACCTCGCCGGTGCCGTCATGCGGATCGGCTGCGGTCGCGTCGATCCGCAAGCGCATGCCGTCCGCTTCAATGATCCGCCCGACCGGGCCGTCGGAGCCCAGGCCGAAGTTGCCGGTACTGTCGAAATGGCCGGCGACAATGCGCAGATTCGAATTGGCGATGAATCCACCCGGAGCGGCGCGGTGGTCGAAGCCGATGGTCGCGGCGAAGCCGACAAGGACGATGGCGGCCAAGAGAAGCGTCGCGCCCCGGCGCGACCACGAAACGAGGCGGCCATGGCGAGAGACGGACGATCTCTCGGCCGGGACTGCGGGAGGGGCTGCCGCGGCCGATGCCGTGTCCGTCGCCGGCGGCCAGGGCGGGGGCAACGGGGCCAGGGTTGCGGCCGCCAGGGGTCGACGACGAGGGTCAGGCGTCATCGCGGCTTGCGGACCGGCCCATGCCTGAGGCAGCCGATCGCCCGGTCGCGGGCGCCCGCGACGTGCCCCGGTATGCCATGCTTTTTGTCGTGCCGGCCGGAGGAACGAAACTCACGCCCCGCCCGTCATCCCCGGGCGCGGCCGGCTCCGGACGAGCAAAGCGTGACGCGGATCCGGCGGGTTGGTCGTTGCCGGAGCGCGGGCTGCGCTCCGCGGCATCGTCTTCCCTCAAATCATCCTCGGCGCCCGGTGACCGGCGCGGTCAGCGCGTCGGCACCGGCTTCTCCCCGCGATAGTCGTAGAAGCCGCGGCCGCTTTTGCGGCCGAGCCATCCGGCCTCGACATATTTGACCAGGAGCGGACAGGGCCGATATTTCGAATCGGCCA
>Ga0123355_10020850_pt1 | contig 10476 bp, 18 predicted proteins | sample TergutEmb28metaG_3_FD_89872 | JGI IMG/M metagenome (GOLD analysis project Ga0123355, IMG submission 89872) | Embiratermes neotenicus P1 segment gut microbial communities from Petit-Saut dam, French Guiana - Emb289 P1 | ecosystem: Host-associated > Arthropoda: Insects > Digestive system > Gut ... | reverse complement strand
TGCCGGAGAATTCGCGCCCTTCGCAAGGCCGCCCGTTCCCCGGTAGCTCAGCGGTAGAGCATCGGACTGTTAATCCGTTGGTCGTTGGTTCGATTCCAACCCGGGGAGCCAATGAATCAACGATTTACAGCGTTCTTCTCGACGCCTTGATCAGAACTCTCTAACGATTCTCTAACGGCCCGCGCTCCACCCTCGATCACGCGCAACTTCGGCGGCTGCTCACCGAGCACGCGAGCAGCAACGGCACTCGCAACCGAGGTGAGCCCGCTCTGCAAAGTCTTGGCGTATGCCTGATCGACCAGGGTCGAACGTGAGTGCCCCATCATCCTCGACACGTTGAACGCCGCCTCACCGGACGCACGGGCCAGGCTCGCGAAGGTGCTGCGCAGGCTGTACATATCCCGGTATGGCACCCCGGCGCGCTCGAGCAGCGGAAGCCACACATCGCGCCGGACGTTCGATGGGTTCAGGGGCCGGCCGTTGCCGTTGGCAAACACAAGGCCATCCCCGCCGGTGCACGCGCGGTGTGCCTTCAGCTCGTCCACGAGCCATCCCGAGAGCGGCACGGTCCGCCGACCCGCTTTCGTCTTGGGCGCGACGAACTTGGCGCCCCGGTGGTCCCATGAGCGCTCGATGCGCAGGCTCCCGCCATCGAGGTCGATCGCCGACCAGTCGAGCGCATAGACCTCTCCAGGGCGAGCTCCGGTGAAGCACAGCAGGGCAATCAGGGCCCGCTCACCAGGACGCGCCTCGTTCAGCAATTGCCGCACCTCGAGCTCGGTAAATGCGTCGCGGCTCACCTGCCGACGGTCTGGGTCGGCGACCGTGTAGGGGCGGAACCGCTGCAGCACGTTCCGCTCGATGAGCGGGGGATCCTCGTCGAGGGCAAAGTTCAGGATCGCCTTGGCGGTGCGTACGCACTTGTCGAGGACACTATCAGAGGCCCCCGCAGCCCGCATGCGCGCGAAGTGGTCGCGGAAATCGCTTTTGCGCAGGGAGCCAGCCTCCCGCGGCGCGAGCCCCCCGCGAACGCCACCATCGCCGATAGGCATGAGGTGCGCGTTCAATATGGACTGGTAATCAGCGAGTGTGGAGGTGCGCCGGCCGCGTGCACGACGCTCGGTGAGGAAAGCCTCGGCGATCTGGCCGAAGGTCTGCCGCGCTGACTTCGCAATGTAGGTCCCGGACGCCAGCTTCGTCTTCTGCGCGCGCTCGAACGCTTCAGCGTCACGGCGTGTGCCCTCGACCGTGTGCCATTCCTGCTTGTGCGTCGCGGGGTTGTAAACGATCACACGCCAGCGGCTGCACTTGCCCGCGGCGTCGGTTTTCAGCGGCGCTTTTTTTATGGCCATTGCTGCTCCTACTTGTGTTTCGCGGCGACTTTCGGCGTGCCGCGTGCCGCAGGCGACTCCACCTCGATGCTGTACTTGTCTAGGAGGTCGGCGATCGCCTCGCGCAGATAGACCGCGATCGGGACGCGCGTCGCGGCGCTCAATTGCTTTAACCCCGCATGCACCTCGGGCTCGATGTAGAGCGAGGTCAGCATTCGCTTGCCCTTCATGACCGGCATGATATGCACCCTTGCGCGTTAATATTAACGTGCGTATGCTGCTGCCGGTGACTCACGATGTCAAGCGCTCCGAGGATCGTTGGTATCCCCCGCTGACCCCGGACGACGCGGTTATCTGGCGACGGCCTGGGAAGCGCTGCACGGAGGACCAGGCCGCGCTGCTGCTGAATGCAATCCGGCCAACTAGAGAGAACCTCAACCAAACGGCACGGGGAATCCTATTGGCATGGGGACGCCCCCAGCTCCTCCTCCTCGGCGGTCCCGATCCACCGCCCCTGTCCCCGCCCGTGGGTCCAATCGAACGCTCAGTGCACGAGACCCGGGAAGCCATTGACACGGCCCTGAAGGAAGGGGTGCTGTCGTACGACCTACATCAGAAACCGTTGGTCCTGCTCGTGCGCGACGTGGTCGAATGGGCAGCATCTATCAGGCGGACGGATCCTGACCGATACCCAGGAGCCCCGTTGCTCAGCCCGAACACAAGTCCCACACCGTCAATCACACCATCGACCGAGGGCACCGCTGCGCAGAATCCGCTGCCGGGCCCACCGCTACCACCGTTCCCGCCCGACCTTGATCCCGACATCCGGGATGACATCCAGCGACTCTACGACGAGGACTACGATGAGCAAGACCGGCAGCCGACCAAAGCCGGTCTGTACAGAAGGAAACCGCGTTACGGGCGCGACCGGTTCCGCGACTACTGGCCCTACCTGAGGAAGGGCCGCCCGCCAAGCGCGTAAGCTGACCAGGAAAAATCGGCAGGAATCGGCAGAAGTCGGCGAAAGTCGACAGCAGCCCCGCCCTAACCTCATGCCCGTGAATTTGCTTCCGACGGAGACCGGGCATGCGCGAGAACGTCCTAATTTTCTTACCCAACGGCCGTGCGCTCCTGCTCGAGGCGGGGGCCTACCGAGCCGCGCTCGCACAGGGCGCTAAATTCTGCGCCACGCCTGCAAGTTCTGGCGAGCCGCTGCTCGATAGCGACCAGCTCGGGGCCGCTCTCAACCTTCCACCGACGTGGCTCGAACAGAAAGCGCGCGAAAGGGTCATCCCGTCGCTTGAATTCGGGCGCTGGCGCCGGTTCCGGCGATCCGAGGTCGAGGCGGCCGTGACTGAGCGGGCACCCGCGAGGTCGACGACGCCCGCAGCCCCGACACAACTTGAGTTTGGATTCTGATGACAGAAGGGCCAGCACATTCCGCACCGGCCCCCTGATTGAATGTTCCCCTGCCACGGAGACCACACAATGTCGACTATTTTGCCCGATTCTTCCAATAACCTGAACCCCAACCTCAGCGCCGCCCCTACGAACGGCGAAAGTGCGGGTCCACCCATCGATGTGACTCCAACGCCGTGGTTCCGCGCCCTCGCGAGCTCGGCCACACGTGACCAAGATCGTTGGCTCGGCACGCTCACTGATGTTGGCACCGGCTACGACAAGCTCGTTTGGTATGGACGCGCGCACACGAAGAAGGCGGCCCTGGAGGCTGCCGAGGACGTCGCGCACCAACTGTGCCAGCGCCCCTGTCGAACCGGCTCGTATTTAGCGGAGAAACATCGCGAGCAGCTGGCTGCAGAGCGCCGCGAAACGCTCCTGGCTCGCCGTGCTGCGCTGAAAGCCCGCGTGGTCAACCGCAACGGCGCCACCAGCAACACCGCACAGGAGGGCTAACCATGCGCCCGCTCATCCTTCGAGAGACCTCCAGCGAATTCGAGCTCCCTGCCGAAGGCCACTACCTCGGCAACGTGGACGCAATCGTGCTGCTCGGACGGCAAGACACGAACTACGGCGAGCGTCGACAGGTTCACATCCGAGTGCGACTTGCCGGCACGAGCCGTTCATACAAGGACAAGGCAGGCCAGCGGCACACGGTGCCCATGACTATCGGCCGCACTTACACCCTCTCACTACATCGGAGCTCGGCGCTCCTCGTGGTAGTGGAGGCACTGCTCGGGCGCGGCCTCAACGAGGACGAGCGGCGTGGCGGGGGCTTTGACCTGTGGGGAATTGCAGGACTCCCTGGCAGCTTTGACGTCAGGCACTCACAGGGGAACAACGGCAGAACCTACGCAAACATTGACATCATCTCACCAGCGCCAGCCGGAACACCTTTGCTACCTATCGGTGAGTGCCTGCTCTACGACCCCGACCAATCGAGCGGGGAGGAGCTCGCCAAGCTGTCGAAGTGGATGCAAGAGGCCATTCGCAAGCGGCTGCCCGAGCCTGAGTCGACGGACGGCACCGCGGTGCCTTTCGACGATGACGTGCCATTCTAGCCATGGCCTTCGACTCCAAAAGCTGGTACGCGAAGAACCGCGAGCGGCAGCAAGCTCTGGCACGCAAGCGGGCCGCAAAAAAGCGGTCTCTGAACATCAAGCTTCGGAGTCTGATCCTATCTGCTCAGCCCTGTGCCGATTGCGGCGAGCCACCCGATCCTGACACACCATTCGAGTTTGATCACCGTGTTGGGATCGGCTCTCGCGCACAGCGGCGGATCTCCAATCTGATCACCAAGGGGACAAGCCACGTCCGCATGTTGAAGGAGATTGCCCTGTGCGACGTCGTCTGTCCGACGTGTCACAAGCAGCGCACCTACGACCGCGGACAGTGGAAACGGGCGACCCCGCTAATCCCTAACGGCAACACCACGGAGTAGTTGTATGAGCTACAAGACTAACAAGGCTTGGCTCGGGCACCTGCAGCAGCGCATCCCCCAACCAACCGCGTGCACCGACGGACTCGACTGCCCGCAGGACCGCCTGTGGGAGTGGGCGCAGAAGTCCATCTTCGATCGAGGGTACGACCATCGAGGACCGGCCTGGCACTGGCGGTTCAACCTGCTCAGCCATTCCGGTACTCGCATGGTTGTGTCACCCGTCTACGAGCCGCGCAGTGTGGGTCTGGAGCGGGAGGCAAAACAGCGGGAGGAGAGCCCCGACGCCAGGACGGTGGAGAAGTGCGCGAAGGTGCACGCCGCGAGACATGGCACAAGCAACTGGGAGATGACCCAGTATTTCCTGCTGCGCGTGGTCACGGCGAGCGAGGACCGGCGCCGCCGCAATTCGGCCGCGGGGATCCTCGGGTATCTCAGCGGTGAGAGTCATCTGTGCTGCTGCGCATACCTGCCCGCGCGCGTCCCGGAGGTCAGCGAGCTCGCGAGGGACGTGCTGAGCTCGCTGCAGGCTGCCGTGCAGGGCGACCCGCGCGCGTTCGTCGGCGCCGATCACTGCGGTTTTTGCAATCGCAAGCTGACTGATGCGTTCTCAGCCGCCCGCGGCTACGGCCCTGACTGCGCCGAGCGCTACGGCCTGCCAAAGATTCGCGTGGCTCCGCCAGGCGAGGCGCCGCTACCCGCATCCGTCGAGGAGGGGCACGCATGAGCACCGCACCGAGCGCGCGGCTGCTGGCCGACGCCAAGGCACTCGCTGACGCGCTGTACCGCGCAAACACCGTGGGGCCCAGTCCGTCGCGCGAGCAGCTGGGCGAATGGGAGCGTATCGCGCAGCGCATCGAGGACGGACTCCTCGAGCTCGCGCAGGACGACACATGAGCGCCGAGCCCCTCCCGTTGCTGCGCGCCTACCCGCACCGCTGGGGCCCCGGCAAGGTACATCGGCTCAACAGCATGCTGGATAGGACGCTGTGCGGTAAGACGCTGACAGCGTGTCCCGGCGAACGATTCCAAGGCAGCACAGAGCAGATCACGTGCAAGCCATGCCGCGGGCGCGGGGGACGCACGTGACTGCCGGCGAGCTCGCCGAGGCTCTGGGTGGCCGCGAGAGCGGTGGCAGCTGGACGGCGTGCTGTCCCGGACACAATGACCGCACCCCGTCGCTATCAATCAGCGAGGCCGAGGATGGCCGAATCCTCGTGCACTGCCACGCAGGATGCGCGCAGGAGGTTGTCGTTGGGGCACTGGCCACCATGGGGCTGTGGCCCACGACCACGGTGGGGGAACTCTCCACCGCCAAGGGACTACCCGTGGAGCTGCTGCTCGAGAGCGGATTCGTCGACGACGAGTGGAAGGACAGCCCCGTAATCCGCATGGACTACCGCGGCGCGGATAACGCCGTGATCTGCACGCGCTACCGCGGCGGCGCGGGTAGAGAGGATGAGCCACGCTTCTGGTTCAGGAAGGGCGACAAACAACAATTGTTTGGTTTGTGGCGCCTGAACACCAACGCACCCGTGATCATCGTCGAGGGCGAAACGGACGCACTCGCGCTGTGGGCCGCGGACTTCAATGCCATTGGCGTGCCAGGCTGCAAAGCCTGGAGCAACAAAAACGATGAGCGCTTTGCGCCGCTGCTGAAGGATTGCCCGATTGTCTACGTGCACCTCGAGCCAGACGATGGCGGGCAGATACATTTTCGCAAAGCGTTCGAGCGCTCGGTGCTGCGCGACAAGGTGCGGTTCTTCTCCTGCGCGCCCGCAGCAAAAGACCCTTGTGAATTGAGGCAACGCGATCCGCAGGCCTTCCGCGCAGCGATTGACAAGCTGCTCGAGGGTGGCACGCCCATCCCGCCCAAAGCCAAGAAGAAGGCACCTGTTAGCACCACCGCGCAAACATGCGGGTACGCCGACGGCAGGTTCGAAGTTCGCAACGATGGCGTGTTCCACGTAACGGACGGCGAGGACAGCGTCGACAAGTGGCTGTGCAGCACGGTGCACATCACAGCGCAGACGTGCGACGACCATAACAACGCCTGGGGCCGGCGCCTCGAGTGGGTCGACGGCCGAGGCCGGCCGCATTGTTGGTCGATGCCGATGGCGCTGCTCGAGGGCGACGAGGCCGAGGTGCGCCAGATGCTGGCCGCGGGTGGCCTACGCATCGCCCCGGGCCGCAAGGCGCGCGAATACCTCGCCGCCTATCTCAAGGTCTGGCCCGTAGACAAGCACGTGCGCTGCGTCAACCGCTTGGGCTGGCACGGTGAGGACTACGTGCTACCGGACGGCGTGCTTGGCGAGCAGGAGGAAGTTGTTTTCCAAAGCGACTCCGTGCTCGAGCCCGCATTCAGTGCCCGGGGCACCGTCGAGGACTGGCGCACTAACGTGGCCGCTCTCGCCGCAGGTAACACCCGGTTGATGTTTGTCGCCTGCGTGGCGTTCGCGGCCCCGCTCCTCGAGCTCGTGGGCGCGGAGAGTGGCGGGTTTCATCTCAAAGGTGAGTCCTCGAGCGGCAAAACTAGCGCACTGTGGTTGGGCGCCGGCATCTATGGGCCTCCAAAGGCCTACGTCCGATCCTGGCGAACAACATCTAACGCGCTCGAGTCCACGGCCGCCCTGCACAACGACGGCCTGCTCGTGTTGGATGAGGTCGGCCAGTGTGACCCGCGGGATATCGGTCAAGTGGTCTACATGGTCGCGAATGAGCAAGGGAAAGCGCGCGCCTACCGCACCGGCGACGGTCGACGAGTGATGTCTTGGCGCCTGCTGATGCTTAGCAGCGGTGAGGCCTCGCTCGACACTCAGCTAAGCACCGTCAAGCGCCGCTCCTCCGCCGGCATGGAAGTGCGGCTCGTGGAGATTGCCGCGGACGCGGGCAAGAAGCAGGGCGTCGTCGAGGAGCTGCACGGGCAGGCGAGCTCCACGGCACTGATCGACGCGCTACGCCGCAATTGCCTGTGCTACCACGGCGCGGTCGGGCATGAGTGGCTGCGCCGCCTCGTGGCGAACCGCAAGAAGATCGCCGCCGCCCTCCCGGAAATGATCACCCAGGGCGCGCTCGAGCTGTTGGGGACCACTCAGGCGGAAGGGCAGGCCCAGCGAGTAGCGCGACGTTTCGCCCTCGTCGCTGCAGCCGGGGAGCTGACCGCCGAGCTCACCGGCTGGAGCAGGTGGGAGGCCCTCAAGGCCGCCCAAGCCTGCTTTGACGCGTGGCTGCAGGCCTTTGGTGGCGCGAAGAACCGCGAGGCGAGGCTGCTGCGGGAGCAGGTACGGGCAGTCATCGAGGCGCACGGCGCCAGCCGGTTTCAGCCACACGACCTGCTCCCCGAGGGCGACGGCATCATGCGCCAGGGATCCGAGGACAGGGACGACAAGAAGCGCGAGAGCGCCGCGCGCTACGCCCGGCCGGTGTTCAACCGCATGGGCTTCACGCGGCCGGACGGCAACGGGGGCACGGAGTTCCTCGTGCTGCCGGAAGCGTTCCGATCTGAAGTTGTGAGCGGCTACGACCCAAGATGGGCCGCTGGCGTGCTGCGAGATTGTGGATGGCTGTCCTGCACCGCCCCACACCTGACGTGCTCGGTCCGCATCCCCGCGCTCGGCGACAAGACCTACCGCGTCTATGCGATTACCGCGGCGGTCTTCAACACACCGTGAGAGGAATCATGGAGAGCGCAACGCACCGCTACCTTAAAACACTGGTGACAAGTGGTGACAGTGGTGACATGCCGGAAAATATAGGCTCAAACGTGTCACCAGTCGACGAACTGGCACTGGTGACAAGTGGTGACACGCTTAGGTGTCCCGAGCTCTGTCACCACTCGTCACCAGTCGGCCAAACGACAGTGGTGACAAAAAAAGCCCTATGAAAAGCCTGATGTCACCACTGTCACCACTCGTCACCAGCGAAAAACAGTATGGGTGCGTTGCACAGCCCACAACTGACACCTGCGCGTCCATCCTGTCCCGCTGCCCCGTCTACACCCGCCTCCGCATCAGCGTCAGCACGTCGCTGTTCGATGAGGTGCTGCAGATATTCCACACCTGCGAGAGCGGCCCTGGCGCTCGAGCGCTGACCCAGCCCCAGCGTGACCGCGCCCTCGCTCGAGCGCTCAACGAAATCACGCACAGGGCGAGCGCGGTCTGCGGGCGGATCGAGCTCGCCGTCACGGGAAAGCTTGGCGATCCCATGGTGCTCGCACCCACGGAGGTGCTCGAGCACGGCCCGGAGCTCACCTGGCTCGCCATCGCCGTCCCCACGCCGTTCTTCGACCACTACGTGGGTCCGAGCTGCGGCAACGACGCTACCCGGACCCTGTGGATCTTCGAGCACCAGCTCAACGCGATGTTTCAGCGTCTCGACGCCTGCTGCGCGAACGGGTCGCTGCAGGAGGTGGCATCCACGCTGAGCAAACACCACGACGAGGACCTGCCATGAAAAAGCCCAAGGTGAGGCGCACCGAGCATTTACCCGATCCGCCGGTGCTCACCGAGCCGCACTCGCCGGGCCCGTGGGTCTGGGGGATTCCCGCGCCGGGGCCGTACCCGCAGAAGCACGGCCCACAGGAAGACCTGCAGGGAGGCTACCCGGAGCCGAAGGCAGCCCCGAGGGCACCGCCCAACTTGGGGAAGGTGCCCGTGATCCAGGCTGCTGACGGCCTCACGGTGGCTTGTTTCTTCGGTCCGGCGGGGATCGCGAACGCCGAGCTCATCGTCACCGCGGTCAACGCGTGGCTGGCGCAGAAGGGCGCAGAAGACAGTGTTGGAAGGCACCGCCCCGAGGGCCGAAGCGGTGCCGGATTCGGAAGGCCTTTCACTAGCATGCGGAGACTAACATGACGACGAAAGTTGAGCAGCAAGCCGCAGCCGACGAGGCTGTGCAGCTAAGGGCCGCCCTGGCAGCGGCTATCGAGCAGGTCGAGGACGCCCTGCAATCGGTGGGTGACCACCTCGAAACGGTCGAGACAGGTCTCGACGACGCAATCGACCTGATCGACGAGCTAATCAACGTCACCGACGTGGACGATGACGCCGTGCGCTACCTCCGTAACGCGAAGGATGCAGTCATGGAAGTCCAGGACGACATGCAGAACTGCAAGGACGCGCTGAAGGAGGCGCTCGAGGAGTCGCTGGAGGAGGACGCGGCGTGAACATTCCCGCGCTCTATCGGGATTCGCTTGAGTTCCTGAACAGTTGCCCTGAGCCGTGGCGTCGCAAACGGCTGGAAGCTGCCTTGGCAGCGCTCCTCAGGACAGCGCCCGCTGAACTGCAGGCAACACTGCGGACCGACCAGCTCTCCACGGAGGAGAAAATCGGACTGATGCTCGAGGTCATGGCCGACATCGCATCCAAGCCGGCTGCCGCGGCGCCGCGGTGACTGGCCCGCGCGTTAGTCGTGAGTGGCGCGGCCCATGAAACAAACCGCGACTGCCGGCGGCGGGTTATTCCTAGGCTCCTGTGGCCTGGGGCCTTCCCCCGCGTGGCCGGCACCTTGATTCAGCAACACGGGGGGTGAGTGGTGAACCTTCTCCGGACCCAATGGGGGCTGAGCGTTCTTCAAGCGACTTTGGATCGTCGTGACGAAGTGCGGCGCTGCATGGACGCCATCGAGGCCACAGCCGCCCGTGAGCACCGGCTGCTTACTACCGACGAAATGGATGTGCTCGACAGTCTGCAGGGGGAACTGCGCGAGCTGAACGCTCGGCTCGAGCAGCTGGGTGCGCGCGGGCGTGTATGACGGCGTCAGCCTTTCGGCTTTACACGCTCGGCGAGCTCGAGCAGCTGCGTTCCGTTGGTGAAGTTCGGCCGGCGCTCACCCGTCGACCAATGACATACGGCAGCCGGCGAGACGTGCAGCTTTCTGGCAATGGTGGAGTGGTTGAGGCCGCTCGCGCCGAGCGTACGGATGATCGCGGAAAAATCTGTGAACGGTAGCCGGCTCACTTCGGCTTCACGCGCTCGACGAGCCCGAGTAATGCCACGCCATTGTCGAAGCTCGGCCGCCTGTCCTCGATGAGCCATCGGCACACGGTCGCCCGCGAGACATGAAGCTGTCGCGCGATGTCAGAGCGATTGAGGCCAGCGCGGTTGAGGTCGCGGATCAGGCTGGCGAAGTCCGGGGAGGGCGGTGGCCGGCTCACATCGCCAGTCTACCGCGCCCCGGGACGTTCAGTATGGTGGCTGATCCCTGCTACTCATCGAGGCTGTGCGAACTCGCGCCGCATCCGCTCGTTGGC
>Ga0123355_10020848_pt1 | contig 10476 bp, 8 predicted proteins | sample TergutEmb28metaG_3_FD_89872 | JGI IMG/M metagenome (GOLD analysis project Ga0123355, IMG submission 89872) | Embiratermes neotenicus P1 segment gut microbial communities from Petit-Saut dam, French Guiana - Emb289 P1 | ecosystem: Host-associated > Arthropoda: Insects > Digestive system > Gut ... | reverse complement strand
TTGCGAGTTGTGCCAGTTACTTATGTCCGGGTAAAATAGAACAGCAAGCCCTATAAGAAGGATGATTATGACAAGCGTTATTTTTATTGGTTTTTTCATGGCATCCTCCTTGTATTATGTAATATCCATCTTTTATTCGGTTGCAGATTATTGTTTATCAAACTGCTCTTGTATTGGGCATATACACGGTTGTAGCGTATTTCCTCATCCCGCTTTTTCTTTTTCCAACTCATGAACTGTCGCCATATCGCTTTTTTTACAAAAAGTTCGTCGTCATTGGATAGGAAGCGGGTTTCAACTTTGGTTGTTTTCTGTCTCAATTGTGCCATGTCTGAATTTTTACCGTTGCGGATTATTTTTTCAATTGTATCAGCCAATTCCAGCAATAGCTGCTTCGAGCGGTTTTCGTGGGTACTTATTTTCCACACTAACATGGAAACGGGGATTAGCACCAACGATGCCAACGCCGCAAGAACCTGCCCTGCATCAAAAAAGGCAATGGGCAAAACAACAGCCGCAACAAAACCCGGGACGTAGGCTAACATCATTAGCCCACGTTTTGTACTGTGGGAGCGTGCGCGCTTGCGGTACAAATCTATTTGTTGTTGTTTTATGCCCAGCCATACATCCTTAGTCATAAATTGCCCCCTAAACTTCCCTACCCTGCACCATTACATATGTCACATTAATATCCTTATCAAACAAAATCACATCCGCGTCGTACCCGGGTGACAAGCGGCCTTTGCCGCAAGCCCCAATAATATTAGCCGGGGTCATAGTCGCCATTTGCACGGCATCCATAAGCGGCACATTGGCAAGCTGTACCATATTGCGCACAAGTTTAGACATTGTCGCGCAACTACCGGCAAAGGATTGCCTGTCCATCATTTTCATTACGTCATCTTCAAATACAAATTGTGCACCGTTGGGCTGTGTCAAAATTGTGCCTTCCTCCATTTCCGTGGCAGATGGATCCATTCCATCGGAAATAAGCGCGATACGGTCTGCGCCCTTGCATTTGTAGATAAGGCGCAGCAACGACGGCGGCAAATGCTTTCCGTCGGCTATAACTTGGGCAGTAAGTTGGTCAAAATACAGCCCGGCTTCCACTACGCCAGCGGTACGGTACGCATTAACCCTATGCACATGGGAACAACCAGAATAAATATGCGTGATGTCCGAATAGCCGTAGTCCATGGCCCGCTCAATATCCTCAAATGTGGCGTCGGAATGCGCGACAGACGCGACTACGCCGCGTTTTACAAGTTCTGTGCCAAGTTTCAATGCGCCATCAATTTCCGGTGCGGCACCCATCATACGGATGCCGCCGGGCCAAGCGTCAAGCAGTTGAGCCGTGTTTTCTTCCGTTGGGCAAATGATGTACTCCGCCGCCTGCGCGCCCCGCTGTGCTTGTGCAAAGAACGGCCCCTCTAAGTGAACGCCCAAAATTTGTGCGCCGGGGGCGTTTATCTCCGCCGCAGTGCGGATATTTTTTATGGCAGTGCAAGTTACGTCTATTGGCGCGGCCATTGTCGTGGGCACAATGGACGTTGTGCCGTATTTGCTGTGAGCTTTACATATTGTACCAATTTCATTGGGCGTTGCGGTAAAGAAGCCAAACCCGCCGCCTCCATGCACATGTATGTCTACAAACCCGGGGGAAATTGTGCGGCCACCGGCATTAACTACAGTTGTGTCTGCGGGAATTTCCGCCAGCGGGCGTTCCAAAATTTCTACAATTTTACCGTTTTCGATTAGTACCCCGCCGGTTGGGATAACGCGAAACGGCGTAATTACCGGCCCGTTTTGAATTAACGTTCTCATGTATGCCTCCTACAGTTTAGAATTTTCTATAAAAGCGTCCCTTGCCCATTGTTGCCACTGGGGCAACACGTTTAGGTCGTGCCAACTTCCGTAGTCCATTGCAATTAGCCCGCCGCCGCTTTTTTTGAAATTTTCAGTCATGTTTTTTGCGGTGTTTACTATAAGCTCCCTGTCGCCGGTGGCCATAACTTTTTGAATATCCACCGGGCAATAAAACGCCGCTTTGTGGCCAAACTCTGTTGCCAGTCGTTCAGTTCCATGCAGTTCCGGCTGGTCGAATTGGAAAACATCGACCCCGGCCTCTATAAAGTCGTCGATAAAATGCGTAACCTTCCCGCAGGAATGCACAAAAAAGTCCATCCCACGGCTGTGCGCTTCATCTGCGATTTTCTTATAGAACGGCTTGAATACTTTGCGAAACACTTCTGGGCTAAAGAACGATGCGTGTTGCATTCCCAAATCATCGTAAATTGCGATGCCGTTCATTCCTTTTTTATACAGCAAATCCATGCCAGCTATTTGAAATTTAAACGCCCGTTCCAAAAATATTTTTACATTCTCTTCCTCTATAAGTGTGTCCATAAGCGCGTTGTCGATGAGCCTTATGTCACGCAGTACCGAGAAAACTGCGCAGGGCAAATCGCCCAAAATGTACTTTTCGCTGCTGTTATAGTCCGGCGAGCCACCGTCTACTACTTGCGGGAACTCATATGATTCCAGCAGATGCCAGCCGTCTTGCAACGCGCCCTTTATGCATTCGCCAGATGTTTTTTGGTCTAGCCGTCCATAAATATTCCCGATTGATGTTACCCTAACTTCACCTGCAAAATTGGGGACTTGCTTTGCAATTTCCGGATAAAAACCCCAATCTGCGTATTTGTCACGTTCCGGGTGTATCAATTTGTATATGCGGTCCCAGAGCATGTCATTGGGGTTGTCGCCTATAAAATTAAAACCAATTCGCGGCGGTGCGTCGCGCTTTATGACCCGCCGTATAAGCTCTTTGCTGGTCATGCCATCCTCCTTTGCGAATATTTTGAAGTAAGCATACCAAAGTTGTGTACAAAGTCAAACAAAAATTTCAAAAATCAACTGGTACGATTTTCGTACCAGTTGATTTTTGAAATTTCTTGACAATTTTGCGTTATTTGTGTATCGTTATGAAGTATAAGAAGATAAATATATCGTGAAAGGACAAGCGATGGCGATGTTCAAAAAAGCGGTAATAACTGACGAAATTAGCCAAAACTTCGTAGAGGCACTAGAACTTGCGAAGCGTTATAAACTTGACGCGGTAGAGTTGCGCTCGGTATACGAACTTGGGCCATTTGAATGGACGGACAAAATTGTAGATAGGATTAAAACCGAGGCAGACGCCGCAGGGTTACCTATCTGTTGTATAAGTTCGCCCTTTTTTAAATGCGAAATTGACGACGAGGATGAAATAAAGCGACAGTATGCAAGCCTTCGCAAATGTGTGGGCCACGCAAAAAAACTTGGTACAAATTTGATACGCGGCTTCACATTTTGGGCCAATGGTGATTTTGACCAGAATCTGCCCAAAATAGTCGAGTATTATAAGGAAGCAATACAAATTTTGCAGGAAGCCGGCATGGTAATGGTCTTGGAATCCGAGCCTTCTGTGTACGCGGCCAATGCGGCAAAATTGGCAATAATCATTGATGCAATAAATTCGCCCCATGTTAAAGCAGTGTGGGACCCGGGCAACTCTGTATACGACCCGGGCGGCGAAGTCCCCTACCCCACCGGTTACGAAATTATCAAAGACCACATGGTTCACATGCATCTAAAAGATGTAAAAATAGTAGACGGCAAGCCCAAGGGCGCGCCTGTTGGTGAAGGCGATGTAGACTTTGTTGGGCATTTCAAGCGCATTATCGCGGACGGTTACACTGGCTATGTGGCACTGGAAACTCATTACCGCCCTGCGTCCCTTATCCCAGAAGATTTGCTGCGCCTGCCAAAAGGCTCGGCGTTTTCCGAAGGCGGCTACGAAGCAACAGAGGAATGTCTAAAAAACTGGCAACAGCTAATGGAGGATTTGTAATGAAGGCCTCCGTCCAGCGGAAAGGAACATGTTAAAATGAAGAGACTCGCAATCCTAGGCCAAGGCCGTAGTGGCCGCGATATTCACGGCGCGTATCTACAGACAGTAAAAGACAAATACGAAGTGGCATACATTGTTGACCCGGTTCCCGAACGCCGCAAACGCGCAGAAGAGGAGTTTGGCTGCCCCACATTCGCCTGCTATACAGAATTATTTGATAAAAAAGACATAGACTTTGTAATTAACGCAACACCAAGCCACTTGCATTTCCCCGTAACTTTGGATTTACTTAACCACGGTTTTAATGTGCTATGCGAAAAGCCGCTGGCTCATACCGCCGTTCAAGTCGAAGAACTTATTGCCGCGTCCGAAAAAAACGGTAAAATGTTGGCCGTTTTCCAGCAATCCCGCTTCGCGCCTTTCTTTGAGGCAATTAAAGGCGTTTTGGACTCTGGCGTTTTGGGTCGCATTATTCAAATAACAGTGCAATACAGTGGCTACGCCCGCAGGTGGGACTGGCAGTGCTGTAAGGAATTTGGCGGCGGTAGCCTGTACAATACAGGCCCACACCCGGTAGACCAAGCCCTTCACTTGATGGACTATGACGGCAACCCCAATGTCCTTTGTTTCATGGACAGGGTAAATACATTTGGCGATGCAGAGGACTATGTAAAATTGATACTTTCCGCACCCGGCAAACCTATTGTGGACGTAGAAGTTTCGTCCTGCAATGCGTACCCGGGCTTTACGTTTAACATAATGGGTTCTACCGGCGGGCTAAAGGGCACCCCTACCGAAGTTACATGGCGTTATTTCAAACCGGAAGAAGCACCTGCGCAAACCCTTATCAAAGGGCCACTTCACGACGAAAACTGGATGGCACTTTACTGTAACGAGAAGTTGACTTGGTACGATGACAAATGGGCTGTTGAAGATAGCGGTCAGTTTACCGTTGCTACCGGCAAATTGTATGACACGGTAAACGACCATCTTACAAACGGCACACCGCTGTTGGTGACACCACAGCAAGTCCGCCAGCAAATTTGGGTAATGGAAGAAGCGCACAAGCAAAATCCACTATAAACGCGTCATTCCGGGCTTGACCCGGAATCTATTAGGAGGTTTTTCCATGTTCAGAATAGGCGTAATTGGCACAGAAAATTCCCACGCACTTGCATTTGCACAAATCATAAACCTGCCATGTCCAATCACCGGCAAGGTGCTTTACCCCGACGTAAAAGTAGTTGGCTCCTACGGCCCGGACAAAGAAACCGCCCAAGCCATAGTAGACAAAGGCGGCGCAGAATTTGTTGCAAACACTCCAGACGACTTCTTTGGCAAAGTAGACGCAATGATGATAACCAACCGCAAAGGCTCGCTTCACGCACAGTACGCCATGCCATTCATCGAAAAAGGAATGCCAATGTTCATTGACAAACCCTTTACATCCTGCGTTGCAGAGGCAGAAGCCCTAATCGCCGCCGCAAAAAAAAGCGGCTCGCTAATTGTGGGCGGCAGCGGGTGCAAACACCCGTATGACATTCAAACTCTGGCATACAACGTGCGAGAAATGCGCGCGAATGACAGCATAATAAGCGCGTCAATGAACTTCGCCGCAGACCCAGACAGCGAATACGATGGCTTCTTCTTCTACTCGCCACATCTTACAGAAATGGCGTTGGAAGTCTTTGGCCCAGACGTAAAAAGCGTTGTCACATTAGAAAAAGAAAAAAGTAGAATAAGCATTTGGCGTTACGATAAATTTGACGTGGCACTTCATTATACAAAAGGCAGTACAGACGTCAGTGCCACAATTTACGGCAAAAACAAAAACATCATGCGCAATATCGACTTTTCTATGGCATACAGTATGGAAGTTGAACAGATTGTCACCATGCTTCGCACAAAGGAAATGCCATATTGCTACGAAAAACTTGTAATGCCTGTACGTTTAATTGTCGCAATAGAAGAATCTGTAAAAACAGGCAATGAAGTGTTTCTATAAAATAAAAAGTGCTCCATTCTAATAGAGGGGTCGGGGAAAAATGGTTAATTCCATTCATAACGAGGAACTTTTGGACATCATTTTGGCGTTCAATAGAGAAACCAAATACGACAGATTACTTAATATACTTCTGACAAAAATGATGGAACTTACAAATTCGGACGCGGGTACATTGTATCTTGCAAAGGACGCGGCACTCCATTTTCATATTGTAAAAACCAAATCGCTTGGCATTGACAAGTCTGCTTCGGATGTCAGCAATTTGCCGTCAATCCCATTGAACGTGTCGTTCATAGACAATGTATGTGCCCATGTTGCCATTCATCGGCGAATTCTTATCATAGATGATGTTTATACCGATACTCGTTTCAACTTCAGCGGTCCAAAAAACTACGACTGCTATACGGGATATAGAACAAAGTCAATGCTGGTGCTACCAATGGTCAGTGTTTTTGATAATGTAACCGAAACATTGGGCGTAATTCAGCTTATGAATGCTGCTGACAAAAATACAGGAGAGGTCATATCTTACAGTAATACTGTAGACGAGTCTGTGCTTATTGCAATAACTAATATTGCCGCAAACATATTGTCAAACTTTTTGCATATTCAAGAAGCAAACTCGCTGTTCTCATCCATTGTAGACGTCACCACACAAGCAATTGGCGAACGCTCGACCAATAGTAAAAACCACACACAAAATGTATCAAACTATTGTCGTGCATTTGCGGAATATTTGAGCGACCGTTTCTCGCCCGGCGATGAATATTATTTTGACAGCACTGGCATTAAAGCTATTACCGTAGCGGCCTTACTGCATGATATAGGCAAGATAGTAACACCGCTAGAAATAATGGATAAATCCGACCGTTTGGGTTCCGTAATTGTAGAACTTAGGCATCGCTTTGCAATAAAAGGCTATCAATTGGAAATAGCACTGCTGGAAGGCAAAATTGCACCTTCGGTTTACAAAATTGAAAAGGCCGGAATAACAGGAGCATTAGGTTTTATTGAGTCCATAAATATTTCACGTGCCATAACAGATGACCAATTGGACGAGATTCGCGAATTGGGCGAGTTGACATATGTATCCCCAGACGGTAAAACGCTTCCACTTCTTTCCGAAGGCGAAATTACCGCGCTTTCCATACGCGCAGGTACACTCACACCCAAAGAGCGCGGCATTATGCAAGAACATGTTATGGTAACAAGCAGGTTGCTTGAAAAAATCCCATTCCCCGAGCGGTATAGAGACGCCCCCATTTGGGCAAGAAACCACCACGAATTTTTAAACGGCACGGGCTACCCCAAAGGCCTCACCGACAAAGACATTGACATAGGCTCGCGTATTTTGACAATTGCCGATATTTTTGATGCGCTGGTGTCGCACGACAGGCCGTACAAAACAAGTATTCCCGTAGGCAGGTCTCTGATTATACTCGCCGAAATGGCAGAAGAGGGTAAGCTTGACAAAGAACTTGTGCAATTATTTAGAGAAAGCAAGGTTTGGGAAGGCATTATGGAAACAGACTAAGGAGTTTGTTATGAACGTAGAATTTGACTTACATTTTATCACCAACTACGACGCAGACGGCGGAATGACAATTGAGGGTTTGGAAAACTGCCCGCCGTGTTTAACATACTACGACTTTGGCGACCAAATGAAAAACTACTTGCACAAAACCTTTTTGGATAAAGTAGAAAAAGGCGCAAATGCCAAAACCTCTATTATTGATAAAGGCGACACGCAAGCGGCCAAAGCGTATCAGCAAAAATTACGTCAGCGTTTTATAGATGCGCTTGGCGGCTTGCCGGAAACGGATTGTGACTTAAATCCGATACTTTGTCCTGCAATTGAGGCAGGCGATTACACCATCCAGCCCCTTACATTTACCCCACGCAAAAACGTGTATGCAACAGCTAACTTATATCTACCAACAGGCGCGGCAGAATCTGGGCGAAAGTTCCCGGCCGCGTTATTTGTATGCGGTCATTCTCCACTGGCCAAATCATTTGAAAAATATCAAAACGTGTGTCAAACCTTGGCCCGCGCTGGCTTTGTGGTGCTGGCGCTAGACCCTGTTGGCCAAGGCGAACGCTTTAGCTACTACAACCCGGCCACCGGGCGTACGGAAGTACCGCCATGCTGCCCGGAACATGACTACGTAGGCGCACAGGCGTTGCTGGTGGGCGACAGTATTGCCCGCTACTTCTTGCATGATGCCCGCCGCGCGGTAGATTACCTTTGCGGCCTACCATATGTGGATGCGTCTCGCATCGCGGTAGTCGGCAATTCTGGTGGGGGGACGCAAACCGCGCTTATGATGCTGGGCGACGACCGTATTGCCGCCGCCGCAATAGGCACCGTAGTAACCGGCCTGCCAGAGAACATGTCTACCGGCATTGCCGTAGATGCCGAACAAGTGTGGAACGGATTGGTTCAATACGGTTTTGACCATGACGATATTATGATTGCTATGGCACCAAAACCCGTAATAGTGTTGGCGGCCGAATACGACTACTTTCCTATAGAAGGTACCCGCAGGACAGTGGAAAGCGCAAAGCGTTTTTACAACTTGTTGGGTGACAGCGAGAACTTGCAACTATTTTCTCATCCGGTAAAGCATGGCTTTTCTACAGAGATGGCTAATGCCGCCGCCGCATTTTTTACAAAGCACTTAATGGATGGGGCTGTATACGCCGTTACAAAAAGCGAAGTGCCACTACCCACCACTACCCTGCAAGCTACCACCACAGGCCAAGTCCGTGATCAATATCCCGATGCAGTTTTCATCTTTGAAGAAAACCTGCGCCGCTACAATCAACTGCAAAAAGCCGCAAAACCCGAAGCAAAGCTGTGGCTAAAAGAGCGCGTCAATTACAATCGCAAACCCCATCCATTCAATATTCGCCGCTTTGGCAATGTAAAAATAGCCGAACTGACAGCGGAAACAATTTTGTATTGGTCCAACGAAAATGTCTTCAATAATATATTGTATATCACCCCGGCCAACACTCCGGAAAGTGCGTGCCTACCTGTTACGCTGGCAATATGGGATGGCGGCAGCAAAACCCTTGCCCCACACTTTGACTGGATTCGCGAAACATGCGACACTGGACGCGCCGTGTGTGTGCTGGACATTACCGGAACCGGCCCACTAAAACCAAACCGTGTAAACACAATGCCTACCCGCCGTTTCGAAGGCACTTTCTGCGAATTTTCGCATATTGCCATTTGGCAAAACGACAGCCTGCCCGCCTTGTGGACATGGGACGTACTCCGCGCCATACAAATGTTGCAAGAGACGTTTGGGCTTACGGCAAATGATATTGCGCTGTACTGCCACGGCCGCTTTGGCGTATATGGAGCAATGGCAAATTTCATATTGGACAACGCGCATGATATTGCGCTGGCCTGCAAGCCCCAAAACATGGCTGATATTGTGCAAAACCGCAAATACAACGAATACGACATTATGAGTCATGTGATGCCGGGCATGTTAAAATATTTTGATTATTGCGACTAGGCGTGTTACTGCGCCATAAAAAAATTCAAGTTGTGACGGAGAGTCACAACTTGAATTTTTTTTGCGAACTTGACCCGCGCGGGGTTTTGTGTTATTTTTTACAAAATAAAATCTTAGACAAAGGGGAAATACCAATGCTAAAAAAATTAATCGCGGGCATTTGCTTTGTAGCAATGCTAACAATGACGGCACAGGCCATGCCAAACTGGCTTGGCGAACTGCAAGAGCGTGTAGAAAACTCGCCAATGGAAGCCGTTGAGGTTTTGGTGAGGAGCCTTGTGAACGGCGTAGTTGAAATGGAAATTAATGACGTAGACTGGCATGGCAGCGACGAAAGAGTCATGTTGCGCCTTTATTCAAATTTACATGATGCAGACTATGCGTTTTTCATGGAAATGCTTGATCGCTGGACCGACATTGAAGTAGGCGTATTGTCTAACACTGAACGCTTGGCAATGCGAATTTCCGAGTTTGGCGATGACTTCTTGGGAGTCACTTATGCCAGTTTTGCAGATGACTTGCACACATTCCTAAACAGCCTGTACAGCCTAGGCCTAATAAGAGAACTACCTGCCGAGTCCGACCTTGAAATGGTAATTAATTATGTGGAAATGTTTGTAGACATTATGAACTCTGATGATGTAGCCGACTTTAACCCACTGGAATTTGCAGACATTCTTGTGCTGCTAATGCTTCGCGTACAGCGTGAAACCACACAGGTAACAATAACATCTGGTGGGGAAGAAGTTGACGTACAACGCACCGAACTTTCTGTTGACGCATCAACTATGTTGGAAGTACTCCACAACCTTTTGAGCCGTATAGACCTAAATGACATGGGCTTAGAATCATTTTTACCATATTTTGAAGAATTGCTGGACGAGCTTGCGGTGGAAATTGACAGCGCACAGGGCTATGCTGCAGTTATCACATATACCGATGATAATGGCAGGATGCGCCGCGTAGGCATTAACATCATTGACTACGACTTCTACGAAACGTTATTCTCTATCGACTTTGGCGCAAGCGCGATAGACGTTTGGGTTATCGAA
>Ga0123355_10020847_pt1 | contig 10476 bp, 13 predicted proteins | sample TergutEmb28metaG_3_FD_89872 | JGI IMG/M metagenome (GOLD analysis project Ga0123355, IMG submission 89872) | Embiratermes neotenicus P1 segment gut microbial communities from Petit-Saut dam, French Guiana - Emb289 P1 | ecosystem: Host-associated > Arthropoda: Insects > Digestive system > Gut ... | reverse complement strand
GTTTTGTAATGTGTGGGTGTTTGTGTGTTTGAGTTTTGCAATGTGTGGGTGTGTGTATGTGTGGGTTTTGTAATGTGTGTGTGTATGTGTGGGTTTTGTAATGTGTGGGTGTTTGTGTGTGTGCTTTTTGTAATGTGTGGTTATGTGTATGCTTGGGTTTTGTAATGTGTGGGTGTGTGTATGGGGGGGAGGAGTTTTGTAATGTGTGGGTGTTTGTGTGTTTGGATTTTGCAATGTGTGGGTGTGTGTGTATGTGTGGGTTTTGTAATGTGTGTGGGTGTGTGTATGTGTGGGTTTTGTAATATGTGTGTGTGTGTGTATGTGTGGGTTTTGTAATATGTGTGTGTATATGTTTGGGTTTTGTAATGTGTGGGTGTTTGTGTGTGTGGATTTACGAATGTTTGGGTGTGTGTATGTGTGGGTGTGTGTATGTGTGGGTTTTATAATATTTGGGTTTGTGTGCGTGGGTTTTGTAATGTGTGGATGTTTGTATGTGTGGGTTTTGTAATGTGTGGTTGTGTGTATGTGTGGGTTTTATAATGTGTGGGTGTGTATGTTTGGGTTTTGTAATGTGTGGGTGCTTGTATGTGTGGGTTTTGTAATGTGTGGGTTTGTGTATGTCTGGGTTTTGTAATGTGTGGGTGTTTATGTGCGTGGGTTTTGCAATATGTGGGTGTGTGTATGTGTGGGTTTTGTAATGTGTGTGTGTATGTGTGGCTTTTGTAATGTTTGTGTGTATGTGTGGGTGTGTGTGTGTGTGTTAATGTGTGGGTTTTTGTAATGTGTGTGTGTATGTGTGGGTTTTTTAATTTGTGGGTGTGTGTGTGTGTGTGTGTGTTAATGTGTGGGTTTTGTAATGTGTTGGTGTGTGTTTGTGTGGGTTTTGTAATGTGTGGGTTTGTGTATGTGCGCGTTTTGAAATGTGTGGGTATTTTTTACAATTGTGAAGGTGTTTTGGTAATATGCTTACTTGTATTTACTCTATTTTATATCATTTTGTACTGGGTTTTTCTATTGTTTCTTTAATGTCCACACATTCTTCATTGTTTTGTCCTTACTTTTGTAAGGACTGCTGCCACCAAGTGAAAATTCAAATGTACTAAATAGTAATAATATTTACAGACACCATTCTGAACTCCGATTTTCGTAACTCTACAGGTTACGTGGCTTAAGGAAGATGATATTTCCTAACTTGTTAAATTTTGCAAGAAGATTTAATAGTTTTTGCATATTCTCAAGCAAGATTTGTCTCAAGTCAGTTTAGAAATCCGTTGCAGTAAATCTGTTCTAATTGACTAGAAGTAACACAGACTGGCATGCAGGAAGTAATCTCACTTAATTCCAGATGTTACGAGATCTCATTACTCACCCTCAATTCTGTCAGTTCAGATAAAGTTTCTCTTTCTTCATAACGACATCCTCAGTGGCAATTCATCATTCTTGATCCACGATTGGATTTAGTAATTCCCTTGGGATATCATCACAATTTACCAACTACCCACAATATCTTATCCCTTTGTTAGACCACCTTGTGAACTATTCTTATTTCTTTCACCCGCCAACCTCGATTTCTGTCCAAAGTCATAATAAAACAAGGAAATTAACTGTGACATAAAGGGAACAAACTTCATTTTACGTTCCTTCAATAAAATCAGATAAATTTCCTGAGTCCTCTCTTTATTTCCTTCCGTGGCCTTAGGGGAGTTAAAAGAATGATGAAAAGTAGCAAAACAAGATGGACGAAACACACAAAGGGCACTAAGTATCAAACAAGTGGCTTTATTATCAGAGAAGTACATAATTGACTGAAAGTAAGAAATAGAGGACAAAATTTCAGTTTCACTGATAGTTTATTGCCTGGTATATTGGTTTTCTATTCATCACTGCTACATATTTCGACTGTCTACGTCAGTCATCATAAGGTACGCATCGGTTCACTAAAATAGTAAAAAGAGAACTCCTTGTATATTCTTTTCGCGGACTGATGTCTAACTGATGATGGCTGATGTAGATTGCCGAAATATGTAGTAGTGATGAGAAATAAAGCAATGTACCAGATCTGTATGGCCGTGTTTATAGGTTAATACAGTGTGTCCCACTCGCTACCGAACCCGGCATTTCTTTAATTATTTTACCACCAAGAGGATATTGCAACGAAATGTGAAGCGGACTACAGACACATTCCTCTTCATTTCTCACACAACGAAAGTACTCATGTTCAAATTTCGTTGCGATATCTTCATTGGAGTTAGAATTATTAAAGAACTGCCAGGTTCGGTAGCGAGTGGGACACACTGTAAAACACTTTGTTGATATAAAGCGTTATTTTCTCCAGTCTGTGATGATTCTATCCTCTAGCCTTTCCCAATTCAGAATTAAACTTCGACATTTCAGGTTTGAACATTTTTTCTCCCTCTGGGAGAACAGACGAACAGGGATAGCTTAAACGTCATAGTGACTCGCCACAAGCTGGAAGGTAAGGGGATCTAATCCCAGTGGAAGAGAAGTTTCCTCCACCCATCAAGATTGTTCCTGCGGTCACCCAGCCTCCTGTACAATGGGCGATAACTCGCTTTCCTGTGGGTAATGCGCCCGGGCAGAAGGCACCCGGGTCTTCATGGCTTGTTTTGGAGTGAAGTTTACCTATACCTTACCTATCGGAAAATAAGGCACATGCACACAAGAAGAAACAGCTGGGGCCATGCATATGCCAGGAGTACAGTGCGAAAAACAATATTCCTCTTTATCATTCGCTAACAATATTTCGAGGCTACCTTTAACACTGATAAATATCTTAATTCAAATATATAATTTATTTAAGTACTTTACACATCGAACGTGGGTTCGATTCCCAATCGTGTCGTTAGAATTTTACATTGACATAGTCCTTCCGGCTGCACTCTGGTCCTGGGTTCGACTCAGCTGCTAACAGAAATGATTAACAGGATTATTCCCCTGGGGGGTAAAGGTGGTCGGTGCGTAGGGCTGACAACCCTACCACCTACATGTGCCGATTGTCTTTACATCTAGGAGCCTGTACAGGCCTGTAATGGGATTATATTACTCTTACACAGCGAGGCTTACACACCAACACTCTCTGATGTTACACTGAGGATTATGACAGTGCTATAACATTATCCCTTATTCTTATACCCAAAGTCTACATGATTACCACTTGTTTCTTACAACACAAATTTCAACACAAATAATTATAGAATTAAAAGAAAGGATCACAACACTCAAACACAACAGTCTTTTATAGTGTTCTTAAAATATAACATTATGGGCTAAATGTTTCGACTCCTATTGCGTCATCCTCAGGCCCTCAAGATGTAAATCCAGACATATAAACGTTTACTGCATTGTGGGATCCCCAACGCTTACAGAATAAAAAGTACACAGTATAAGTGTATATAAAGTCATTGCTTATGGTATATAGATATATAAAACAGAGATCGTAAAAGTTGTGTTTATTGGACCGTGCATCATTGTGATAGTTTAAAAATAAAACACCAACTTGATGTCACTTGCTATTTTATTTCACTTCTTAAGTGCTCAACATGTCTCGGACATTAATATATCCATCATCAGGAGCTTGCGACTATTCTGTTGAATTACCTCATTGGTCGTATTATTCTTGGTTCGATGTGTGTTGGAGTTTCGGTGTGGTTGGTTTGAAGTGTTATCCGTATTGCAGGCTTTTGCTGCTTATGTACTCAACATGTTTCGGACATTAATATATCCATCACCAGGAGCTTGCGACTATTCTGTTGAATTACCACATTGGTCGTATTGTTCTTGGTTCGATGTGTGTTGAAGTTTCGGTGTGGTTGGGTTGAAGTGTTATCCGTATTGCAGGCTTTCGTTGCTTATGTGCTCAACATGTTTCGGACATAAGAAGTGAAATAAAATAGCAAGTGACATCAAGTTGGTCTTTTATTCTTCAACTATCACAACAATGCACGTTCCAATAAACACAAAATCTGAGACTAGCCTTAATTCAAATCAACTAATCCCGGAATCTGTGAATATGAATAAAGAATTATAATTTTAACTGTGAGAAATAAATATGGAAGAATTATGAGAGGTGTATTACATAATAATTTTAATAATACATGCACATAATGTTTCTGCCTAATAAATTGGATAGTAAGCTGCACAATATTAGGATTTTTCTGAATATGGCCAAGATCTGAGGTCGAAACATGTCTTTATCAATAAGTAATAAAAACCTTGTGATACCAATTGTTATTAACCTTTTGGCGCCGGAATTATTTTCTTTAATTTTAGCACACCCTCTATATAAAATGTGAATAATGCAGGAACCAAATACGTTAGATTTATGAAACGAATTGCATTTTGAAGAGGAAAAAACGGAGAGTATATACCATGTTTAAAATATTCAGTACCTATGTGTATTGAATAGATATATAAAATGCAACGTTTAGAGGTTAGCGGTGCGGTACGACCACTATAGTCGTCATTGGGCGTCAAAGGGTTAAATATATATTTATTACAATTGCATGGATAATGTTTAATATTAAACACGTTAACATATCTTATTCTCCCATAGAGGGCAGAAAATATCTTGATAAGTCTACCTGATTATTCCCTCTCTCCACGACGTCTCTGCATCTGGTTTACAGAAAGTAAGATCCGTACGAAAAAGAGGAAAAACGTATATAGGAATTATTTATGGGTGGTACACCAAACAGGCACTAATAAACACTTGCTCTACAAGATACTACCTTATTGTAGCACAATAATTCATACATTAAAATTACTTGGAAATCTTAAGGTGTGTCATACCTGTTTTGTTAGGTCAATAATACGAAGCTGTAGCGTGTATATGTCTATATACACGTACCTATGCATTTCATATGATGATCTACGCTTCAATATAAATATTGGCAACTTTTACCAATCCCACGATTTATGATGTAAGACTAGATCTCGTCCCTCTCCCAAAATTACCACATATACTGTATAGTCACTTAATAAGTTCTTTGGACAACGTGATGGTGGCCTACATACAGGGTCGAAACATGTTGTATATTATATGTTGCTACTAATTGTAATACTGTTGTGTTCATGACTCTATGTGTATATAAATATATACATGCTACAGCTTTGTGTTACTTGAAAGTTTCGCGTTAAACGTCACTGAAGTTTTATATGTCTTAGTGCATTTACAGGTAATTTGCATTCATTCAGGCACTGCATAGTGACTGAACAAAGAACACGCAACAGGCTAAAGGAACAATTACGGTCAAATGCGGAAAAGTTAGACAAATCATGCCGAGCGCGGAACGGGGGACACTCTATGTCTTTCTCCATACTCCACACTCCACACTCCGCACTCCACATTCCACACTCCACATTTCACACTCTACATTACACACTCCATACTCCACACTCCATACTCCATCCTCCATACTCCACATTCCGCACTCCACACTCCATACTCCACACTCCACACTCCACACTCCACACCCACGCTTCATACTCATATCTCGCGCTAGGCGGAGCTTTCACTTTTTCGGATCTTGAACGGGAGTTTGCAATTGGTTCTTCATATCTGAGCCGCACGAACCCGGATCCACGTGCGCAATCTATTCAAATCTGATTGGCTGATATCAAATGCCCACACATCCTCCGCCGTATATCTGGTCACATGGAATGGCTTATCAGCAAGTGCACAAACAGGATATTGCAGCTGCACTTTGTTGTGCGATTCAAGTACGCTTCCTCCGTAAGAAACTCTAAGATTATCCCACGATTAAGTTTTTAAGTACGGCTTCCCGTTGTGGGCGTGATAGAGAAGTGAGAGAGAAGCAAGCATCAGTTGCAAAAGTCGTCATATATTGATCTTACTGCGCTACATGTTTCGACAGGCTTCATCAGGTAAAAAGTTACTAAATAAAAGCTTCCACGTAAAATAATTTACATATTTTATTTTATATATTTAAAATACTTTATATATTCTACATTATATATATATATATTCTATATAAAATGCTGTATCTATTTTAAATATTCATACCCGCAATATTAATAAAAACTCAACCAGATGCAACAACAAGCAGTCTGATTTATTTTACTGCAAAATCACTCTACATGTTTCGGGTATCCATCGCACCCATCGTCAGGAGTAATAAAAATTGTAACCGCAGCCTCCGGTACTGATCATAATATCGGTACAGCTACTTCGTTCCAACGTGGCCCGGTCGGTCAACGAAAGAGTGCGTGACGACTTACGTTTCACAATTTCTGATCTGTCCCTGCACTTTCCTCAGATTTCAAGGACTCTACTCTATGACATTGTCAGTAGTGGCTAACATAGCAGGCGGCCGCATTCTATGAGGAAGGTATACAAAAACTTGTGCCCCGCTAAGATAAGTGCCTTAATAATGACGGCGAATATGTATAAAAATAGTTTGAAGAATGTAGAATCTGATAACAACAAAATATTATACGAAACCTTATTCGATTTATTTTTACATCTAAACGGTACTTACTTTCTGAATAAGCCTCGTACTAAGCAATGTTAACTCCACTTACATTCATTATTTCCTATTACAATTTACTCTATTGATATTTATGCAATCTGGGATCTCACAATAAACAAATGTATATGCTATACGGTCGGTATGTAACTGTGTTTCCCTATAATTAAGTCTTTGACGCCTAACGACCACTATAGTCGTCGTACCGCACCGCTAACCTCTAAACGTTACATTTTATATATTTATTCAACAAATATAGGTACTGAATATTTTAAACGTGGTATATACTCTCCTTCTTTTCCTCTTCAAAATGTAGTTTGTTTCATAATTCTAACGTACTTGGTTCCTGTTTTATTCACATTTTATATACAGGGTGTGTTAAAATTAAAAAAAATAATTCCGGCGTCAAAAGGTTAAGCCTTGTATCAACCCGATGATGGATTCTAAATTGAGGGTTATCCATCCCGTTGTGCAAGTATAACTATTTTATATTTATTGTCCGTCGTACACAACACAATGTTGCAAAGTTAGAATTATTTAACAACAAAGCAACAAAGAATTTGTTGTTAACTGCGTAATTCTAACTTTGCAACATTGTGTTGTGTATGACGGACAAGAAATATAAAATCGATGATGGATTGTTCAAACCGATACATGTGACTATTTAGTGTGAGATAAAATAAATGTTGTGTTTTGATTGAAAATCTATTAATTTTTAGTTGAGCTTACAAACAGAAGGGATGTGTTCTATCAGGCTAGTGATTACTGTATTAAAATTATCAAACAAGTATCTGGCAGTCATTATCATGTAAAGATTTTCAATTTATCAAATAAATATGAAACTTATTTTAACAAATCATTGAATATATCACTTGTTTTACTCGCTGCGCAGAACAGCACATACACTCAACGTACAGAAAGAGTTGCGATTCTTCCCTGTATTTTTGCTTTTTTCTCCCGAACCTGTCCTGGACCAAGAACAGTGGCTTAGTATCCAATTTATATTTAACCCATATCATTAAATTTTGAACAAACCCTGGCTTAACACTCTAATTTCGATTCAGGGAAAGAATCTTGAAAGGAATGAACTTAAGGTTCTTTTCAGATTTTATCAGAATATTGGGGTAACACATATTGCGTCAAAATTTCCCATTCTTCCATTCTCTTCTCTCTTTGTTTCTTCGTTCTCTCATTCGCCTTCAACACTCTCACCGAGTGAGTGTCTTAGCATCTGCCCTCTGTAATTTAAGATTCTAGGAAGCGCGCTTTGCTCTCTACGTGCCGATGGGGTGTTTCCGTAGCTGTTTGACATTATCCGCTGAGTTATGTCGCGCTAAGTGGTGCTTCATCTCTTGTTATTGCAGATTTCCTCCACGCCCAAAACCTCTACACACTTTACTCTTTCTTCCCAGCCCTTCATGTGCCCATATTATATATGCAAAATCTCGACGAAACGCTAAGGGCTATAAAAGATAGGCAAACCCTCATCTTTCTCTCTCAGGATTTGGGTGTATAGGCTTGCTTAGAGACTTTTGTCTCCGCTACGTTTCCAGGGAAGAAACTTTTAACACACAAATTTAATTAGTTTTTTAAGTTGTTGGAGCTAAGCATATGGAACATTCTTGGCATCAAAATGTTGAATCAGAATTAAAAATCCGGTATTTCCTGGCAAACAACAAATATTTTGTAACTTATTCCTTTTTGGGTAATTCCCCGGCGTCTGAGATTTAATTGCCGACGTTTCGGAACTCACTATCGGTTCCATCTTCATAGGCAGGTGAATGAAGTATGAAGATGGAACCGATAGTGAGTTCCGAAACGTCGGCAATTAAATCTCAGACGCCGGGGAATTACCCAAAAATGAATAAGTTACATTTACAACACGGCGGAAGCTTAAGAACAAGAACAAATATTTTCCTTCAAACTAAATTGCGATATACATTTATTTACTTATTCCATGGTGCAGTATCCTCCTTGAGAAGCTAACTGGTTTGCAGCTAGTCAAGAAATTCCCCGCATTTCACTGAACCCGAAGGTTCATTACCGCACTCACAAGCGTCCACCACCTGTCTCTATCCTGGGCCAGCCCAATCCAGTCCATATACACACATCCCACCTCCTAGAGACCCATCCTAATATTATCCACCCATCTACGTCTAGGTCTCCCCAGTGGTCTCCTTCCCTCAGGTTTCCCCAGCAAGAACCTATACACCCCCCTCTCCTCACCCATACGCGCCACATGCCCAGCCTATCTCATTCTTCTCGATTTTATCACCCGCACAATAGTCGGTGAGGAGTACAAATCATTTAGCTCCTCGTTATGCAATCTCCCTATGTACAGTTTATAGCACATTTAATGTTTTTTTTAAAAGATGATGGATTGTTACTGTACTTTAGTATGTACTTTGCAAAGTTTGTGCGCTGTGACCAATACTGCTGTTTTCTGTAGCTAATACTATCTTCATCATTGTCATTGTATGTAAGAGTAATTTTCTTGGTGTCATTACATGAAATTTATATCTCGACATTCCTTTCTGTAACCGAAGCTGCATGTGTAGTGCAGTAAAACTACAGGCTTGTGTGTTACAAATTTTGTTTGCGAGATTAAACTTAAAAAGAAGTAAGTTCACGGCTGAAGTTTTCCCTGACCACGACACGAAGTCCTTAGCTCTTCTCATTCTTAAACTCGGCACTAAAAAGTTAAAGCACTTAGCTTCAAGCACCGACCGCTCTACCCTGGAGGAGCTGCTTTCCTTTACGCACTGGTTATTTGTGTAAATGTCTACTGACGTTTTAGAGAATAGCATATCTTGCTCCAGACGGGAAATGAACCACAAATTCTCGGTTCTGCAGGCCTGAATCTAATCACTGTACCAAACACAGTGATCAGTGTACAGGAAGTAATAATAATGGGTCAATAATTACGTAGACACTAATTAATGCCTAAGATATCATTTGCTCCAGCCTATAGAAATACAATCAATTACGCTTCCCAACTGAATACTTATTACCTTCTGCCAAGGACGTTCAATAAAAGATTACAAAGCAGCATCTTAAGTGGTTCATGAAGAAAATAGTGAAATTATTGTAAACTCAACAAGTATTATATTCAGTCACAACAAAACATCAATAAAGTTTCTATAATACATAGTTTGTCTACATGTCTCGGTTCCATTAAATCATCCTCAGGCCAATATTTTTACATGAAGGCACATTCAATGTGTGCGTACATTATGGGATTTGCCTTCATATAAAAATATTGGCCTCAGGATGGTTTGATGAGAAAGAAATATGTAGCCAAAATTTTAAACTCGTGGTTCCGTGCATCGTAATGCAATTTGAATAAAAATCCAACCAGACGCAAAAGTATGCAGATATTTATTTACTGAAAAGCTACTATGCATGTTTCGGGTTTCACAGCACCCAACATCAGGAGTACTAAAACTGTAACCGCAGCCTCCGGTACAGGTCATAATACTGGTACAGCTACTCCCCTCCAACGTGATCCCGATCAGACCACGTTGGAGGGGAGTAGCGGTACAAGTATTATGACCTGCACCGGAGGCTGTGGTTACAGTTTTAGTACTCCTGATGTTGGGTGCTGTGAAACCCGAAACATGTAGAGTAGCTTTGGAGTAAATAAATTTCTGCATACCGTTGCATCTGGTTGAATTTTTATTCACATGTAGCCAAAACTTCATATTATTGACTATATAGTGATGTTGTGTTGTGGCTGAATAAAACACTTCATAAATAGTTGAAGAATAAAAGACCAACTTGATGTAACTTGCTATTTTATTTCACTTCTTATGTGCTTAACACACATCGAACCAAGAACAATACGATGAATGTGGTAATTCAACAGAATAGTCGCAAGCTCCTGATGATGGACATATTAATGTCCGAAATATGTTGAGCACATAAGAAGTGAAATAAAATAGCAAGTGACATCAAGTTGGTCTTTTATTCT
>Ga0123355_10020846_pt1 | contig 10477 bp, 8 predicted proteins | sample TergutEmb28metaG_3_FD_89872 | JGI IMG/M metagenome (GOLD analysis project Ga0123355, IMG submission 89872) | Embiratermes neotenicus P1 segment gut microbial communities from Petit-Saut dam, French Guiana - Emb289 P1 | ecosystem: Host-associated > Arthropoda: Insects > Digestive system > Gut ... | reverse complement strand
GTTATCACGCTTTCAGGGATTAACATTGAATCTTCAAGCGTAACATTCATAAAGAAATCTTCCAACTTTCTGAATCTCACCATAGATTCTTGAAACTCTTGTTGCAATTCTTGATTTCGCTCATCTTGCGCTCTTAGTAATCCTCCACGAATCGCAATATCTTCCGCAGATTCGGGAACATAGCTTCTGTTTGTGTCGATAATAATTCTGCCGTCCCAATCAACGAAGAAGTCAAAAATTGCCGCCAAATCACGAAGGTTTATGTAGTTAGCGCAGCTAAAATTGTATACCGTAAAGTTTGCTTCCTGACCGTCTACCGTAAACCGATTCGTGCTGACTCTAACTCCGCTTGTTACCGAGCAAAAGTATTCAAGAAGCCCTCTGTGGGTGTTTGCCAACTCGCCGCCAACAGGCGTATAAGACTGACCGCTTGTAATCGCCACTGTATTTGTCGCCGCGTCAAAGCCGATGTTAAACTGCGCCGATGTTCCGTTCAAAATATACGCCAAGTCGCGAAGTCTGAAATAATTTTGATAGTTTAACACAAATGCGTCAAACTCAAACTCTGTGCCATTTACCACAGTCGTTGCAACAATCGGATGTCCTGTCGGCGCCGCTGTGCCGTCCTCGTCAAACCAAGAAAAACCTATTCTGTTGTCGCTATCGCTTGTTATTTCCGCGACATCTTGCCACCCTGTCGATACTCTTGCGCTTACAGCCGTAAATACACCGGTAATTGCTATTGCGGACATCACGACCGCCATAGATAAACCAATTATTTTTTTAATCATTTTAAAAATCTCCTTAAATTTAATTTTTTGTTACTAAAATACCACACTGTCAATCAACTCTTGCGGCACAAGGTAAACTCTTCCCGTAAAAGTGCCGTTGTCATTACGTTGTACTGTTAAAATTGCGCCACTGCCGTCGTCGTCCATAACCCACGGAGTATTTTCCCTTTGCAAAAATCCGTTTTCGTCAAAGAACTCTTCCATTCCGTCAAACCAACGGAAAGTTAAAGCAAATCTACTCTCGTCAATCTGAAATTCATAGTAATCCGTGAAAGTTTTCACGCTTTCCGGGATCAGCTCTAAATCCTCAAGCGGAACATTTTCATAGAAATTTCTAAAAACCTCAAATTGCCTTTGGGATTCCAATGTTGCCTCATCGGATAACGATATCCAACCGAATCTGTCCTCAAGGTTAATGTTGATGACCTCTTCTTGCGTTGTGCCATCGTTGAAAGTGGCAATTGCGCGAACTGTTCTATGCCTGTTATCTATATCAAATTCGCCCTCTTGCCCCAAGAACAGTATCCAATCATCTATCATGAAATCTTCGTCAACGATGAAACTGTTACCGATTATTTCAAAATCATCGCCGAACCGCAGTATTCTTCCGCCCGAAGTCATTGGATGTATGTCGTCTGTAATGCTTTCACGGTCAATAAATTGCTTCGCGAAGAAACCGACGTCTGTGGTAAATTCCACTTGTTTAATGTTTTCGCCTATAAATCCTATCGCAATATTCAGGTAGAAATTTTCGCCGTCATAATGACCGTGAAACACACCGTGGGATGAATAATTGAAATTCGCATATTCAAGCATCCGCAATTCAATCGTTCCGTCTTCTCCAACTTCCATAGCATAGGCTTGGAGGGCGAAGAAGTTATTGTTGTTCGGTTGCAAAATAGTATTACTTAATATCACAAGAGCCATTACCGCCGCTGTTGCCGCAAGAGAGAGTGTGGTACGGAAAATAGGGCGTTTTTTACTTCGTTGTTGCTTTTGTTTGATTTTTTCAAGAATACGTCTGTTTGAGACTTCACTCATCTGAAATTCATCATAAGCATTAACTATTTTGTCGTTCTTCATTTTCCAACACCCCCTTCAAAATTTTTCTCGCTTCTCGCATATGGTAGAGAATAGTAGATTGCGGTTTTTTGAGTATCCCTGCAACTTCGGCAGTTGAATACCCTTCGTAATAGTAAAGATAAATAACTGCCTTAAAGCGTTCGGGCAAATCCAAGATAGCTTGCGATAGTTCATTTTCTTGGAATGGGCTTACAGCTTCCAAGTTTTCGTAATCATCAATATCCGCACGACTTCGCCACCAATGTTTGAAATGATTTCTACATTTATTGATTGCTATTCGCAATAGCCAAGCTTTTTCGTGTTCAACATTTTCAAATGTTTTATTGGTTTCTATCAGCTTTGCGAATACATCTGCAACCATATCTTCGGAGTCTGCCACATTCTTCATATAAGAGAAGCAAACTCGATACACCATAAAGGATTGTCTTTCATAAATCTCCTCAAAAGTTGAGGAATATCCGATATGTGATGGTTTGGCTTCGCCGTGCACAAGCGAAGTTTTTTTCATCAACTGCAACCTCCTTTCACTAGTAATACAATTGAGAGTGTCAAATTATTGGGAAAAATTAAAAATTTTTTTATCTATACAGATTATAATGGGCATAGTATGTAGAAATGCTTGCATTTCTACCACAAAATCAAAGATTTTGCATATTGAATTTGAAAAATTCAAACAATGCCCATTGCAATGAGGTGTGTAAAAATTTTCTTTGAAAATTTTTGGCGGCGTTTTGCGCCGCGGCGAAATAGCTTTGCTATTTCGACAACACACTCTCATTATAATGACAGTTGGCGTGAAACGTCAACTGTCATTATTATAAATGAGCAAAAAAAGTGCCGACACATTATCTGTGTCGGCACTCGTTATCATTGCCACCTCTTCTTGTTCGTAATCATCCGAACGCAATGCAAACAGGTCGGTCGCGTATGTTGTAGTAGCATTTTCCTCCGAAATATCCTTTGTAGCATACAATATAACTCATTCGGCTTTTCTTAATTTCTATCCTTCTTTGCTCTCCGCAATTACTTTGTCTGCTATATTGCTCGGCGCGTCTTGATAACGCTCGAAATTAAGCGAGAAACTTCCGCGCCCTTGCGTGATAGAACGCAAGTCGGACGCGTATGTATGCATTTCGGACATCGGAACTTCCGCGATAATCTCGGTAAGTCCGCCGTCTTGCGGATTCATTCCCATCATTTGTCCGCGGCGTTTGTTTATATCGCCGATAATGTCGCCGGTATAACTTTCGGGAACGAAAATTTTCAATGTTCCGATAGGCTCGAGCAGTGCCGGACTTGCTTTTACCAATCCTTCTTTGTAAGCGCCTCTCGCCGCAAGCTGAAACGCCATATCGTTTGAGTCAACAGGATGATGCTTTCCGTCGGTCAACGTCGCTTTAAGCCCAACTACGGGATAACCCGCCAATACGCCTTTTATCATGCTTTCTTGAATTCCTTTTTCCACAGCGGTGAAGAAGTTTCGCGGAACCGCGCCGCCGAACACCTTTTCTTCAAACAAAAGTTCAGAACTGTTCGGATCAGCGAGATTCGGCTCGAAATCGATAACAACTTTCGCATACTGCCCGCTTCCGCCCGACTGCTTTTTGTGCGTATACTCGGTGGAATTTTTCTTGCGAATCGTTTCGCGGTACGCAACGCGCGGCGGAGTTAAATCAACTTCAACGCCGAACTTATTTTTAAGCTTGCTTACAATTACGTCAAGATGCTTATCGCCAAGCCCCATGATAATCAACTGATGCGTTTCAGGGTTGTTGTAAAACTTGAAAGTTTTATCTTCTTCCATAAGTTTGTTAAGTCCTTGACCGATTTTTTCCTCGTCGCCCTTGGCTTTCGGAACGATCGCAAGCGCCATATTCGGCTCGTCAAACGCGATTGCGGGGAATTTTACAAAACTGCCTTGTGCGCACAAGGTATCGCCGGTGTTCGTGCCCGATAGTTTGGTAACCGCGCCGATATCGCCGGCGGCAAGCTTGTCAACTTCGATTTGCTTCTTGCCTTGCAGGATAAATATTTTTCCGATTTTCTCGTTCGAGTCGGAATTTGTGTTGTAAAGAGTCGTGTCCGGCGTAAGCGTACCCGAATTCACCTTAAAGTAAGACAATTTTCCGACATACGGGTCGGCAACGGTTTTGAATACGAACAATGATACAGGATCGGACGAATTTGCGGGAATCGCGACTTCTGCGCCGTCTTTGCCGATTGCAAGTGTTGTTTTGCCCTCGCAAGTAGGGAAATACGCGAATATTGCGTTCATAAGCGACGAAATTCCGAGCGAGTTAACCGAACTTCCGCACAAAACAGGAACGATATCCCCTGCGGCAACGCCTGATCGAAGCGCGCTGTACGTTTCTTCCAACGTAAACGCCTCGCCCGCGAAGAATTTCTCCATCAGCTCTTCACTACTCTCTGCAACCGCTTCGTTTATCATTTCGCGAACAGGCTCGATTTCGGTTTCCATTCCTTCGGGAATTGACGCGGTAACGGTGTGCCCTTTTTCGAATCGGCGCGCCTCGTTTTCCACGACGTTGATAAATCCGACAATGTTGTCGCCTTCTCTTATCGGAATTTGGAACGGAGCGATACGCTTGCCGTATTTCGCGCGCAGTTGCTCTAAAAGCGCGACGTAGTCAACGCCCTCTTCGTCAACTTTGTTGACAAAAATGATCTTCGGCATTTTCTGCTTTTCGGTGTAATCCCACGCTTTTTCAGCGCCGACAAGCAGTCCGGATTTGCCGCTGATTACGATGATTGCGGCGTCTGCCGCGCTAACCGCTTGATTAACTTCGCCGACAAAATCGAAATCTCCCGGCGCGTCGATAATATTATATTTCGAATTTTTCCATTCGCAAGCGGCGACGGCGGAAGAAATCGAAAACTGCCGTTTTATTTCTTCGCTGTCGAAGTCCATGGTGGTGTTGCCGTCCGCAGTTTTGCCTACGCGATCAATGGTTCCCGCGGTAAACAGCATGGTCTCCGCAAGCAATGTTTTCCCCGAATTTCCCTGTCCAAGCAGGCAAAAATTCCTAATCTGAGAAGTTTCATATGTCTTCAAGCAAATCCCCTCCAGTTAATTTGCGTGAAATTACTCAATTTGACGCAAATTTAAAATATTTTGATATAGATATTATTATAACAGAACGTCGTAAACGATTTAACTAATAAAATAGACAATATTATACGATTTTTTTGTGCAGTTTGCACAAAACGAAAAAAACTTGCAAAATTTTGGATTTGTGGTATAATGGAAAACAGCAAATGAGGGTGGCAAGGTTATTCCTCCGTAAGGAGGTGATGCTGCGAAATGATTACATATACTGAACTTTTTCAGTTGTTGTTGCTGATTGTTAGCGTCGTTAGTTTATGCTTAACACATAAAAGAAAATAACCGCCCCATGCGGTGCGGCATTTCCTTTCAAGTTATTCATTTTTGGGGAATGACCGCTCCGACACAGTCACTCTTATTTGCTATTATATACCATTATTTTAAATTTGTCAATACTTTTTGAGGAGAAAAAATTATGAAAAATTTAAGCCTGCACGAAATTCGCGAAAAATATCTGTCATTCTTTGAAAGCAAAGAGCATCTTCGAATGCCTTCTTTCCCGCTTGTGCCGCAAAATGATAACAGTTTGCTGCTTATCAACGCGGGAATGGCGCCGTTGAAGCCATACTTCACCGGCAAGGAAACGCCGCCGTCGAGCCGCGTTACAACCTGCCAAAAATGTATCCGAACGCCGGATATTGAGCGTGTCGGCAAGACTGCGCGGCACGGAACTTTCTTCGAAATGCTCGGAAATTTCTCGTTCGGCGATTATTTTAAAAAGGAAGCAACCGCCTGGGCATGGGAGTTCTCGGTTGATGTTCTTGAACTTCCGGCGGATAAAATTTGGATAAGCGTTTACGAAGAGGACGACGACGCGATTGAAATTTGGGTTAACCATGTCGGCGTTCCGCGAGAAAAAATCGTGAAAATGGGCAAGGAAGATAACTTTTGGGAAATTGGGCAAGGTCCGTGCGGGCCTTGCAGCGAGCTATACTTCGACCGCGGCGTTGAGAACGGTTGCGGCGACCCGAATTGCGCGGTTGGATGTGAATGTGATAGATTTGTTGAGTATTGGAACCTCGTTTTCACACAGTTTGACAAGGACGCGGAGGGTAACTATAATCCGCTTGCGAAGCCGAATATCGACACAGGCATGGGGCTTGAGCGCATGGCGTGTATTATGCAAAACGTGAATTCGCTGTTCGAAGTTGATTCTGTTCGTAAAATCCTCGATCATGTATGCCGTATGACTAAAGCGGAGTATGGCAAAAACGCCGAAACCGACGTTTCCATTCGCGTAATTACCGACCATATTCGAAGTACCGTAATGCTTTTGAGCGACGGCGTCAGAATGTCAAATGAGGGGCGCGGATATGTTTTGCGTCGTCTTCTTCGCCGCGCGGCAAGGCACGGACGATTGTTGGGAGTTAAAAAGCCGTTCTTGTTCGAGATTGCGCAAACCGTAATCAACGAAAACGGTGCGGCATATCCGAATCTTGTCGAGCAAGCCGAACTGATTATAAAAAGCGTAAAAACGGAAGAAGAGCGATTCCTTGAAACCATCGAGCAAGGTTTGGCGATTCTTGCCGACTATATTAAAGCGTTGACCGACAGTGGGAAAACCGTGCTGTCGGGCGAAGACGCGTTTAAACTGTATGACACTTACGGATTTCCGATTGATTTGACGGTTGAAATTTTGGAGGAGTCCAACCTTTCGGTGGATTTGGAAAAATTCGAGGAAGAGATGAACAAACAGCGTGAGCTTGCACGCTCCCGCCGCGGCTCGCAGGATGAAGCGGGCTGGGACGACGACGCTTTTGCCGATTTGCCGGATACGGAGTTTGTTGGGTATGATACACTCGAGTGTGAGGCGAAAGTATTGGCGGTTACATCTCGACAAGGCGAAGATTTTGAAGAATATGATATAATCCTTGACGTTACGCCATTTTACGCAGAATCCGGCGGACAAATTGGGGATATGGGATTGCTTGAATGGGACGGAGGATGGGCATCTGTTCATGATACGCATAAGAAAAACGGGAAATTTATTCATCGCATTTCTGAAATTAGCGGAGAGCTTAACGTTGGACAAACTATTACCGCAAAAATCGGATTAAAACTCCGCAAAGATGTTATCCGCAATCACTCGGCGGCGCATTTGTTACAAGCCGCGCTCCGTCAAGTTCTCGGCTCACACGTAACGCAAGCGGGTTCGCTTGTGGACGCGAACCGTGTGCGGTTTGATTTTACGCACCTTGAGGCGATGACTGAGGATGAAATCAACGAAGTTGAGGGGCTTGTAAACACGGCAATTCTCGCAAACTTGCCTGTCGAAACTATCGTAACAACTCTCGACGAGGCGCAAAAACTCGGCGCGGTTGCGTTGTTCGGCGAGAAGTACGGAGATACGGTTCGCGTGCTGAAAATGGGCGATTTCTCGACCGAACTTTGCGGCGGGTGTCATGTTAAGAACACCGGCGAGATTGGGTTGTTTAAAATTCTGTCCGAAAGCGGCGTTGCCGCGGGAGTTCGGCGGATTGAGGGCACGACGGGTTACAACGTGCTGAATATTATCAGTAATTACGAAAAAATGGAGCGCAACCTTGCGAAAGTGCTGAAAACACAGGCGAGCGACGTTGTGATTAAGGCGGAAAGCTTAACCGAAGAGCTTAAAGAATCCAAACGCGAAATCGAAAGCTTGAAAGGCAAGATTGCGGCTACGGGTTCCGCTGATTTGGCAAGCAAGGCTGAAATGGTCGGTAAGGTGAATCTTATTTCCACGCGGGCGGAGGACGGGCTTGATATGAACTCATTGCGAGCAATGGGCGATAATTTGAAGCAAAGCGTTCCGAACGCGCTTATAGTGCTTATTTCCCGCGCAGACGGCAAGGTGAATATTGTCGCGATGGCAACGAAAGACGCGGTTGAAAAAGGCATAAACTGCGGAACTTTGATTAAAGAAGTCACCTCTATTATGAGTGGCGGCGGCGGCGGAAGGCCGGACAACGCGCAAGGCAGTTGGGACGACGCCGATCATGATATCAATAAGGCTATAGAAGCGCTTAATAAAGTTAGGGAGATGGTTGCGAGCGTTTAAAATAAAGGAGGTCGCAGGAAATATGTCAAATGTTTCAAATAATTCGGTGTGCGAAAATGGTGCAGGCGTGCCTGCTTGCTTGTTTTGCAAAATTATAGCGGGCGAGATTCCGTGCGATAAGGTTTACGAAGATGATTTGGTGATCGGGTTTCGTGACATATACCCTGTTGCGCCGCATCATATTTTGGTTGTTCCGAAGACGCACATACCGTCGGCGAACCATATAAATGAAGAAAATTCGCAAATTGTGGCTCATATTTTCGTTATCGCGAAAAATTTGGTAGCGGAATTTGGGTTTTCGGATGCGGGTTATCGAATTGTCAACAATTGCGGCTCGGACGGCGGGCAAACTGTGGGACATCTACATTTTCATATTATTGCCGGACGTGAGGGCGGAAGTATGTATTAAAAAAAGAGCCGAATGCGATTATCAGCGGTTTTTTGTCTCCACTTGAGCGGTTGCAGTTGACCGCCGCCAAAATTGGCGACGAAAAAATCGGATTAGCAAATCGCATTAACGGTAAATTCAACTACAGTTTGCGCATTATATAAGATGTAGTCGAATTATCCTTTAGCGAGACGAGACGGGAAAAACCGGCAAGATAAACGCTGTTTTTATTCGAGATCGCCTAAGAACGCAAGGCATTTTCTGACGAAATGTGATTGGGTGAAATGCCGCAAGGATCGGTCATTAACGTGTTGCGCGCGCAACGTCTGCCGCCGTAGCTATAAAAATGCCCGCACCCGTTGAGCGCAATAAAAAAGAGCCGTTCGGCTCTTTTTTATTCGCTTATTCCGTTTTTTATCGTGCTACCGACAATTCCTATAACACTCCAATAAATAAACAGGGTTCTAACGTTAATATTGCTTGCTTCAAACGGAATCATAATCACGGCACCCAAAAGCGCTGAAATTCCTGCGATTAATACGAGGCGTACATCTCCTTTTTTACGAAAAATTCCGACTATCGACTTGCGGACGAACCTAATTACATGCCACAGAAACAGCAAAAGCGCCGCCGTACCGATGTAGAAGAATATTTGCACGCCGAGGTGTTGCGACTCTCTTGCTGAGATGTACGCAGCGAAGATGTCCAAGAACGGTTGTGTGCCAACTGTTCCCGCACGCGCGTAAATCCCTTGCGCCATCATCGCATAGTCGAGGAAGTCGCCGTCCAGCGGAATTGCGGAAATTTGCTGTTGCACAATATCACCGATGTCGAATATTACCGCGATTACTCCGTAAACCGCAGGCAAAAGTCCGGTGACGAGCAATGGGCGCCGGCGTTTGTTACGTTTTAGAAACGCGAATGCCGCGGCGAACGGAAAAAGCATAACCAAAAATTCCGAAAAGTATTGCCCGCTTTGCAAATCGACGCGAAAAACCGTGTCAATCGATACGTATACCGCCCGCGCGAAAACGGCAATATAAATTCCGCATAAAATTTTAAAAACATCCGGCGGTTCGGTAATTACATGCATAATCAAAAAGGATATGCCGATTACCGCAAGAAGCGATAGAAGCATAAACGCCGCGCTTGTTTCGATTCTCAAAAACAGCGCGGTTAAGACAAAAATATACAAATAAATTGAATGATTCGCCGCGGCGCGAATGTTCGGCGTTTTCAATATAAACATTACCGAAAGTAGCCAAAACAGCGCAAACACAAACCAATCCCGCCAAAGTTGCGGCGGAACTATGCCGAACAAGGCGAGCATTATCGCAATACCTGCCGAAGTAAACGGCAAGCGCGAGTAGATTTGTCGCCGCTTAATCAAAACCACAGGCGCGGCAAGCGCTTTGTAAACCGGAGTTTTGTACCACAGCTCGGTAATCAGTTCGCGGTTCACAAAATATTTTAATATTTTGTGGTTACGCACGCGACTCATTATGCGATTGTAAAATGAAATGATTTTTTTCATATTTTTATTTTATCACGCTAGACAAATTATATCAATTATAAAAAGTAATAAAAAATGGAAAAAAATATTGACAACTTGAAAATTTGTGGTATAATAAGTAGTCTGAATGAAATTGGAGGTATTATAAAATGAAAAGAACTTATCAACCTAAGAAGCGTCAACGTGCGAAAGAGCATGGCTTCAGAAAAAGAATGAGAACCAAAAACGGGCGTAAAATTTTGGCTCGCAGACGGTTAAGAGGCAGAAAATTGTTGTCCGCGTAAACCGTGGACAACAAATCTGTAGTTGCGATTAATAAAAATTATGAGTTTCAAAGGCTTTACAGGCGCGGTGAATCCGCCGCGGGAGCCTATTTTGTGTTATACGCAAGACGAAACGGAAAGAACATTAATCGTCTCGGAATCACGGTAAGCAAAAAAGTCGGCAAAGCCGTGCAGCGCAACCGCGCGAAACGGCGGCTTAAAGAACTTTACCGCACAAATTCGCACCGTTTGAAAAAAGGATATGATATTGTAATTGT
>Ga0123355_10020844_pt1 | contig 10477 bp, 4 predicted proteins | sample TergutEmb28metaG_3_FD_89872 | JGI IMG/M metagenome (GOLD analysis project Ga0123355, IMG submission 89872) | Embiratermes neotenicus P1 segment gut microbial communities from Petit-Saut dam, French Guiana - Emb289 P1 | ecosystem: Host-associated > Arthropoda: Insects > Digestive system > Gut ... | reverse complement strand
TTGTTGACATTCCTTTGGGCGGCGGAAAAGGCGGCGTTATATGCGATCCGCAAGAGATGTCAAGCGGCGAATTAGAGAGACTTTGCCGTGGATATATCCGCAAAATTTGGAACCAAATCGGACACGAGGTTGATGTTCCGGCTCCCGATATGGGAACAAATCCGCAATGTATGGTTTGGATGATGGATGAATACGAAACCATTACCGGCGCGAAATTCCCCGGCGTGATTACAGGTAAACCTGTTGGAATGGGCGGTTCACTTGGCAGAACAGAAGCAACAGGTTACGGCACAATTTATTGTTTAAAGAGTTTGTTGAATAATATGAACGTTCCGGTTGAATCAACATCAGCAAGCATTCAAGGTTTTGGGAACGTTGCGGAATACGCGGCGCGTTTATATACAGAACTTGGCGGAAAAGTTGTGGCTGTTTCTTGCTGGAATCAAGCAGATAAAACTGCTTATACATTTAAAAAAGCTGACGGTTGTGACATCGCGTGCCTTGCGGAAATCAAAGACGCTTTCGGCGGAATTGACAAAGATAAAGCGATTGCATTGGGTTACGAAGTTCTGCCCGGCGACGCGTGGCTTAACCAAGATGTTGATATTCTTATTCCCGCTGCTTTGGAAAATCAAATTACACCGGCGAACTTCTCAAACGTATCCGGCAAAGTTAAAATTATATGCGAAGCGGCAAACGGCCCTGTTACTCCTGATTGCGACCCGCTTATTAAAGAACGCGGAATTATGCTTATTCCCGACTTTTTATGTAACGCCGGCGGTGTAACGTGCAGTTATTTCGAACAAGTTCAAAATAACATGAATTACTATTGGGACAAAACCGAAGTTCTGGAAAAACTTGAATATGCTATGACAAAAGCGTTCAGCCAAGTATATGATTTGGCGAAAGAGAAAAACGTGTATATGCGCGATGCGGCGTATATCATTGCGATAAATAAGGTATCGGATGCGGTTAAAGCGCGCGGCTGGGTTTAATTTGAATTAGAATACGCAATCTTCCGTTAAAACTGCAATGACAAAAAATCCTCAACGTATCTTGATACGCCTGCGGTTTTTCGCATCTTGTTTCAACGAAATCTCACGCATTCTAATTCAAATTCAGTATATAAATAAAAAAGGCAGATGGCTGTGGATTTTGCAAAAACAACAAAACCTTACGCCCCTGCACTTTTCAACTATAAATTGCGAAAAAACACGCAATTTAAGTTTCAAAAGGAGGTTTTAAAATGCCGAAAAGAGATGATATAAAAAGTATAATGATTATCGGTTCGGGCCCGATTGTAATCGGACAAGCCTGTGAATTTGACTATTCCGGAACTCAAGCGTGTAAAGCTTTGCGCGGTTTGGGGTATAAAATAATTCTCGTAAATTCTAATCCGGCGACAATTATGACCGATCCGACAGTTGCGGATGTAACTTATATCGAACCGCTTAACGTTGAGCGGATTACATCTATTATCGCAAAAGAAAAGCCGGACGCTTTGCTCCCGAACTTAGGCGGACAAACAGCACTTAATTTAAGTCTTGCATTGCAAGAAGAAGGCGTCCTTGACAAGTATGGAGTTGAAGTAATAGGGGTTAACCTTGACGCGATTAAACGCGGGGAAGATCGAATTATCTTTAAAGAAATGATGGATAAAATCGGCGTTGAAATGGCGCAAAGCGCCGAAGCGTATTCGGTTGAAGAATCGGTTGCCATCGCTGACGATTTAGGATATCCCGTTGTTGTTCGCCCCGCTTACACAATGGGCGGAACCGGTGGCGGAATCGCATACAACAAAGAAGAATTGCAAGCCATTTCTGCGCGGGGAGTTTTAGCGTCAAGAATTAATCAAGTTCTGATTGAAGAGAGCATTTTAGGTTGGGAAGAGCTTGAAGTTGAAGTTATTCGCGACGCGAAAAATCAAATGATTGCGATATGTATGATTGAAAACATTGATCCGATGGGAGTTCACACCGGCGATAGTTTCTGTTCCGCACCTATGCTTGACGTTCCGGAAGATGTGCAAGAACGTTTGCGAAAAGTCGCGTTCAGCGTTGTTTCGGAATGCGGAGTTATCGGCGGCTGTAACGTTCAAATGGCGTATGACCGAAAGTCGGATAGGATTGTAATTATCGAAATAAATCCAAGAACATCGCGATCAAGCGCGTTGGCAAGTAAGGCAACAGGATTCCCGATTGCTTATGTTTCCGCACTTTTAGCGGCAGGCTTTACCCTTGACGAAATACCTTACTGGCGCGGCGGAAGCCTTGACAAGTACGTGCCGTATTGCGATTATGTTGTTTTAAAGTTCGCGCGGTGGGCATTTGAAAAATTCCCGGGAATTGAAGACAAACTCGGAACACAAATGCGCGCAGTGGGCGAAGTTATGAGCATCGGGCGAACTTTCAAGGAATCATTTCAAAAAGCAATTCGTTCACTTGAAATCGGACGAAGCGGACTTGGTTTTGTTAAACATATCAGCGAAATGAATGAAGAAGAGCTGTTTCAAAAAATATCAATTGGAAACTCAGAGCGTTTCTTTGTGATTTACGAAGCTTTAAAACGCGGCATAACTGTTGAAAAACTTTATGAGACATGTAAAGTTAAACTTCATTTTCTTAATCAAATGAAAGAATTGGTTGATTTGGAGAATGAAATTTTAACATACAAAGGTCAAGTTTTACCCGATGATTTACTTGAAAAAGCGAAAAAAGACGGCTTTGCGGATAAATATTTGTCAAAGTTACTTGACGTTCCTGAGGCATATATTCGTGAGCAGCGAAAACGTGCGGGAATTAATAAGGAATGGGATATTGTTCCGGTTAGCGGAGCGGACGCCGAATATTATTACTCAACTTACAACGGTTTGGGAATTTTGAGCGAGGAGGTTAACCAATCCCGCATAGAGCGCGGTGTTGAACCCATCGCAATGGACGGAACGGATAATCCCAAAAAAGTTGTTATCCTTGGCGGCGGACCAAACAGAATCGGACAAGGAATCGAATTCGTCTATTGCTGTGTTCACACAGCGTTCGCTTTACGCGAACTTGGATTCGAAACAATAATGATTAACTGTAATCCCGAAACAGTTTCAACCGATTATGACACATCTGACAGGCTTTATTTTGAACCTTTAACGGTTGAAGACGTACTTTCAATTTGCGAAAAAGAGAAGCCGCTTGGCTGTATCGTTCAATTTGGCGGACAAACACCTCTTAACATCGCGATGGAACTAAAACAAGCAGGAATTCCAATACTCGGAACTTCTCCAGAAGTAATCGCAATGGCTGAGGATCGGGATTTATTCCGCCAGATGATGGATAAAATGAATATTCCAATGCCCGAATCAGGCATGGCATGTAACTATGAAGAGGCCGTTGCTGTTGCTGAAAAAATTGGATATCCCGTAATGGTTCGCCCAAGTTTCGTTCTTGGCGGGCGCGCCATGGAAGTTGTTTTCGACAACGAACAGTTGAAGAATTATATCACCGTCAACGCTATGTATATTAGTGATGACGCGCCAATTTTGATTGACAGATTTCTTGACAATGCATTGGAATGCGAAGCTGACGCGCTTGCAAACCACGGAGACGCGTTCGTTCCCGCAGTTATGGAACATATTGAATATGCCGGAATTCATTCCGGCGATTCTGCGTGTGTAATTCCAACTATTAATATTACTGATGAACAATTGAAAACTATTCGCGAATATACTTGTAAAATCGCGGGTGAGCTTGGTGTTGTCGGACTTATGAACGTTCAATACGCGATTCACCAAGGTAAAATTTATGTTTTGGAAGCAAATCCGCGCGCAAGCCGAACCGTTCCTATTGTATCTAAGGTTTGTAACCTCAATATGGCAAATATCGCAACAAAAATGATTATGGAAACATATAGCGGCAATAAAATTGACATCACTAAAATGACACCGCCATCTGTTTCATATTACGGCGTAAAAGAAGCTGTTTTCCCGTTTAACATGTTCCCGGAAGTTGATCCGATTTTGGGACCAGAAATGCGAGCGACCGGCGAAGTTATGGGACTTTCAGACAGTTTCGGTCTTGCGTTCTATAAAGCGCTGGAAGCAACAAAAAGTATCCTTCCGCTTTCGGGCAAAGTTCTTATTTCGGTTGCGGAGTCCGACCGTCCGCAAGCCTTAAAAGTTGCGAAAGAGTTGCGCGATCTTGGATTTAAAATTGTCGCAACAAAAGGAACGAACGCATACCTAATTGACAATGGTGTTGAATCTGAATTTATTTTCAAAATCCATGAAGGCGGACGGCCAAATATTGAAGACGCGATTAAAAATCACGACTTGGATATGATTATAAATACACCGAACAATAGTAAACGAAGTTCATTTGACGATTCGTATATCAGGAAATCCGCAATTCGTTATAATGTTCCCTATCTTACCACACTTACGGCGGCATTGGCGTCTGCAAAAGGTATCGCGGATAAGATTAAAAACCCGACAGAATGTGTATACTCTTTACAGGAATATCATAAAAGGTAAGGAGCTATTAATTAAAATGAGAAATTACAAACTCGAAACCGAAATGCGGATTGAATTTATTCACGGCGTTTTAACAGTAGCAAGCGCAAACGGCGTTGTGTTCGGGAATAGCGGCGGAAAGGATTGCGCGCTTGCCGGAATTCTTTGTAAAATGGCATGTAGTAACACGATTGGAATTATTATGCCGTGCGGAACAAAACAAAATTACGGCTCTGACAAAACTGATGCCGAACGTTTAGCGGAACAATTCGATATTGAATCACGTGTCGTTGACTTGACGGCAACAAGAGATGAAATTTTAGGAGCACTTGTAGGGGCGACCGTCCCCGGTCGTCCGTTGGTATCTTCCGCGCTCTCAAACATCCCACCAAGATTACGAATGACAACCCTTTATGCAATCGCTGCAAATGAAAATTTACTTGTTTGCGGAACAGGAAACCGAAGTGAGCGTCACATGGGATATTTCACAAAATGGGGAGACGGCGGATACGACTTTAATCCCATTGCTGATTTGACCGTTACTGAAATATATGAATTTTTGCGTTACTTAAACGCACCTGAAAGCATTATCGGCAAAGCGCCATCGGCAGGACTGTTTGAAGGTCAAACAGATGAGCTTGACATGGGAGTAAGTTATGCCGCGATTGATGAATACTTACTAACCGGCGCTGTAAACGATAAGGATAAAGCAATAATCGACAAATATCACAAAATAAGTGAGCATAAACGTAAAATACCAGCAATGTTTTCTAATTAATGACTTTTACGCCCTTGCCTATTGACAATTGTGGTAAAATAAAGTAGAATAATATAAAACAACTTGGCAAGAGGTGATTATTTGAAAAAACTACCCGGAATATTTACATTTGAAGCTATTGCTCCAATTTTGGTGATTTTGTTTCATGTAAACGCTATGGCGATTACTAACCCATATTTCACATATTCATCAGATGTAGTGTTATTTATAACTTCACGAGCGATGGTTTTTGTTGTGCCCGGTTTCTTTTTTTTGAGCGGTTTAAAACTTTCCAGAAAATATTCCGACACCGAGTTGAAATACACCTCTTTTCTTACAAACAGGGTTGTAAAAATTTACTTACCTTGCGTTTTTTGGGCAATTATTTATTATTTTTACTATGTTTGGCGCGGTTTTCTTCCGTTTAGTTGGAGCGAACTTCCGGTATTTATAGCAACAGGTCAATTTGTCGATCACCTTTATTTTATTATCGCGATTATGCAATTTTATATACTTTTCCCCCTATTTTTGCATTTTTGCAAACGAACAACGCCTCGACTTGGAATAGTTATTGCCATACCTATAACTATTTTCTCTCGAATGTTTTTTGATACAAGCGTTGTGTTTCCGCCGCACACACTGTTTTTTGTTGCGGGTTGTTACGCAGGATTGCTTTATGAAGACTTTATAACTTGGCTGAAAAAATTCAAATTTTTCATTTATCCGGCTTACATAATTGTCACTTTCGCACATTTGTTCATGTTGCATCAAGATATAACCGGCAACTTTAATTATACACACCGCGAAACCATGACTGTTGTATTTTGTTCTTTATCAGTTTTAGTTTTTTATCACATATGCCTGAGTTTAAACAAATCGCAACAAAAGAAGGAGCACGGTGGCTTTATTACAAGAAATATGGCAGCTGCATCGTATTATGTTTTTCTTTCTCACGTTATTGTGTTGTTCGAGGCGCACCGCCTGCTAAGATATTATTTGGAAGTGACAAATCCGCTGTTACATTATTTAATCGTATTATCATCAGGGCTTATAATCCCATATGCGGTATTTATTCCGTATGTTAAGCTTAAAGAGTTATTAAAGAAGAAGTTGTCTCAGAAGAAATAGATTAAAAATGGGCATCCGCTACACGGATGCCCATTTTGTTTTATAATCCTAATACACAATTCTGTTAATTTCACTAATGTCCGTTAAATTATGCGCTGTAATTCCGAAATCAGACATTCCGTAAATAATATCACCGATATAAAGCATACGTCTTACATCTGTCGCAGAATTCCAACGGTTACCTTCGCCATGTTTGATTACTCCTCTAAGCACAAACGCGTTTGCTTCTAAATCTACGCTGTAAACCAATCCTCCTTGAAACTCGAATTGTCCGCTGCTCCACGGATTAGTATCATCATTAGGACTAAACACAGTTGCAGGGAATGCGATAATGTTTCTCTCTCGGCAGAACAACAAAGCTCTGTGGTTGCGCAGCAATTCCGATGTTGTTCCGCGGCCGCCAATGGAAATTGTGAACAATTCAATAGGGTCGTTTACATCTGACACGTCAAACATCGACATTTTCATTCCCTGATCAAACGCAACATTGCCGCTTTCAATGGTATCTTGCCCAAATCCTATAATAAGATTATCGTCAAACGGATGCAGATAATCGCTGTATCCCGGAATTTTCAATTCACCCAAAACCTCCGGATTATACGGGTCGGCAAGACAAATTACAAAAAACGGATCAACGATAAAGAAAGTTACCATATACAACTTCTCTCCCATAAACCGCGCGGAATAAATTCGCTCTGTCGGTGCGATGTCACGAATTTCTCCCACAACCTCCAAATCGCCGTTTAATACGAATACAAAATTCACCCAATCTCTTGTTGTCGCAATGCGGAAATATCCTCTAAATTCGTCCATTGCCCATTGGTTTAGAATAGTTCCTTCAACTCGTCCGCTTCCGCTGAATGTCAGCCTCCCGTCACCAAGTCCAAATCTGTAAATTACAGTATACTCGCCTCCGCCATCCATAGTGCCAAACCCTCTGCGAAAGTCTCGCTGACCTCTCGCAACAAACATATTTTCTCGCGACATATAGATGTCTTCTCCGGCTCCGATATATGCCGAAACGTTTACCGGTTGATCAGGACGATGAATATTAAACGCCGCAACAATTAAGTAAGACATGCTTTGCGGATTTGGAAAACAACGAATTTGGTTAAAATTCAAATGAGTAGGTTCAACCGTTGCAATTCCAACTCTGTCCGAGTAAAACGGTAACTCTGGCGTTGGCATTCCGTGCCAATTCCATATGTGTTTGTTAGTTGTAACGTATACATTTCCTCCGATTTTACGTGATGATAAATATTCTCCTTCAACTGTGATAATCCTCGGAATCGCGTTATTGGCATTTACTAAAACATCCATAATACTGTAAACATAAATTTGCGTAGCACCGCCGCCGAATCCGATTAATACCAAATCGTCACCGTCAACATACATCTCGCGCGGACTAAATCCACTAATTCGAAGTCTTTGCAAAACTTCCATATTCGCATATGGAAACGCACGCGAAATTACAAGTTCACCGTTTGAACGTAAATAATATATCAATTCGCCGTCTGTTTTTACAACGTCAGCCTCATCCACACCCTCAACCTGAACATTTGTTCCTGAAAAGTCATCACTTCCGGCCCCAAGTTCCGGCATAGCTTGCGGCGCTGACAGTGTCGGCGCGGATTCGCTAGCCGCCATATCAAATAAAGCTCCACCCCCACCGCCGCCCGGCATTGCTCCTGTTGTAGGCGGAGCGATTGCAGGCAACGGCATAGGCATAACTTCACCGAAAAACATATCATCGTTTTCCCAAGCAATGTCCCAACCGCTTCCCCGGTGTTGTTGTGTTGAAGCTTCTGCTATTTCTTCTAAAATTCTTTCAAAGTTTTCAATATTTCCAACCGTCGGAATTACACCAAGAATGTCGGAAATTTCATCAAGAATTTCCCTATCTGTATCTGCATCAAAGAGGTTCGCAATATTACTAATAATAATCAGCCCGCGGTCAAAGAACACTTCTTTTTGCAACGCCTCCGCAATTGCGCGAAGCGGCACAAACAAACGGTAATGATGACTTCTAATCTCACTGTCAAGCGTAACTATTTCACCGTTTACTGTCATTGAATTCGCGCCTTCAACAAGTCTTATGTCAACCAAACTGTTCCAAATAGTTGCGGTTTGGCTATTATTGTCCCAAGTAACCGTAACACCAAACGCTTCCGTAATAAATCTAAGCGGAACCTTTGTTCTATCCGCGCTGTCAATATACGGCGCAACACCCCGATTTTCGTCAACATTTGTTAATCGCCCGTTCACAAGAGCCAAATTTGCATCAAGTGCGACAACCACAGCGTTGGATAGCCGAGCATCAAGTATTTCTACATTTTCCTCTGTTGTAAATGCTAAGCTAACGCCAATTGTTGCCAATGTTAAACTTATTGCCAACACAACCGCTAAAACTTTTCTCATTTTAATTTCCCCTTTCAGTTTGAGACTCTGACTTTCTTTTTTCATATTTCTTACATATATAACCTTTTTGATTTCCAAAAAGGGGACAAAATTTTGAAAGTTGTCAAAATTTTTATTTCTTTTAAGAAAACAGGCGATTAATAATCGCCACTATATCTTGACAAAACACCTCTAATATGCTATGATATTATGCTATGAACATTATGAAAAGGCAGATGGAGGCGTTTTTTACCATGAGTTGCAACTGCACTGAAAATCGAAATCAAAAACTTCTTGATTTAAAAATTGATATAAACTTACTCGAACCAACGTTGGCAAAATACGCAAACGTTGAAGGAAGCCTAATTACAATTCTTCAAAAAGCACAAGAATTGTATGGTTTTCTTCCTGCTGAACTATTATTCTATATTGCGGAACGAACAAATATTAAACCCGCAAAAGTTATGGGTGTTGTATCTTTTTATACACAATTTCGTGCAAAACCTGTCGGGAAAAATTTGATTTTGCTTTGCCAGGGAACAGCGTGCCATGTTAACGGTTCCGCCGTAATTGAGGAAGCAATTCGTGATTACTTGAAAATTGACGAAGGCGAAATCTCTGCCGATGGATTATTTACCTATAACAATGTTGCATGCATTGGCTGTTGTTCTCTTGCGCCTGCGATGATGATTGGTGATAAAACTTTTGGTAATTTGACGCGTGAAAAGGTAGCGGAAATTTTTGATGATATAGCAAACGGAGGTAACGCGTCAAAATATTCGACAAGCGGAGAAGATCGCGAACCGATATTTGATACTGATACGCGAATTGCTCTTAAAAATTGCGGAATTATTGACGCTGAAAATATTGATGATTATCTTGCGGTTGACGGTTATAAAGCGATTGAAAAATGTGTAAAAGAACTAACGCCCGAACAAGTGATTGAAGAAATAAAAGTGTCAGAACTTGCAGGTCGAGGCGGGGCAGGCTTTCCGACTTGGTTTAAATGGCAGGCCGCAAGAGATTCAGTTGGCGAGAAAAAATATGTAATTTGCAACGCCGACGAGGGCGACCCGGGCGCATTTATGGACAGAGCGATAATTGAGGGTGACCCGCATGTAATGATTGAGGGAATGATGATTGCAGCGTATGCTATCGGCTCTGACGAGGGAATTGTTTACGTTCGAGCGGAATATCCGCTTGCGATTATCCGGCTTGAAATCGCATTGAAACAAGCGCGCGAACACGGTTATTTGGGAAACAACATTTTCGGAAGTGATTTTTCGTTCGATATTCGAATAAAAGCAGGTGCGGGCGCATTCGTATGCGGCGAAGAAACTGCATTGATTGCTTCACTTGAAGGCGAGCGCGGAATGCCAAGATTAAAACCGCCGTTTCCGGCGCAAAAAGGCTATTGGCAAAAACCAAGTAATATAAATAACGTTGAAACTTTCGCAAATGTTCCATGGATTATTCAAAACGGCGGGCAAGCATTTTCCGCAATCGGAACCGAAAATTCAAAAGGAACGAAAGTGTTTGCGCTTACCGGAAAAATTGCAAAAGGCGGTTTGATTGAAGTTCCTATGGGACAAACTATTCGTGATGTTGTTTTTGGCATTGGCGGCGGAATTAAGGGCGGTAAGCCGTTTAAGGCGGTTCAAATGGGCGGTCCGTCCGGCGGATGTATTCCTGCCGAG
>Ga0123355_10020843_pt1 | contig 10478 bp, 11 predicted proteins | sample TergutEmb28metaG_3_FD_89872 | JGI IMG/M metagenome (GOLD analysis project Ga0123355, IMG submission 89872) | Embiratermes neotenicus P1 segment gut microbial communities from Petit-Saut dam, French Guiana - Emb289 P1 | ecosystem: Host-associated > Arthropoda: Insects > Digestive system > Gut ... | reverse complement strand
TATGATAAAAAAAAATATTATTTTTTAAAAAAAAAAATAAAAATATATTTTTGTATAAAGAGGGCGGACGACCGACCGTTGCTTAAAATTAATATTTTTTTGTTTTTTTGTGGGGGGGGGGGGGGGGGGGGGGGACTTGGAGCCGTGTCACGATGTAGAATGCGAAGTCTTTTTTCCCAACGGAATCGTTCGATCTATGTGGCCAGTTGCGTAGGCAGAGGAGCAGTTATACCTTTGAATTTTGACATACAAAAAATGACTCTTTTTTTCGGACATTGTTAAAAAAATTACGTCTGCAATTCGCGGTATTGTGGTTGGTACTGTTTTATGCTCAGGAGGTCTCGGGTTTGAGAATCTCGGTTCGGAGATCGGCTGGTTTAATTATTCGAATTGTATTGGTTTTCTCACTTACTCCAGGCGAGTGCAGGAGTATTAGTGTTAAGTTGACCACAGCCACGCCCTTTCGCACCCGTAATGCATCCCGCAGTTCTGCGCTCAATAACCCTTGAATAGTCATTCAACGAGCAAAGGATTTGATACCCAGATCTTCTAGGATGTGTACGCCGTGTCGACTGGTAAATAGTTACCGACTTTTCGTTGGATTGTTGTGCCTCCATCTTCAAGGATGGGTCTCGTGGAACTGCTTGACCCTGAAGGTGAAGGTATTATAATCATTTGAAACGTCGGAAACTAGCAGTCTACACAGCGTAACATCCCAGAAGACTACAATCTGCAACAGCACCGCTGTGATAACATGAGATCGTACCAAGCAGTATCAAGTTTCGGTTAGAGTTGTCCGACGAATGTTAATTGTGACTTAAAAGAGACAGCCGCGCGTTCAGAGTTCTTAGGAGTAATTGTCCAGCGTTTGGTACAGCGTCATTCAAGAAGCCAAGAAACCGACTTTGACATTTTCGCGGTGGTAGTGCCTTCTGGTTTGCAGTGGGATTTTGTCGATGTGGCGAAGACTACTGAGATTTAGTAACGTCTGCGTTCTTCTTTACGCTAAAAATGAAAGCAGCGTTTTGCGTGACTAACGATTTGTGAACCACATCGCGAGAAAAGCAAAGTCGTATTTTAGTTTTAATATTTAGACATGATAAGGTTGTTTTATGCTCGTGAGAAGTGGCGCTCTTCGGGTGTCAGAAACCCTCCCACTCTTAAGCAAATAAATAGAAGCATAATAATGCAAGTGGTGGATGCGTTGTCAGCAACCGGTTCGCCTGGCGTGGCGTGGAGGTTCTCGTCTGCGATCTGCGAGCAGTAACCAGAAGATCCAGTGGTGAGGGGCATTCACCCGCTCCATCTCGGCCTCTTCCCACGCCGACCCGCGGTTGCCAATTCTTTCTGCAGGGAGAATTTTCCTGTTGTGTTTGACATTTATATAAAACATTTACCTTGGCAACTGTGCATCATCCAATAAAACAATGGTTGTGTATAACAGCATCCGGAATCCATTCGCTGTCCAGCTGTGGTTCATGCATTCCAAAGGGATACCCACAATGTTTTGAGGTGTTTGCGGAATCGGAGAGTAGCTGGTTTGTTTTTGTTTCCAAATCTTGTAAGAAAATTTTATAAATTTTATAAATTTAAACTATCTGCAGATCTGGGGCAGCAGGGATAGGTCAGTCACTGTATTGAGTACCGAGGAACTGGCTTACGATTTCCAACAAGGAGAGTTTTTTTTTCTCCGAAGCGTCCAGACAGGCTCTTGGTCCAACCCGACCTCTAATTCAACAGGTATCGCTTGACACCGCGAGAGGACGCTGGTACCTATTGAAGTAGGGGCTGGATGGGCTCCAGAGCAGGTCTGGACGTGTTCGGAGATTGGAAGATCTCCGACCGGGATTCGAACTCCGGTCCATTGAGCCCGTTGTGTAGTCGCTATGCCGACTGTGCTCTCCTGGTCCCCGTAACCACGCTCATGCTACCCTCATACATACTAGATGAAACATTTTGCTTCTGTTGTTGACTTGCGTGCTTCTCATGCTTTGGTTTATTCTGATACACGTCTCTTGTTTGTTACAGACATTCCTGACATTCCAGAGAATATCAAGAACCTACGATCTCTGCAAGTGGCAGATTTTAGTAGCAACCCCATCCCCAGGTATGCATAATGGGGAAAGGAGCACAAGACTGTATAATTTGTTACTTAATGGAAAAGGAAGACGTATGTCCTTTTCCAGGCCAACAAGCATTTTTAAGGGCCATAATGAAATACATGGATTTATTATTTTAGAAACTGCTAGCAGTGTAGCTCGCCGAGAAATATTCCAACTTTTGTGGATCCTGAAGGTTCATAAGCACGTTCACAAAATGGTGCTGCTGGGCGAGTAAGATCTGTGTGTTTTAGGATTCAATCCAATCTATCCTTCGTGTGTTGTTTATATTTATAGTGACGCTCGGGGTTTGTGTAAGATTAAAAGTAGAGGTCACTGTGTAACCTGCCATGAAGGCACAGAGACGGAGTAGTGGTATAGCTCTGTTCTTTGTTTGACTTGATCACTAGATGGGAGTGGGTAGTTAATGCCACGCCTCAGACCCTTTAGCCCCGGGAATGACTCGGTACCCATTGTATAGGAGGCCGGTGTGGACGGTTGCGGAAAATCTCGCCCCACCGGGATTCGATCCCCAGACAGTTCAGTCCGTAGCACGTAACTGTACTGACTCCCCATATCCTGGCCCATGCTTGGAGTTTAGAGGAAAAGTATAGAAATGAGTTGTACATACAGGTGTTCATAGTAATTGCGAAGAGTAATGTGCGGGACAGAATAGCATGCCTAGTGTTAAGAGGTGTACGTAAAGGAGGACTGTAAGGAGAATCTGTGGTCCAATAAAAGAAGAAGAAAACTAGGGAATGTGAACAAATAAGAGGATACAAGATATGTTATGAGGGGCAGGTAATTGTAAAATTTATGAAATCTCGAAGATTAACAAACATTTCAGGAATGGAAATTAATTCAGTAATTTTGTTCTTGAAAATGTTAAATAAAAACAATACAGTAAGAAGCTGAATTTTCAGACTGGTAAAAAGTTGGTCGAACAGAATTAATTTAGGCATTTTTAGGTGCAATTCCGTCAACACTACACGTACATTGACTTCACTCGGAGTCTTTTTCACACCTGTACCCTCAAATTTAGGAACAGGGTGCTCCAAACCGATTTGTCACATTTGTGACAAAGGTATGTTGTCTTTCTTTCTTCACATTTGGGGGGCAAGGCATGCAAATGCTTTGTTGATTTGTTCATTAAGAGGGCTCTGGGTTGTCCTGTCGCTGGTTTTGCTCTTCACATTGCCAATATTTTGTTAAATTTTCTGAGTCAAGTTTTCAGACTTACTTAATCCCAGCATCTTCAAAGACATCTTGAAGAAATTCTGTTTTCTTTTCATCTTCTCTCAACAGCACACAACTTCTGTCTGATGAGTATGTTAGAGGACAAAGAAATTTTGATGCACCAGTTGTCTGTTATTATGTTTCTATCTGAAGGAGAAGGTGGAGAAGTCATCCTTTCAACCACTCCATCAGAAGTGCACCTGAACATGCATGGTTCTTCTAGGCTGTTCTTTCTCTGGCAGCAGCAGGCCTACTGTTGCTATCACTGCGATTGTCACTGTCTTCAAATTATTTTTCTTCTTGCTCATATTCCTCCAGAAATTTTCTTACCTGCTGTTTTTCTGTCTTGTATGCCGTTCCATGTGCCAGAGCCCCTTATGTTGTGAATGTATAATTTGTACCTGTTCATATATTAATAAAAACAATTTGCAACATATATCAAATTGTAATTGAATGACTGTCATACAGAATTGAACTTCCATTCAAAACTGCACACTGCACTGCCAGTGCAGTGGTGAAATATGAGAAACCCCAGCCAGAGGAATGCCATTGGCCGTGCTTAGTAGAATGAAAACTACTGGTACCTATGTGGATGTGCAGTAGTAGTTGTGATGTGATGGCATGCAGAAGTCCAACTCCCACCTACATGCCATCTCATGGCAGTGGACTCGTATACCTTGGCTTGGGTGTGGGAAATGCCCCCTCAGTAACTGAGGGTTAATAGTTTTAGATTACAGATTCGTGGGATTTGCTGGATTTAATCAGCTTAGGGTCTTGTATGTGTGTTCAGGTTTTAAAGAATCTAGCATGTAATACTAGAGGAGAACACTAGCACAATTTTTACTGTTGGTCTTTTATAGTTGGAATAATTCCAGCAAGTTTAAAAGTGGCTGGCTTTGTACTGTATCAGCAGAATGTTGCTGTGAAATGTTGCTAATAATTTTCTTCTGAGAAATGAAAGCATATTTGGAATAGCATAAAGATGTAGGAAATAGCTGTGTAGATCAGATTTTTTTAGGTGTGTTAGCAAAGTTGCGAAAAGTGACTATTAGCTTCGTCAAGTTTGTCCATCTGCAGGGAACAGCTTGGGTCCCACTGTACAGATTTTCATGAAATTTGATATTTGAGTAGTTTTTATAAACTTTTAAGAGAATTAAGTTTCATTAAAATAAGACAAGAATGACTGGGTACTTTGCATGGAGACCATTAGACATTTTTCATCATATCTCTCACAGTTTTTCTCAGATTGAGAAATGTTTCAGATGTAAAGGAAATTAAAACTCACATTTGTGTTCAATGACTTTTTTAAAAAATCATACCATTTATGAGATAATGTGGAATAATATTGTAGAGTGGAGCAGGTCACAGATGTCAATACAGTGTATGCGCACAGAATGCTGGATACCTAAGGATACAGACACACACTCTCCATATGTAATACTGATTGCTTTTCTGCTACAACAGTGGTTGCACTACCTGCTTTAATGTTATGTTATACCCACATTGCCTGTTTTGCTATTTTATGTATTTATTTGTCTATTTATTTATGTATTTTTGTCAAGTGTTGGCTTATTTAGTGGTGCTGTTAGTAGCTCAAGCCGGAGTTGACTGATAAGATAATTAGTGAATAATGAATTTGTAAGTATTCGGCAGGCAGCATTATTGGCCTAACATGAGCTTGTTGCCCACTTGCTTGTATAGAGTAGGAATCCCACAAAAACACTTTCAGGGTAGTCTGTCTCTGGGCTGATATTTGAACTGAGAACTGACTGAATCAAAGCAGGAGTGCTACCCACTTAACTGTGATATTTGGTCACATCCTTCATACCAAGGGTTATATACAAGTGTAATATGTACTTGTTCACAGGTTGCCGCCTGGATTTGTACAGCTTCGTAACCTGACGGTGCTGGGTCTGAATGATATGTCTCTCACCAACCTCCCACCTGACTTTGGAAGGTAACATACTTCTGTAAAGCTCATTGTAGGAGTGTCAGACTAATTTTGTTTTTCTGATCTGTTTTTCGTGTTGCAGAATGCCCTTCAAAGCCTGTTTGCATACGAGGCACTCCGAAAGGTTCATTTTCAGTTTAGTGTCTGAATTTTAAATTTAGCACACTGAGGTGGATCTAGACTAGGATTTGATTTTTAAAATTTTAGATTGCGTTTTAGGAAAGGGCTAACCTCTTGTGGGTTGCATCTGTTGGAACATACAACACATCAGTCTGTCCCATTTGTGGTGTGTTAATTTTAAGGTGTGACACAGCAGTAGCTGCACTGTCAGTATGTTTGATTGTTTTAAATTTGAAATATGACTTCAGTGTGAGAGACATGAATGTAATTTTTCGGCCTGGGTGATTACTGCTTACAGTTCAAGAGATAATTGTGAGAAGTGCCTTTGGACAATGATTTGTACAAAATATGGTCGAGGAGGTAGATGAACTTAGTGTGTTAGGTTTATTTAATTTTATACTGTACTTTCATAAGGAACCCACCCTATATAAAGTATTGACTGTGTGGGGTGATGAGGGGCTGTGTGTAACATTACAACACAGTAAAGATATTATGCCACTTGTTTATATCTCAAACATGAAAGTGAGTTTAATACAGGACCATGGTGTAGGGAGTGCTTAGTGTTGATATATGCAAACATGATTAGTTATGTGCAAGAATATGATTTTACCAACTAAGAATATATATTTATTACCAACTAATTGCACTCCCATAAAGTTATCATTCCTACATGTTTCAGCTATTGATAATAGCCATCTTGAGGGAGTATGCTTACATAAGTAAGTACATTGTGTTAAAACATATTATTGTCAGTGGTAAATGGTAAACAGTATGAAACAGATTGCATTAATTACAGTATAATTGTTATTAAAACAGAATAAAATAGGTTAAAATTAATTAAAACAGTACTGGAAATGTATTAGCTCATATGAATATAATTTGCATCCAGATGGCTAGAAATGCTGTAGTGCTGTTTAGTTTGAGCTGAATCATAAATCTTGTGGGTCTCCAGTATGTGTGCTTGCAAAGCAAACACTGTGTTACTTGAACCTTTATTATTCTGTTTTAATATCAGACAATATTGTAGTTAATGCACTCTGTATCATATTATTTCCATTTACTACTAATGATGGTATGTTTTAACAGCACATACTCCTTTGTGTTGTGTAACAGATATTAATAAATACAAAATAACAAATAGGAAAGAGAGGCCAAAAAACAGCTGACTGGATGTGAAGGTCCACGTTGAACTACAGTGCCATCGAAAAAAAAGATGATGAAGGACTCCTTTGTGTAAGGGTGCTCCTTGAGGGGGGCTATTTTCAATATCCAAAGCATGAAGGAACAAGAACTTTATACATATTAAGTAGTGCATTTAGTTGGTAAAAACTATATATTTTTACACACAATTATTGCGTGGATGATGGCCGTATTCAGTTTCATGCTTCTAAACATAAGGATATTAAGAAATCTAGGAATGAATGGCCATGTGGTCACCTGAAAAGACCAAAAGTATCACACAGAACTCACAAGGTGAGTCAGCTTTAGCAAATGTGTGTAAAAATGTAATACAACAAATCTTCCAGTGTAGCAGGATTATGACAAAGTTTGTGACTAATTCATGATGTTCACTCCTCTTTGATTTTCTCATATGAAAATGTACACTGCTGATGTCTGTAAATTGTTAATTATTTTTGATCAAAACACCAGTTACCATATGAAGTGCCATGTAATATCTCAAGTGATCACACTGTACCCTTCTTTTGTAAGACTCCTGGTTTAAGTGTTCGTACCTTGGTCTTGCCTCATATAAGGAAGTTTACCCTTAAGTTTTAGTTCCACTTTTTTTGAACACCATATTACATAGTATTTTAGCAGAAACATGAAATGTGAATCTCAGATTTTTAGGCCACTAGATTGGACATGACAGGAGATTAATTTTTCAGAACAAACAAAGATAAGACATGTTTGATATTCCAGCAACTGTGAATGTACATTTATCTTAGCTGAAGGGTAATTAGAATACTATCTTATACATTCATTTTCTATTGAGTCCACTTCCATGTGCTTGTCAGTGTATGCACATATACGTGACAAGATTAATAGAGAACCTTATGCGAAAAACGTGACATCAGGGCCTGGTGTGGCAGTGTCAGCAGTATGAATAGCTAAGTCATATGTACAGAAGAAGGAACCTTATAATATACTGGTACATGTTGATCCACTGGATATGATGTGAAAGTAAGACATTGTAAGACAGAAGATACTTATGATGTTCAAATGAAACTTTGCACAGAAGCAGAAAAGTCAGCTCTGATTTTTGACTTCTCTTTCCAATTTGTAATTTTGCATTTCTTGATATCTACACAATTGTGCCATCTATTTTTTGATCAGTGTTCTGATGCACTACTATAATATTCTTGAAGCTAGCTTGAAGTTTTTAGTTTATCTTTTCTGTCGTCATGAGAAAATGTTTATTTATGTCCCAGAATATACAAGGTGAGAAATATATTTCACCTTGGCTGTTATCAGTACTTGTAATTAATGGATTTGTACTATGTTTTGTGTTTGGTTCTTGTGCTAATATTGTTGTCAAAATTTGTTTTCTATACAGAGGAGATGAAACAACTGCTTAATTATAATGGCATTGCAGTGTTGTATTTGAATTTTAATTTAGCAGTTTGTGAATGAGCAGAATAATTTGTCTTGAATATGTTTTCCTTTCCCTGGAAATTTACTGTTGTTTGCAAGTCTATGTGCTGCATGCTGATTAGGCTGGCTCTGGCATAATGAATTCTAATGGTTGCTCATTTCATTTATAAATCCTACATAAAGAGCAGTATTTCCCAAAGTATTTGCATGGAGGAAGCCCCAAAATAATTTTTCGTATAACAGAAAATTCTACCTTCATTGGCAGAGTTTCTTTAGGATACAAAAAATTTACAGGCCAGCAGAAGCTGATAGTAGGGAGATATTTGTCACTGCCAATGAGTTGTTTCTTTAACAATATAAGCAAACACAGACTTAATGCCACTGAATTTAACTTTAAATATGAATTGACCAGAACAAAACAAGATGTAGTTGGTAGCACACAAAGGTATTTACAATTGCTGGACAGAAATTCACCTGATTATTTCATGGGATATTTGGAATTGCTTATAGTATTAAAAATTTTTACTTGTTTATTCCATGATTTCTTTTGGGACTCCTAATGATTTTCTGTGGATGGTTCCCCAGAACATTGGTTGGGAAGCACTAATATAGAGGGTGGAGTTGTGATGGTCACTGGCAATTGTGTGTTGCAGTCTTACTTGCCTGCAGTCCTTGGAGCTGCGTGAAAACTTGTTAAAGTCCCTCCCGGAGTCCTTGTCTCAACTGTCCAAACTAGAGAGGCTGGACCTTGGGGACAATGAAATTGAGGAACTGGTAAGTAAAGTGCTTGGATGCTCAGACAGTGGACAGACCATCAGTATGTTCTTTGCTTGGCAACCCAACCATGGCATTTACATGTGATGTTAAGAAAGTCCAGCTACTAAAATTTAACTTTGATACATAAATATAATTTAATTTTAATGTTTGATTCCTTTGCTGCGGCTTCGACTGTATGGTATACATATTCTCACCTGAAGTTATAATCATAATGCTTTTTCAGTCCATTGGAGTCTGTTCAAAATCTGGTCCCTTCTGACACAGAATTCAAAATATTAACAATTCAGCATCAAGTTAAAATTCTGGGGCAACTTAAATTGTAGGTGACCATTCGTGGTGAAAGGAAAATTTATGTAACCTTTCAAAGTGAATTTTCTGTAGTTGTCATATCTCAAATTCATACTGTGTGAATTGTTGTAATTCTGCATTTATTTAGGATAAGCCATTCCTTTCATGAGCAGTAACAAACCTTAGACCATGTGCACACACTAGCAGTAACAAACCCAGATCTTGGTTGCACATGTGGGGACCATTCATGAATGTAGTATGTCAGCAACTGTTAAGTTCTTGGAATCAGTGAACTTACAGGTCAGGTAATTCAGTTATCTTTGTCTATTAGGTAAGAGGTTTTGATATGTTATTCTTCTTGAGGGATTTTTGCTTTCTCCCTTTCCATATTAGATCAGGTAGTCAACATTATTCTTTCTTCATATAAGGCAGTAATGAACACATGCATTCATTAGTTGATCATCTGTCACGCTGAGCCCAAATTATTTTCACTACACTTACAAGGTTATGTTTCTTTGATTTGTGTTTTTGCAGCCACATCATATTGGAAATCTTCCATCACTTCAGGAACTTTGGTTGGATCACAATCAGCTGCAGCATCTACCTCCTGTAAGTACTGTTGTGTTCATACTGGATTATGTCTTCACTGCTTGTGTTACATGAGGTCCAGAAATAGTGGAAGGGTATTTTCAAGTTCAGTCTTCTGACAGGACACCAGTTATCATGACTGTCTTTTTGTGGTTTTTCACAGCCCTTCCCAACGAATACTGGGATAATACTGTAACTGCACCTTGGCCTTTCCTTCCAAGTTTTCTCCAGTTGATCATTTACCATTCTTTCTGCCATTTGGTTCTAAATAGTCTGAGATATTGATGGTCATGGAACAAATTAATTTAAGACATTTCTGTAAATGGTGATACTTCTAACTGGAATAACGTTTGCTATGAGTTAATATCAGGAGGTATGTACTGTTAGGGCCTGGGATTGCAGGCTTGGATCCTGCTTGGGGTTTGAAAATTGGGTACTTTTTTTTATTTTTTTGTGATGTTAAGACTTCACGGTTTCTAATTCTTGTTTTGTTGAAGCAAAAGAAGTGTAGGTGTTGGCTATAATGAAATGACCCATCTGACACCATTCTGCCCCAACCCATTCATGCTGACACTCAGCTTTACCCGATTCACCTCAACCATGACCTGACCAAATCTGACTTGACTAATTCATAGTTGCGTAAAGAGAAAAAACCAACTTGATGCCACTTGTTTTATTATTTATTCAATACTCATTCATTGCTGAACATGTTTCGGCCGTTAATACGACCATCTTCAGGAGTCTGCGACTAACTGGTTGTTATTTCATGGGTGGTATCTGTAACAAGTATGGAGGAATTGTGTTAGCGTGTTATTTATTAGGGCGTT